>Ga0099364_10009295_pt1 | contig 13657 bp, 14 predicted proteins | sample TergutTh196P3_FD_73070 | JGI IMG/M metagenome (GOLD analysis project Ga0099364, IMG submission 73070) | Microcerotermes parvus P3 segment gut microbial communities from Pointe-Noire, Republic of the Congo - Th196 P3 | ecosystem: Host-associated > Arthropoda: Insects > Digestive system > Gut ...
GACTTTGAAACAGCCGGCTCTATCACAGTCCTTGCTGTAACCACCATGCCCGGGGATGACGTAACCCACCCTGTGCCTGATAATACCGGCTATATTACGGAGGGGCAGTTCTACCTTAAAAACGGACGCATAGAACCCTTTGGTTCCCTTTCCAGGCTAAAGCAGCAGGTTAACGGTAAAACCAGGGCGGATCACAGGGCTCTAATGGACGGTATGATTAAGCTCTACTCATCTTTTAAAGATACCCTGGAAAAGAAAGCCATGGGCTTTATTATGACCCATTGGGACGATAAGCTTTTAAAATACGGCGAAATGTTCGAAGCTCAGATGATGGATCTTTCAGTTAACATACCTCTGGAAAGAGCTTTGGATCTGGGCTGGGAGATTTTAGCGGAATGTTTTAACCCTGAAGAAACCGGGCTTAGAACGGAATTAATAAACAGGTTCTGGCCTAAAAAGGATCAGTAAATGGCAAAAATTAAGCTCACAAAAAATGAGCTAAAAAAGCAGAAAGATTCTCTTAGAATGTATCAGCGCTATTTGCCTACCCTTATACTAAAGAAACAGCAGCTTCAGGCGGAAATTCGTACAACAGAGATTCGTTTAAAAGAATTAATGACGGAAAAAGAACATATAAACGAAATTTTTAAGAGCTGGATCGCTGTTTTTGCAGAGAAGGGCATTTTTACACCCAATATCCTTAAAATTACTGATATAAGAACTACACAGGGAAATATTGCAGGCGTTAATATTCCAATTTTTGAGGGAGCTGACTTCGAAATCGCCGATTACGATCTGGCAAGGATGCCTTTGTGGCTGGATCTTGCCGTAGAAAAATTAAAGCAGGTTTTTCTTTTGGATCTGGAAGCACAGGTTGTGGAAGAGCAGAGGAAGAGGCTGGATCATGAATTAAGAATCACTACCCAAAGGGTTAATCTATTTGAAAAAATTAAGATACCTGAAACAAAGGGAAATATTAAAAAAATTCAGGTTTATCTGGGCGATCAGCAGACTGCCGCTGTAGTCAGGGGAAAAATTGCAAAACGCGGTCTAGCCAAAGCCGCTTCCGGGGCATAGGAGGTTTCGCTCGTGATAATGCCCATGAAGAAGGTTTCCCTCGTGGTAATGAAAAAATACAGAAAAGAATCTCTTAACAAACTCAGGGATGTTGGTGTACTTCATCTGGAGCATAAGACAGTAAACTCCGATAGGCTTTCTGCGTTTTTTGATCAGTGCAATCAGGTAGAGACAGCCAGAACCATTTTGGAACCATATAAGTCAAGGGCAATACTTCATGAAAAAGAGATAGAAAAAAAATGGGCATCTGTACACAGGCGTTCTGTAGACTCGGCAGATGAGTCGATCAGTGACAGGGGTATTCCCCTGACAGTAGATGCCCTGGATGCACAGGAGGAGAAAACAAGACCTCCTCTTTATATTCATATTTTGCAGATGGAAGAAAAGCGTCTTTCTTTACTGGAGAGGGAAGCAGAACTTCTGGATGAACAGAGAAAACTCTTTGGCTGGGGGAATTTTAATCCCCAGGATCTAAGGTTTCTTTCAAGAAACGGTGTCAGGCTTTTTCTTTACGAGCTGTCTCCCGGAGTTTTAAAATATCTCCCTCCTGATGTTTCCTATGTAGTTGTTAATAAAACCAAGGACACAGCCTATGTTGTATCTTTAGGCATGGAAATACCAAATGCATCTCCCCTTACCTTTGGCAGAAACTCACTGGCAGAAGTTGAAGATCAACTCATAGATACACAGAAGCAGCTGAGCGATATTGATAAAGAGTTCCTCTCCCTTTACTTTAGAAGACAGGTACTGGATGCAGAATTAAATGGTTTTAATGAACAGATAGATTTTGAAATTGCATATAGCAGCATGGGAACATTTCTTGATGTACCAATAATAATAAATGTATCCTGGATCAGCGGTTTTACTCCCCCTGAAAATGTAGAAAAAATAAGACAATTAGCAATAGATAACGGCTGGGCTTTTACAGTTAACGAGCCTGGTCCCGAAGACCTTCCTCCTACAATACTGGAGAGCAAATCCATTGCGAAAATTGTCCAGCCCCTGTTTAAGCTGCTTGGGACAATACCGGGATACTGGGAATACGATATAAGTGTAATGTATATGTTGTTCTTCTGTATTTTCTTTGCCATGATCTATGGAGATGCAGGTTATGGCTTAATTTTTCTTTTTGCTTCACTTATTTCCATAATTGCATTTAAAGTAAAGTCCGGTAAGGTGCCGGATCTGGTGAAACTATTAACCATACTATCCTTTTTTACCATTGTATGGGGAAGCTTTATGGGAGCCTGGTTTGCCATTCCGCATGAATACTTACCGTCTTTTTTACGTTTCTTTATTCTCCCTCCATTTGATAATACAGGTCCCGTGGTTGAATTTCCGGCATTCTTGCAGAATGTATTTAATCTACCGGAAACAGTTCCCGTGGATGAATATAAAACCCGCTGGAATGTGCAGTTTGTTTGTTTCTCCATTGCACTAATACAGCTTATTTCCGCCAGAACTTATTTAATGTCTAAGCTGCTGCCTTCCTTAACAGCATTTGCTCAAATTGGATTAATTTTAATGATTTCAGGGATTTATTTTTTAGTACTCTCCCTCTTGTTAAGTATAACCCTTCCCGTATTTGCCATTTATTTAATTGCTATAGGAGTTGTAATAAATATTATTTTCTCAGAGCAGAAGGGGGGAAACTTTTTTGCTAATATAGGAAAAAGCTTTTCAAATTTCTTCTCTATCTTCCTGAAAATAGTCGGTAGTTTTTCTGATATTATAAGCTATATCCGCCTCTTTGCTGTCGGTCTCGCTGGTTCATTAATTGCAGGGACTGTAAATACAATTGCAATTTCTTCCGGTGGGCTTTCAGAAGGATATCAGGGTTTTGCATTGGATTTTTTAATTAAGTTAATTATTACTTCACTTATACTGGTTTTTGGGCATGCGCTTAACTTAATGATGTCTTCCCTCTCTGTGGTTGTTCATGGTATACGGCTAAACCTTTTGGAATTTGCAGGCAATCATCTTGGAATGGAATGGTCAGGATATGATTATAAACCTTTTGCTTTAAAGCAGATGGAAATAAAAACTTAAGGAGCTGCTAATGGAATCTAGTATTTTAAAAGATCTAGGTCTTACTATTTGTTTTGGTCTTTCTTCACTGGGAGCTGTTCTTGGAGTAACGGTTAATGCTCCTGCCGTAATAGGTGCCTGGAAAAAAGCTTCCTTAAATAACAGACCGGCTCCCTTTATTATGGTAATTTTTGCTGCCACTTGTATGACCAATATCATCTACGGCTATATAGCCATGGATGCCATGGCATCCAGTGTAGTAATGAGTGATCGTTATATTTTCTTTATTAGTTTAATTGCAGGTATATGTATAGGCGCAAATTCATATATTCAGGCCATGATTTGTGCCAATGCAGCAGAAGCATTTGGAGAAACGGGCAGGAATTTTGGTAACTATATGATGGTTGTAGGTGTTGCAGAAACATTCGCACTTTTTATAATGGTGTTTGTAATCCTTATAGCCGGCGGTTGATGTTAAAAAAAAGATAGGAGTTATCGCCTTATGGTTGTGCCCATGAAAAAAATATATCTTCTTGGTCAGGTAAAATACCAGGAGGAGTCCCTAAAGCTGCTCAGAAAAATCGGTGTTGTACATTTAGAAAGGAAAGCTGTATCTTCAGATGCCCTGGCTCTGCTTCTGGACGATAGAACCAAAGCCGAATCTGTATTGCGCATACTAAAAGCTTACGAGAAAGAAAATATAGATTCCAAAACTGAAGTTAAAAATGACAGCTCTGATACAAGTCCCGATATTATTAAACAGGTGATGGAGTATTCGGACGAGAGAAAAATACTTTCAGAGGAACTTGCACGGCTTAAAAAAGAACAGAACCGTATACTGGAATGGGGAAACTTTGATCCCTATGATTTTACTTACCTCGCAGAAAAAAATATAAGATTTTTCCTGTATAAATTAACCAGAAAGGCAAAAGAAAAACTAAGTGAAGATACCCGCTATATATTACTGGAAGAGGATAAAAATTTCCTGCGCCTCTTGGTGCTGGATAATGAGATCCCCGGGAGAGCTCCTTTTGCGTTAGGTGAACATTCCATTAGTGAGCTGGATTCACTTATTTCCGCTGTACTGGAAAAAATTGCCCGTATAGACGGTGAACTCTCCACCCTGGCAGAAAGTGCATACCTTGTGGAAAAACATATAGGGAAATTGCTTATAGATATAGAGTTTGAAACTGCCAGGGCAAAAATGAGTCTTGTGGAAGATATCCCGGATGATTCTGCTGTATCCTGGATTTCGGGCTTTGTCCCGCAAGAAGATCTGGGTCTAGTAAAAAGGGGTGCATCGGAAAACGGCTGGGCCCTTCTTGCAGAAGATCCGGGGCCGGATGACTTTGTTCCTACTAAGTTAAAGAATAACCGCTTTGTAAATCTTCTTAGCCCGGTAACCAGCTTTTTAAATATTAACCCTGGTTATGATGAGGCAGATATTTCCGGCTGGTTCCTTCTTTTCTTTACAATTTTCTTTGGCATGATCTTTGGGGATGCTTTTTACGGCGCCCTGCTTTTGATCATTGCCATAATTGGGATTTTAAAGACAATGAAAAAAGGGGTTCATGTAGGTTTAAAACTGCTCTTGCTGCTGGGTTGTTCGAACTTTATCTGGGGAGTTCTTACCTGTTCCTGGTTTGGGCTGGAGGTTCACCAGATACCGTTGTTTTTACAGCGGCTTTCCCTGCCTTTAATTTCCAATGTAACTGCCGCTCAGTCAGACTACCATGATGGAATAGTAAGGCAGCATATGATGATCATCTGTTTTAGTCTTGCCTTGGTTCACCTTTGCATAGGGCATTTAGTTGCAATTTCCCGCACCAGAAGCCTAAAAATTCTTGCAGATCTGGGCGGTATTGCAATGCTTATAGGTATGTATGGAGTTGTACTTTCGCTCATCGCAAGTAATGAGTACAGGCAGATCCCCCTTCTAATGCCCTTTGTTTACCTTTTGGGCATAGGCTTTGTCTTTGTCTTTGTTTTTTCCGGTTATCAAGGTAAAATTGGAGCCTCCGTAATGGACGGGTTTAAGAATATAATTTCCATGATTCTGGGAATTGCCAATGTATTTTCGGACATTATGTCCTATATCAGGTTATGGGCAGTAGGTCTTGCAGGTGCAGCTATCGCGTCCACTGTAATGGCTATGGCAGGTCCCATGCTGGGGAATATTGTGTTTTTAGCTTTTGGTATCTTTATTATGGTTTTTGGGCATGGTCTAAACCTGGTACTAAACACCCTTTCGGTGCTGGTTCACGCTGTGCGCTTAAATACATTGGAATTTTCAGGTCATGTGGGTCTTACCTGGTCAGGAACTGCCTACAAACCTTTTAAGGAAAACACCTGATCATTTAATATTTGCTATTTGTTATTTATTATATATAAGGAGATAATCATGAATTTAGGATTACTTGCATCGGGGCTTGTATTGGGTATTTCAGCTGTAGGTTCTGCAATTGGTATTGTAATTGCCAGCCAGGCTGTAATAGGCTCGTGGAAAAAATGCTATATCGCTGACAGGCCTGCACCCATGACCATGCTTGCATTCGGCGGCGCTCCCTTAACCCAGACCTTTTACGGTTTTATTCTGGGTATGCTGTTTATGAAGCCTGCTGCAGAAGCGAACCCCGAAATGGGACTTTTCTACCTTGGTGTGGGTATTGCATCCAGTTTGGCAATTGCCGCCTCTGCCATTGCACAGGGTATGGCAGGTGCAGCCGGTGCTGATGCTACAGGGGAAACAGGACAGGGCTTTGTTAACTATATGATGTTAGTAGGTGTCTGCGAAACTGTTGCTATTTTTGCAATGGTTCTTTCCATGATCAGCCTCTAAGCAATAGGTATACAGAAACTATATAAAGTGTCCCGTTTATCAAGAAAGGTAAACATAGGCGGGCTGGTTCTGGGGGGCGGTATGCCCCCCGTAATCCAGACCATGTGGAAGGAACCTCTTTCTCGTTCAGATCTGGAAGGAGAGGCCGCTGGAAAAATTATATCCCGGATTGAAGGTTTAAAAAAATTAGGCTGCGGTCTTTTACGTTTTGGCATTCCTGATATAAATGCCGCTGAGGTGCTGGGAGACCTGGCTTCCATGGTTTCCATGCCCCTGGTTGCAGATATTCACTTCGATTATAAAATTGCCCTTAGATGCATGGATTTCCCCATAAAAAAGATTCGTATAAATCCCGGAAATTTGGGTCCTCATGGTGCCAGTACCACCAAATCCAGGGTAAAAGCAGTACTGGATAAGGCAAAAGACAGAGGGATACCCATCAGAATTGGGATAAATGCAGGCAGCCTCCCATCGGATTTACAAAAAAAGACAGATTCCGGCAGTCTTACTCTGGATATGGCTATGGCGGAGGCTGCAGAAAGGGAATTGGTTATTTTTGACGAACATAATTTCAAAGATGTATTGGTCTCTATGAAAGCCTCAACAATTGCCGATACTATAAGTGCCAACCGGATTTTATCGGCAAGGTCTGATGTACCCCTGCATATAGGTGTTACCGAAGCAGGGCCCTTAATTACCGGTGTTGTACGGAGTACTGCAGCTCTTCTTGTACTTTTACGGGAAGGAATAGGGGACACCATAAGGGTTTCCCTCTCTGACAGTATGGAAAAGGAAATTATTGCAGCGCGTGAAATTTTGCTGGCAGTTTCGGAGTTTCCGGATAAGACAGAGGGATATAATTTACCCGCTGTCAAAGGCGTAAAAATTATTTCCTGTCCCCTATGCGGAAGGGCAGGTTTTAATACCCATGCCTTTACCGAAAGATGGCAGACGCGTCTTTATGGCATGGACAAGAATATAAGTGTGGCAATAATGGGCTGTGAGGTTAACGGCCCGGGTGAAGCCCGTCATGCAGATTTGGGGATCACAGGAGCAGGCGATAAAGTATTGATCTTTCGGCATGGAAAGGTGGTGCGTACGCTTGGTGCTGAAGATGCGGATTCAGCCTTTGAGGAAGAGCTTGCCAGATTTTGATCCCTTGGCGTTTCTGCGTGATTAAATAGGAAGTGATTTTGTATGGTGAAGAAGTTTCTTTTTGTTTTTATCTTATATATATTTTCTCTTACGCTTACTTATGCTCAGGAAGGAACCCCCTGGTGGTTTATTTTGGAACAGGGGAGGAGGCATTACAGAAACAATTCCTATGGACAGGCTTTAATATCATTTGAAAATGCACGTCTTGCCAGAATTGATCATTTTACCCGCATGGAAGAGGATCTTATCCGCTTTCTTTCCACTCCCGGAGCAAGACAGTATGGAGATACTCTTGATTTTGTCGAATGGTATGCGGCAGAAATATACGAATCACGGGTGCTGGCAATACTGGAAGAACTATACCATTATGTGCCCAGATCTGCACTGGATAATTCTGTAAACAGGGTTCTGGAAGAACTGGACATACTAAAAAGGTATCCGGAAGCAGAATTTTGGCTGGGTGAAACATTCAGAATGGAAGGCGAACTGGTTTTGGCACAGGTTCAGTACCAGAGAGCATTAAGGGATCAATCTCTTTTCCAAACTCCGAATTTCGAACTTGAAGTCCTCTATAGAATTGCTTATGTACATAGAACCAGAGGTGAATTTACAGAGATGGAAAGCAGGTACAGGGAAATTATTGAAGGGAATGATGCAGAAGGAAATCCCAGGGATAATCTGTGGATGGCAGGTGCCCATGTCGGCTCTCAAAGCCTTATGCGTGCTGCCATGTTAAGAATTTTGCAAAGCTCAGGGAGCGGAATAACTGTCAATAATGAACTGGAAGGGGTAAACCAGTTTTTAAATATATACAGGCATAATAATATGGCTACTGAAAGAGCGCATAGACAGCTTGGGCTTTATTTGTATTCCCGAGGCAGATATACTGCTGCCATGGAACACCTTATGTTTGCATTTTTAATTCAAAATACAGTGATAATAGAAGATATAATCCGCCGCGAATTTGATTTTACATTCAGCTCGCTGGAAGATCTAATGCAAATGGCAGGCACCAGAAGGGATCTATTGGATTTCATGGAAGAAACAGAATATTTCAGAACCATATATTATTTTTCATCTGCTCTTCATGCCAATGGGAGAACCCTGCCGGCTGTCCAGCTCTGGAATTTTCTTGCACAGAGCAATATATCCGGTGAGTGGGGCAATAGGGCAAGGCGAACCGGTGTGCCGGTAATTGAAAGTGTTATAGTAATGCCTTGACGCGGCATTACTATGCTACGGCATTACTATGCTACGGCATTACTATGCTACGGCATTACTATGCCGAGGCATTATTGACACAAATCCCCTCTTTGTAGTATCCTTTTTTTACGAAATTTATAGGAGTTGTTATGGGACAGGCAAGTAAGAATTCACGCACTGCCAGTGCCACGCAGAAGTTTTTTTGCTCATGCGGCGGCGAGGTTAAAATGAAGACTCTTTTTGAGAACGGCAAGGTTAAAAACCAGGCAGAATGTGATAAATGCAAGCGGATGGAAAGACGTCCGTCGGACTTTAAATAAGGGGGCTGATTTTGGCTAAGAAAAAGTCATCTGCTCAAAAACGGCACAGACAGAGTGAAGAGCGCAGAATCAGAAATAAATCATTAAAATCTTCTGTAAGGACAAGTGCAAAGAAATTTGTTGCCCTTGCCCATAAATCAGACAGAAAGGATTTATCGGAAACAGAACTCGCCCTTAAAGATATGATTAAAAAAATCGATTCAGCAGCCCAGAAAGGAGTATTAAAAAAGAATTCTGCAGCCCGGAAAAAATCAAGAATGCAGAAACTTTTTAACGGCTTGAAAGCGGCTCAATAGGAATTATATACCGGCTTTATGGCTAAAATTACAAAAGCGGATATTATAGATACCATTTACGAAAAGTCGGAAATGGAACGCAAGGATATCCATTCCATGCTGGATTTTTTTCTTGAAGAAATTAAAAATGCACTGGTTTCCGATAAAATTATCGAGCTTCGCGGTTTTGGCACCTTTGAAGTAAAAAAAAGAAAAGGAAGAATTAAGGCAAGAAATCCCAAAACTGGTGAGTCCTTGACTGTGGATCCCCATGGTGTAGTCTTTTTCAGAGCCGGCAGGGATTTGAAAAACGATGTATATAAATTAAAACCTGGAAATGAATAGAAGATGCCGAAGGAGATAATACCGGGGAATCTTATAATAACTCCCCTTAAAAATATGGCGGCGGTGATTCTTGCATCGCTCCTCTTTGCCGCATCCCACCCAAATCTTCTTTTTGCAAAAGGTCTGCCTCTTTTAGCCTGGATATCCCTGGTACCTGTGTTCTGGGTAGTCAGGCAGAACAGTTACCCTTCGTTAATAATTTACGGGGCGTTTTACGGATACGCTTCCTATGGATTGTTTAATTACTGGTTAAGTGTTTTTCATCCCCTTGCAGGTTTAATAGTCGGTTCCATATATCTTGTTTATTTTGCCTTTCTCTTTCCCCTTCTGCATCTTGCGCATAAATTATTTCCTCTGAGGGGTTATATACTGCACTGGCTGATATGGATTGCCTATGAGTATCTTAAAACACAGGCTTTCCTGGGTTATTCCTACGGCGTTATGGGCTATTCGCAGTGGAATATAATTCCCCTCATCCAGATTGCAGATTTGGCAGGTGTGTGGATTGTTTCCGCACTGGTGGTTTTTCCCTCCGCCTGGCTTGCCGGATTTTTCTGCTTTTCAGATATAGTAAGGGAATCTGTTACGCTGAATGAATTTCTTTTAAGAATGAGAATTTATTTCAGACGGGAACGTCTGCCCATCATTATCTGGTTTGCAGTTCTGGTTCTTTCATTTATATATGGTTTCACCTCACAGATAAATTATACAGATGCCGATACAATCAGAATTGCGATGATTCAGCATAACACAGACCCCTGGGCTCCTTCTCATGCGCCTACATACCCTCAGGCCATGGCGGAGTACAGAAACGATTTTAATATATTAAGAAGGCTTTCTGATGAAGCACTGGCAGCATATCCTGATACAGATATGGTTGTCTGGTCGGAAACTGCCTTTGTTGTAAGGATTTACTGGCATACCACCTATAGGGATGATCCCTTATCCTGGGATCTTGTAAGGGATCTAATGACATATCTCCGCTCACAGGAAGTTCCCTTTGTATTCGGGAATGATGATGCAAGAAGAGATCCTGCAATAAACCCCGATCCTTTAACCAGCCATAGAATTGATTACAATGCTGTCATGCTCTACGACAGGGGAGAACTGGCAGGTATTTACAGAAAGCAGCATCTGGTTCCCTTTACAGAACATTTTCCCTACAGAAGGCAGCTTCCCTGGATATATGAAGCATTGCGCAATGCAGATACCCACTTCTGGGAAAGAGGCAATGAAGCAACAGTACTTGAATCCCGCGGTATAAGGTTTTCAACTCCCATTTGCTTTGAGGACACCTTTGGTTATTTGACAAGGGAGTTTGTACGTAACGGCGCCGAATTAATTGTTAACCTGTCAAACGATGCCTGGTCTGCAAGCCTGGCTGCCCAGATGCAGCATCTCAGCATGGCAATATTCAGATCAGTGGAAAACCGCAGATCCATGGCGCGCTCTACATCATCCGGGCAGACCGCTGCAATAGATCCCAACGGCAGAATTATTGCCATGGCGGAACCTTTTACTGAGGCCTGGTTGAGTGTTGAAGTGCCCATTATAAGTACTCCATTTACGGTATATACCAGGTACGGGGATTATCTGGGTATGATATTTTTTTGGCTTAGTATTTTTATGTTGATAATCGGCGGTGTTTTATATATAATAAAGAAATTCCAAGGAAGGTCTTTATGAACAGTCAAAAAAAGATACTCATAGCTGATGATGAACCTGTAAGCATGGAGTTCTTTGATCTCATGCTTTCCAAGCTGGGTTTTCTGATAGAAAAAGCAATGGACGGTGAAGAAGCACTTGAAAAAGTCAAAAAGTTCTCTCCGGATCTTATTCTGCTGGATAATGTAATGCCCCGCATAACTGGTTTTGAAGTTACAAGAATTTTAAAAAGCGACCCCAAGTATAAAGATATTCCCATCATTATGCTGTCTGCCCTGGATGATGTTAAGGATAAGGTAGAAGGATTTGAACTGGGGGTAGATGATTATATTACGAAACCCTTTAATTTTTATGAAGTTCTGGCACGCATTAAAGCAGTACTGCGCAACAGGGAAATGTATGCACAGATAGTGTTAAGGGAATCCCGCCTCTCTCTTGCAGAAGAATTGAGCGTTGATATGAAGAAGGAACTTGCCGGCTTTGTGAAAACAATTGATGAACTGGAAGAGGTTCATGGAGCTTCTGAAAAAACAGGCAAGATAAGAAAGCACCTTGCATCCCTTAACACAAAGATTGAAAAAACAATTAAAGAATGGGATCAGTTAAAAAAGAGCGAAATAGGCCTTCCTGTACTGGAAACAGAAATGCGGAATCCTCCTCAGGAGCATAAAGTTTGAGTAAAAACGACAATAAAAAGAAAAATTCCCCCATGGTAATTTTTGGCAGTACCACCAGTTTCAACGGAGTTTTACGGTTTAAGGAATCTCTCTGTATTCAGGGTAAATTCAAGGGAACCATAGAAGCACAGGGGGATTTAATTGTAGACAAGGGAGCTGTTGTAGAGGCTGATCGTATATCTGTTACATCGTTAATGGTTTACGGCAAGGTTGTAGCAGCCGTGAAGGCTCAGGATAAAATAGATATGTTTCCCGGAGCGGAACTTCATGGGGATGTAAGTGCCGCAAGGCTCCGTATTGCAGACGGCGTCCTCTTTGAGGGACAGTGCAGCATGACGGGTGTAAATAAGGATGTGGAAATTTTTTCACGTCCTACAGAAGAAATAAAAGCTGAACTGCAGAGGATTAATGGCTGATATACTGCCTGTTTACGCCTCTTCTTATATAGGAAAGGGGCAGTTTCTTGCAGAAAAGCTTGTAAAGGTTTTTACAGAGCAGGGTAAAACCCTGGCTCTTGCTGAATCCTGTACGGCTGGTATGACAGCGGATTTAATAGCCCGGATTCCCGGTGCTTCCCTTGTTTTATGGGGTTCTTTTGTGTGTTATACAAATAATGCCAAGCATAAAATGCTGGGGATTTCGGAGCAATTAATTCAAAGTAAGGGAGCTGTAAGTCCGGAAATTGCAGTAAGCATGGCAGAAGCTGCTCTGGAATTAAGCAGGGCATCTTTTACAGTTTCTGTTACAGGCTTGGCTGGTCCCTCAGGGGATGGCATTAATCCTGTGGGCACTGTATTTATGGGAACTGCCCTTATGGATAAGGGAACTGTTTTTTCCCATGTAAATGGTTATCTTTTTATGCAGGAAAATGGTATATTGGACAGAAACCATATCCGTGAAGCAGCTTCCGTACTTTTAATTAGTGAAATTCTGAAAAAAGCAGGCAATTTTTAAATGTATATTGACATTAATTGCAATTTTGTATTAATATTTATGGCGAGGGGATTATCCAATCTTTTTGAATAAAAAAATAAACTCAGTTTTTTTCCAACTAAACATAAATCAAAATCCATCGGAGATTAACCAATGGCAGTAGCAAAAAAAAGCAGAAAAACAAAAGCAGGTGAAGAAACTGCAGCAATAGCATTAAATGAGGAACCTACACCTCAGGATAATGTATGCGAAGATTCTGTGCATAACGAGAATGGCAGTAAAAAAGTCGTTGTAAGGGCAAAACCGCACCGCCCGTATAAAGAGTACAGGGATAACCGCTCTGTGCAGACTAATGGAAATATTTCCATTACTGAAACAGTCGTACAGGCTGTATCACAGGAAGCGCTTCCGCCCCTGCCCAGGCTTCCTTCCATGCCGGATATTTACGGCCGTCCTGAGCCCAGGCTGGACAACGATAACGGCAAACCCCGGCTTACCATTAATGAGCTCACCAGGCTTAATATGATAGATCTGAGGGAGCTTGCCCTTGTTTATAATATCCCCCATGACGACCTTGTATCATTTAAAAAGCAGGAAATAATATTTACCCTTTTAAAGGCTCATACTGAAAGGGGTGGAATTATATATGCATACGGCTCACTGGAAATTCTTCCTGACGGCTACGGCTTTCTCAGGAGTCCACAGAATTCCTACCTTCCCGGATCTGATGATATTTATATTAGTCCCAGCCAGATCAGGCTTTTTGCTTTAAAAACAGGAGACACTGTATACGGACAGATCCGCAGCCCCAAGGAAGGTGAGAGGTTTTTTGCCATGCTGAGGGTGGAAACTGTAAATTATGATGATCCTTCTGTTGCGCAAAACCGCATCCCCTTCGATAACCTTACAGCTCTGTACCCGGATGAAAAACTGGATTTGGAGAATGTGACAGAGGGGGTAAGCGAAAGGATAATTAACCTTTTCTGTCCCATAGGAAAGGGTCAAAGAGCTCTGATAGTATCACCTCCCAGAACCGGCAAAACCATAATGATGCAGAAAATTGCAAATGCCATTACAAGAAATCACCCGGAAGTTTATTTGATTGTGCTTTTAATTGATGAGCGCCCGGAAGAAGTAACA
>Ga0099364_10009296_pt1 | contig 13657 bp, 9 predicted proteins | sample TergutTh196P3_FD_73070 | JGI IMG/M metagenome (GOLD analysis project Ga0099364, IMG submission 73070) | Microcerotermes parvus P3 segment gut microbial communities from Pointe-Noire, Republic of the Congo - Th196 P3 | ecosystem: Host-associated > Arthropoda: Insects > Digestive system > Gut ...
TTTTTATTTAGCAATAATTATTTTATCGGAATAAATTACGTTATCTATTTTTATTAAGATAAAATATGCACCTGTTGGATAATTTAGTTTTGCACTGCAATTATGTATTCCTTCGGAATATGTATCTTCGGGGAGCAATGTTTCTAAAATTTGTCCTTCTTCATTGCAGATTTGTATTCTTGCGGTTTTCATTCCATCTTTTATTTCAAAAGTAACATTTAGTTCGCCTGTTGTTGGGTTCGGAGTAATTATTATTATTGGACGAACAGGCATATCGTAGATGCCGATAAAACCTGGACAATAAAAAGTCATAAACATACATTTATCATAATCACTTAACCCTATGGAACGTCTATTGGGATTATTAGCAACGCTGCCTTCATTCATATTACTTTCTTGCCCATCTCCACATACATCAGAGTGAATAAATCCTAGAGCGTGTCCAAATTCATGAAGCATTACATCGTAAAAACTAAATATTTTAATGTTTCCATAATCTACGTCTTCCTCCAACAAGTATTCATACTTTTTATTTATAAAAGACCAAATTGGAAGACCTGAATGCACGTCAAAACTATCTTGATATCTAAAAAACGATGTATTATTAAACATTATGGAAGTGCTATCATTATTAATGTCACAGGAACTTCCATTTGATATAGTTCTTGCCTTTGCAAGAAACTCTCTTTCTCCCCAAGGAAAATCTGTTTTATTATCTGAAAAACTTGCTTTAATTTTTTTGCAATTAATTACCTTATCAAAATCACATAAACAATTCCACTCATTTACGGCGTTTTCTATATCTTCTTTAATTCCTTCTTCGTCCATTATAGGAAATGGCTGATAGTAACTGTATGAGCCAGGGAACGTAGCATAATCAAACTCTATACAAATTGGCATATCTAAAACAATTCTTGGTCTTATATTTAGTGGTATTTCGTTTAAATCCTCTAAATTTTTTATACATAAAGTATCTAATTTAGGAGGAACTGCATCATAATTGCATACACGAATGCCATAAATATTTCCAGAATTACATTTTAAACCATCTCTACAACTGGTTTCTTCAGCAGGTTCATCACAAATAACGACTCCTGTGGCTATACCCGTTATATCACCTGTAGCAATATCCATATCGTGTCCTGGTAAAGTAACAACACCACTACCCGTTCCTGTGAACGTCCCATTAAAAGATCCTGTGACTGGATTAGTTATATTTCCTGCAATTATTCCTGTTAATGTTCCATTTATTGTGCCACTCACTGGAACAGTAATAGTAACTGAAAATGTTCCTGTAGCAGAAGGAACGACAATCCCTGTAAAATATGCTGTGACTGGTCCTACGATAGAACTACTTACAGAATTATTAGATGCATAAATATGTTGCATAAAATCTGCTTCTATCGTTGCCACAACAATACAGGTGTCTCGCATATTAGAGAACAGCGAAACAGACCAAATTAGCATTAAGGCAAAAATTATTTTTTTCATACTTTACTCCCCATAATTTTTAATAGAATCAATAATAGCATTTAAATTTTGCTTAAATACATTAATGGGAACTGAATTCCCCCACCCCCATACATTTTTTTCGTCTATTACGTTTCCGTTTTCTATAGGATGCATCCCTCTTGGATAAGAACCACCAACGGGCCATAAAGCATAATAGTTTTGTCCATCATTAGAACATTCATAATTTGGTGCAAGTAAAACAATATATTCTTTCTTTGGTTTTATCCAAGGATTGCCATCTTTATCTTTCATCGCTCCTTGTAGTTCGCCATTCCAATACACATATTCGTCACTTGCTTCTAAAAGCCATTGATTGCAATAATCAAAAACTAAATTAGTAGAATTCGGTAAAGTAATTTTTGTTTCTATTGAAGGAGGTGAGTCATTATCAAACAATTCCTCGTCAGATTCTGGCTCATAAATGTATGCAGTATTTATATTAGGAATAATTTTTCCTTTAATAGTGTCTAATACCTGAGCATATACTATTGTGAAATCTTTATGCCATTTATTAGTAGAATCATAAACCATAAAGATTGTTGTATCTACATAAATATGTAGTATCCAAAAAGACCTAAATAATCTTCGTTTTTGCTGTCCATTCGGAGATTTTTCAATACAATCCGTCAGTTTATCATATAAATGTGAAGTATGTATTTTTTTATCGCCGCTTTTTCTAAGATGCTCCCAAAACAATAATGGATCATAATCGCTAATCTTATATAGATACTTATAAGCATAATTTAGAGTATCGTTATCATAAGTTACTTCTTTTTTGTCGAATCTTTTGAAAAAATCATTCGTAAAGATTCTTGCTTCTTCGCTTCGCAAAATGCTATCTGCAATTATATAACATTGTAATATATCATATGGCAAATTTGATAGCAATGCAGGACTGGCATCAAACACAGGAGTGTTATAGTGCAACCCTTTCACATTTGGTGAACACGGAATACTTTGTGCATCCACCACTTGACTTCCTGCTATCAATCCTATTAATACAAGCAGGCAAGCCATAATACGACAAAATTTTTTCATTTTGTTCTCCATAAAATTAAAAATAAATAAGAAAAAACATATTCCAATAGATATATGTGCTTTTTTAATTACTTTGTATTAAGATAACAAAATATTTTTATAATTTTTAAATATAGTTAAAAACTGGTTGAAAAAGACCAAGCAACAATTTGCAAACGTATTCTATGAAACAGAGTATAACAACTCATATTTTGGTTGAACATATTAATATACTATTATAGGTGTGCCCCGAATACGAGACACACCGATAATAATAAAACTAAAAATTTTAATTTTTAGTTATTGTTTTTATATATATCATTTCTCCATTAGGATTAAAAAATGATATAAAATAAACACCAGCAGGCAAATTTTCATAACCTATTTTATAAGGTTGCTCATTATCAAGTAACACCTTAGTTGGCATACCTTCAACTCCTGTAATAGTTCCAATCGTTCTAAACTTGGTAGCAGGTAGAGTAGCAACCTCTTTTAAAACTACTTCACCCGTAGTTATATCCATAATTAAAACAGTTACTGAATAAGATGGGACTAAGGTTAATGAGTCGTTATAAATATATGGCATAAATATACCAGACATTAATTGACTAGTAATAGAATTGTCAAAATATAGAACAGTATCCATTACGTTACCTAAGCTGTCAAAGATTATTCCATATCTTGGAATTCCTGCACTTTTATAAATTTCAATTTTGGTTTTATTTTGATCGCTTTCCACAATTGAAATTATAGACGCGTTAGTCATAAAGTCAGCGTCAAAACAAGTAGGAGCTGGTTTGTCTATGAATGTAAAGCCCCTTTGTGCTAATTCATCCCAACTAATTGCTATAGGTTGAGAATATAAATAATTATTAAAAGAACACAGCATTAAAAATGCTACAGAAATAATAGTTTTAATTTTCATCGTTTTCCTCCTTTATATAGTTTTTTATCTAAAAGATAAAAAGGTTGTTGATATATAATTTGACCATCAACCTCAAATTGAATTAAATATGGCTTGTTTTCTAATTGAAAACTAATTGTTTGATATTCATTATTTCCTTTAATGAAAATATCATTATTAGCCAACTTGCCTGAACTTAATTCATACAAGTTACAGACACCACTTAAATTAGATTTTACTAATAAATTACTATTAGCCATAATATCAAAATCTAATTGCTCTGCAAGTTCACTATACACCTGCTTATCAAAACCGAAATGCTCCCTGCCACTAATAATTATTGGATATTGTAATGGTGGGAGAATCCTAATTACAATTACAATAGGTGGCACCAACATCCATGGTCCATATTGCACCTCATACAAACCAAAACCAAACCCGTCTACACTTCCCCAAAATGTCCCACCAGAAACCATAGGGTACGAATTTGCTTCTTGCGATGCAAACAGGACTAAACATACTATCGCCACTGCGACTAATCGACAAAATTTTTTCATTTTGTTCTCCATTAAAATTAAAAATAAATAAGAAAAAACATATTCCAAAGATATATGTGCTTTTTTAATTACTTTGTATTAAGATAACAAAATATTTTTATAATTTCTATATTCCACATTTTCAAAGAACAATTCCAGTTTATATAAAAACTGGTTGAAAAAGACCAAGCAACAATTTGCAAGCGTATTCTATGAAACAGAGTATAACAACTCATATTTTGGTAAGTCCTCGGACTATTAGTACTACTTGGCTGAACATATTACTATGCTTACACCTATAGCCTATCAACCAGGTCGTCTACCTGGGTCCTTACTTCTTTCGAATGAGATACCTAATCTTGGGACAGGTTTCGTGCTTGAGATGCTTTCAGCACTTATCCTTTGTATACGTGGCTACTCTGCTGTGCCATTGGTATGACAACAGATGCACCGTAGGTATACGCACATCGGTCCTCTCGTACTAGATGCGGGTTCCCTCAAGTATCTTACGCCCACACTGGATAGGGACCGAACTGTCTCACGACGTTCTGAACCCAGCTCGCGTACCGCTTTAATTGGCGAACAGCCAAACCCTTGGGACCTTCTCCAGCCCCAGGATGCGATGAGCCGACATCGAGGTGCCAAACCTTGCCGTCGATGTGAACTCTTGGGCAAGATCAGCCTGTTATCCCCAGCGTACCTTTTATCCTTTGAGCGACGGCCCTTCCACACAGTGCCGCCGGATCACTAAGACCTGCTTTCGCAACTGCTCGACTTGTTTGTCTCGCAGTAAAGCAACCTTCTGCCTTTACACTCTACACACGATTACCGACCGTGTTGAGGTCACCTTTGTAAGCCTCCGTTACATTTTAGGAGGCGACCGCCCCAGTCAAACTACCCGCCTGACACTGTCTCCGAGGATCCACTCCTCCGGGTTAGAATTCAACTATAGTAAGGGTGGTATTTCACCATTGGCTCCGTAATGCCCACAAGCACTACATCAACGCCTCCCACCTATCCTACGCATACTATAGACAAACCCAATATCAGGTTATAGTAAAGGTGCATGGGGTCTTTCCGTCCAAGTGCGGGTAACCAGCGTCTTCACTGGTACCACAAGTTCACCGAGCTCGTTGTTGAGACAGTAGGACGATCGTTACGCCATTCGTGCAGGTCGGAACTTACCCGACAAGGAATTTCGCTACCTTAGGACCGTTATAGTTACGGCCGCCGTTTACTGGGGCTTCAATTCAAAGCTTCACTTTCGCTGACCTCTCCTTTTAACCTTCCAGCACCGGGCAGGCGTCACCCAATATACATCCTCTTTACGAGTTAGCATTGGGCTGTGTTTTTGATAAACAGTCGCCATCCTCATTTCTCTGCGGCCTACTTGCGTAGGCACCCCTTCTCCCGAAGTTACGGGGTCAATTTGCCGAGTTCCTTAACAACGATTCACTCGCGCTCCTTAGTATACTCAACCCACCTACCTGTGTTGGTTTCCGGTACGGTCACCGAAGAAATACATACAGCTTTTCTCGGCAGTGTGCTTCACCTAAACGGGATAACCATTAGCCCGCATAAACTACGCTACTGCGTCCCTGTATTTAACTCTTTTGGTGGTTCAGGAATATTTAAAATGCCTGATTCCCATCGACTACGCCGCTTGGCCTCGCCTTAGGGGCCGACTAACCCTGAGATGACGAGCATGGCTCAAGGAAACCTTAGGTTTTCGGAGCGGGGGATTCCCACCCCCGTTATCGTTACTAATGCCTACATTTGCTCTTCTGAACGCTCCAGCATACCTCACAGCACACCTTCGACGCAGATCAGAATGCTCCCCTACCACTTATACTATTAGTATAAATCCATAGCTTCGGTGAATTACTTAGTCCCGCACATTGTCGGCGCTGTATCGCTCGACCAGTGAGCTATTACGCACTCTTTCAACGAATGGCTGCTTCTAAGCCAACATCCTGGCTGTCTCAGCAACACAACATCCTTTCTCTGTTAGCAATTACTTGGGGACCTTAGCTGATGGTCTGGGTTGTTTCCCTCTCGGCAACGAAACTTATCTCACGCTGCCTCACTCCTGAATAACATGTAATCAGAATTTGAAGTTTATCTGGGGTCGGTACCTTGGGAAAAGCCCTAGCCCAATCAGAGCCCTACCTCTGATACACTATAATTCAAGGCTGCACCAAAATGCATTTCGGGGAGTACGAGCTATAACCCGGTTTGATTGGCCTTTCACCCCTATCCACAACTCATCCAAATGTTTTTTAACACAAACTGGTTCGAACCTCCACGTAGTGTTACCTACGCTTCATTCTGGTCATGGATAGATCACCGGGTTTCGCGTCTGCCGCAGGATACTTTCGCCCATTTCAGACTCGCTTTCGCTACGGGTACGATTCTGAGAATCTTACCCTTGCATCCTACGAGCAACTCGTAGGCTCATTAAACAAAAGGCACGCGGTCACAGAGATACATCCGAAAATGTATTCCGCTCCCACCGTTTGTAGGCACGCGGTTTCAGGTCTATTTCACTCCCTTCTGAAGGGTTCTTTTCACCTTTCCCTCACGGTACTAGTTCACTATCGGTCACCGAGGAGTATTTAGCCTTACCCAGTGGTCTGGGTAGATTCATGCAGAATTCCACTTGCTCCGCACTACTCAGGATACCCAACGCTCCATCACCATTTCGTTTACAGGACTATCACCTTCTATGGTCATACTTTCCAGAATGTTCTACTATAGTTCAAGATGCTGTTTGACGGGTCCTACAACCCCTGAATGTAAACATCCAGGTTTGGGCTCCTCCCTTTTCGCTCGCCGCTACTGGGGGAATCTCATTCGATTTCTTTTCCTCTAGGTACTAAGATGTTTCAATTCCCTAGGTTAGCCTCCTCTCGGATGACGAGACATTACTCTCGCCGGGTTGCCCCATTCGGAAACCTACGGATCAAAGCTTTATTCCAGCTCCCCGTAGCTTATCGCAGGTAAACGCGTCCTTCATCGCCTCTCGGTGCCAAGGCATCCACCGTGTGCCCTTTATAACTTACCGATTATTTATGAGTTGTTATACACTATTTCACGCTTGTTGTTGATATTCAAATGAACCTCAACTTCGCTTGATGAAATTGTTATAATTACTTGATCTTTTTCACTTATATAAGCACTTCACTTATATAACAACCAATTTTCAATGAACATTGTTATTTGCTTTTTACAGAGCAAAATATTTTTTATGACACAAATGAGTTTTAACTCATCTGCCAAGGAAACAGATATCATATCTGTTTATTGAACCGTGTTAAATTAGGAGTTAAACTAATAATTTACTAATAAAATCTACTAACTTAAGACAAACCAATATGCGATATAATATATAACATCGGCATCTACCTACTCTCCCACACGGTCACCCGAGCAGTACCATCGGCTTGGCTGGGCTTAACTTCTCTGTTCGAAATGGGAAGAGGTGTGCCCCCAGCAACAAGACACCAATATTATTAAATTTTTTCAAAGAACTATTTTTATATATTTTTTTTATTTATGCAATCAAAAGATTACAAAAATAACTTTTTTATTTCAAATTTCCAAATATCTATTTTATTTAATTATTTTTTCTATCCAACGCAACTTTCCATCATCTGTATTTATAAAATATGCAAAATATACGCCTTCGGGCAATGCATAATTATATGTTGCTATTTCATTAGCCGATTCCATTATAAGATTCCCCGCTGCATCTGTTCGCCCCGCATATAATTGCCTATTTAATCTTTCTACCACTTCATCGCCAGAATTACATATAGGAAAAACACTTATGCTTGTTTCAGGTTTAGGGAAGTTATACATTACAGCAGTATCACCAGTTAAAGCATCTACTATATACATACTTATCTCGTTTGCCTCTTTAAATGAAACAACATTATCTCCTATTTCAATATCTAACAAAAATTTTAAAGGTATTCCTTCGTTTAATTCAGAAACTATCTGAATTAAATAATCTTTACTCCAATAATTTACTTCATTTGTTTGTGGCAGCAAAGTATCCACATACACTTCTCCCTTATAAGGAACACCATAAAAACAATAAAGTTTTATATTATAGTTTGTATCATTATTCGTTATTTTTATCCATTCATTAGTTTCTTCTTCAAGAATTGGATTAAATAACATTTTAGTTTCATTTTGTGCAAATAGCACATTAGATAATAAAATAAATATAACTAAACCACAAAGAACACTATTTTTCATATTTACCTCCTTCAAATAACTGATTGTTGTTAATAAAAAACATTTGTTGTTTAATAATTTCATCTAATCTTTTAAAATGAATCATATAATGTTTGTTTTTTTCTATTCCATTCAAGGCAACTTCTATGTTTTTGTTGATTATAACATCTTTTATAAGAGTTTTTCCTGTTCCAATTTCATATACATCTATTATCACATCATCATCAACTCTAACTGTCAAGTTTCTATCGTATTTTATGCTGTAATTAATATTTTCATTAGCAAATAAAAAACTGCTTTTAGTAAACCTACACGCATTACAGAAACATGGCTGCACCAAACATCTATATTGAGTAGCAACACAAGTAGTCGGGATCTCACAATAGGTTGTATATTTATACCACTTTCCAGTTACTTTATCCTGTTCATATCCTGTTTCCAGTATTACACGTGCTGCTCCTGTGTTCTCATAGAGAGTGCAGTTGCCTGCTACTAACATATAATATGTTGAGTTACCCAAAACTAATGCTATTATTAATAAATTTATTTTTTTCATATTCTTTTATTTATATTATAATTAATCTTTTTTTATGTTTTCTAATGCTGACAAAATATAAGTTTTAAATATTTCAGGTTGGTCAATCCAACACAGATGCCCAGCATTTTTAATTATTTTTAATTCCACATTACAAAGTGGCAACATCCACTCTTCATTACGACTTAATGTAATATAATCATCATCACCATATATAAATGTAATTGGAATATTCGTTTTTTCAACAAGTTCACAGTAATCCCATTCTTCTGGAGTTGTTAGCCCCGACATTATTCCTGATGTTTCATTATAATAAAAACATCCTTTAACTTTTCTCCAATTCTTAATATCATATAGATTTATAGCAGCGAATGTTATTCTGTGATATAATCCACTTTCTCTTAAAGATTTCTTATCTTTATTAAGTCCATTCGCACTCAAAGTATCCATAACTTCCTGTCTTTTCCATCGCTTTAACGTAGATTCACTTATTCCCTCTGTTAAATCATAAATTGAAGATTTTGCCGAAGGTGATGCTATTAACACTAATTTTTCTACATTTTCTGGGTACTTTTCAAAATAACTCATAGCCAAAAAACCACCCATAGAATGTCCTATTAATTTTATTTTTTTTATCCCCAGTTCGTTCCGTATTTGTTCAATATCATCTATATGTTTTACAAATGATATTAAAGAATCCGCACACGGACTTCTTAAAGAACCTCTTTGGTCATAAAACAGAAAATGATATTTATCAGCAAAGTTAACAAATGCATCAATCAAATAACTATGTTCTGCTCCCCAACCTCCGTGAATGACAATAATTGTATCACCAACACCAAACTCTCTTACAAATAATTTAGTGCTATCTTTTGTGTATAGAAACCATTCGTCACACATTTCAAAAATACAATTTTGTGAAATCATTTCATCTATTCTATTGTCACAACTATTCAGGATTATCAAAAAAAACGTTAATGTTATTTTTAATTTTTTCAAAGAACTATTTTTATATTTTATATATATTTTATTTATGCAATCAAAAGATTACAAAAATAACTTTTTTATTTCAATTTTCAGTGGATCCGAAGAGGATCGAACTCTCAACCTCCGCCTTGCAAGGGCGGCGCTCTCCCAGTTGAGCTACGGACCCGTTCCCTTACATTTTCGGGGTTTTGTTTTTTATATCAAAGAACTTTATATTCTATTCCGTCATTGCAAACCCATTTATCGGTTTAGCAATACTATTTAATTTCTATATTTAACATCCTAATTTGTTACCTTACAAGTAAGAGTGGGCCCAAGAAGACTTGAACTTCCGACCTCTGCCTTATCAGGGCAGCGCTCTAACCAGCTGAGCTACAGGCCCCCGCTAACTAATATTAAGACCTATTTTATTTCAAAAAACTATATCCACTCACCTATCTCTTTTTTAGTAATTCCCCAAGGAATTCCAAACTTTGATTTATCCAAATCACAATATCTACAAAATGGTGTCGCCTTACACATAAAATCCAACAACTCATCAGCATCTTTAACAGCATATATATCTTTATAATCCTTTTCTAAAACCTTAAATTCTTGCCCATAATACTCATTAAAAAATTTAACACTATATGTTCTACAACAAATATACATTTTTCCATCTCTCAATGTCGCACAACACGAACTATCACACCTATTAAAGTTTTTATTCATATCTCCCCTCCCATCCATATTTAACGGATATTTACAAAAATGTATTTTGCTTCCGCCGTAATAATAACCTAAATTAACATCATATTTCTCTGCAAATTCTAAAATTTTATCTATATCCAGTTTTATTGGATACGGCGTAATTTTTATTCCTATTTTATTTTTTCTACAACTTTCCCAAAACTTTTCATCTTTTTTAAGAAGCAATATCCCATTAGTCACCAACGACAACTCACCTTTTTCTATATATTTCCTTGATATTTCAATCAGTTCCAATATATTCGGATGTAATAATGCTTCTCCTCCTATCAATTCCATCTTTTCCACATATCCCAATTTTGTTATATGTTTAATATCGTTTTCAAAAGATTTTGCATCTACAAAACTATTATCTACCAATGGTGAAAACGTGCTACATCCACTACAATTCAAGTTACAACCATCCACCGTATGATACTTAAAAGATAGATATTTCTTCCTTTCATTTCTTTTTTTAGAACTAAATCTAACTGCATTCAAATAAAGCCATTTATATAAATCTGTCGTCTGCGGAACAATTTTTTCTAACAGCCGCCTACAATTTCCTAAAAATGTTTTACGAACGTATATTTTCTTCTCACCCATTTTATACAACATTAGAAAGAACACTTACATCAATTCCCTGAAAGTAGGAAGTATTATTAATGGAATTACTTGAGTTATATTTAATTGATTATAAAAATCTCTTAAGGAGGTGATCCAGCCGCACCTTCCGATACGGCTACCTTGTTACGACTTAGCCCCAGTTACTAATTTTGCCTTAGGCACATTCTCATGCGACTTCGGGCACCCCCAGCTTCCATGGCTTGACGGGCGGTGTGTACAAGGCCCGGGAACGTATTCACCGTAGCATGCTGATCTACGATTACTAGCGATTCCAGCTTCATAGAGTCGAGTTTCAGACTCCAATCCGAACTGAGGTCGGCTTTACAGATTACCTTCGCCTCGCGGCTTCGCTTTTTGTACCGACCATTGTATTACGTGTGTAGCCCAGGACGTAAGGGCCGTGATGACTTGACGTCGTCCCCACCTTCCTCACGGTTTACACCGGCAGTATCTTTAGAGTTCCCAGCCGAACTGATGGCAACTAAAGATAGGGGTTGCGCTCGTTGCGGGACTTAACCCAACACCTCACGGCACGAGCTGACGACAGCCATGCAGCACCTCTATATCGGTTCCGTAGAACTATGAACTTTCATCCATATTCCGATACACTTCGAGCCCTGGTAAGGTTCTTCGCGTAGCATCGAATTAAACCACATAATCCACCGCTTGTGCGGGCCCCCGTCAATTCCTTTGAGTTTCAACCTTGCGATCGTACTCCCCAGGTGGTATGCTTAACAGATTTCCTCCGGCACTGAGAATAAATTCCCAACACCAAGCATACATCGTTTAGGGCGTGGACTACCAGGGTATCTAATCCTGTTTGATCCCCACGCTTTCGTGCCTGAGCGTCAATAATGAGCCAGATGACCGCCTTCGCCACTGGTGTTCTTCCAGATATCTACGCATTCCACCGCTACACCTGGAGTTCCATCATCCTCTCTCACATTCAAGACCTGCCGTTTCAAGGGCATCTCCTCGGTTAAGCCGAGGTATTTAACCCCTGACGCACAGATCCGCCTGCGCACCCTTTATACCCAGTAAATCCGGACAACGCTTGGGTCCTACGTATTACCGCGGCTGCTGGCACGTAGTTAGCCGACCCTTCCTCTGATGGTACAATCCCAGGCCACGGAGCAGCCTTTTTTCCCCATCTGACAGTTGTTTACAGGGATAAACCCCTTCGTCCAACACGCGGCGTCGCTGGATCAGAGTTGCCTCCATTGTCCAAAATTCCTCACTGCTGCCTCCCGTAGGAGTCTGGTCCGTGTCTCAGTACCAGTGTGGCTGATCGTCCTCTCAGACCAGCTATAGATCGTCGCCTTGGTGAGCCATTACCTCACCAACAAGCTAATCTAACGCAGGCTCATCCCTATCCGATAAATCTTTGATCCGGAGACCTCATCAGGTATTAGCGTCAGTTTCCCAACGTTATGCCTGTGATAGGGGCAGATAACCTACGCGTTACTCACCCGTGCGCCAGTGTATTGCTACCCTTGACTTGCATGTGTTAAGCGCGCCGCCAGCGTTCGTCCTGAGCCAGGATCAAACTCTCCGCTGTATATTTCAAATTTTATTTCAAAATAATGAAAAGTTCGATTCTGTATTTATCATACGATTCTCGTACTATATTTACTCAAGTATGAACTGACGTGAATTATATAATTCTTGTCGTTATGTTATCATTCTCATCTTTTACAAGAATTAACTCGTAAAACTTCCTAATTTCAAAGACCCTTGTAACTGTTGCCGTCTGTTTTCTGGAACAGAACAACAATTGGTTTTTTTATTTTTTCCTATAACGCAATCTGTTGCGATAAGAAAATAGTTTTTTTTAATTTATTTCTGCAATGTCTTTACATAAACAGCTTCGTCATCGTCATCAAATATCCCTATTAGATAAATTCCAGGACCTATATGACTTATATCTATATCCAAAAAGTCATTCGTATCTACAATAAATCTACTTATATCCTTACCATTTGGCATAATTTGGTACTTTCATTCCGAGGGCAGTGCCGATAAATACTCACTCAGTATAACCTTACCTGTCAATGCATCTATAATCCTTACTTCTGTATCCTTGTAATAACCTCAAGCGAAAACCGAATCAAATACCATCGGTAAATTTATATTGATTCTATCCGTAGGCGGTAAATAGTTGTAGTCGAAATATTGAACCTCTTTATTATTTCCATAAGCATCAATATAGAAACCAAATCTCGGTAAACCCATTTCTCAAACTATATTAACATCGTACATAGTGTTACCAACACTATCATACTTCAGACACCTTACGGTATCAGTAACCGAATACAATAAAGGTTTAAACTCTTTATCAAAGCGACTATCACACTTTCTTGAAGCATTGACACAATTAGCACTGTCTCTTCAGAATTCGATGTACATTTTTCATTTGCCCGAATCATCAACACCTGGATTTGCTGTCCAAATACTATCCTTAACCATCTTACCATTGGGATAAAGTTTTGGTTCACACTGAATACTATTATGGTTACAAATCACGGCTATTAAAACAATTGCCATATATAAAAGAACTTTCTTCATTTTAAT
>Ga0099364_10009297_pt1 | contig 13654 bp, 16 predicted proteins | sample TergutTh196P3_FD_73070 | JGI IMG/M metagenome (GOLD analysis project Ga0099364, IMG submission 73070) | Microcerotermes parvus P3 segment gut microbial communities from Pointe-Noire, Republic of the Congo - Th196 P3 | ecosystem: Host-associated > Arthropoda: Insects > Digestive system > Gut ...
TTTTTATGCTAAATAATAGCAACAGTAAAACATGGCGAAGTCATTTTTATGCTAAATAATAGCAACAGTAAAACATGGCGAAGTCATTTTTATGCTAAATAATAGCAGCATTAAAACATTGCGAAGTCCTTCTCTTCTAAAAAATACATAAACACAAAACAAAAGATTTATATAATGTTTTAAAGAAAAACAGACATAGGAACATGAGTTCATAGGAAAGAAAATTTCAGTTTTTTATGGAAATATGTTCATTTATGTGGTCAAAAAATACCTCTTTTCAAACTTTTTCATCAAAAAAAATATTCAATTGAGAAATACTTATCTTAATCATGAAATATATATCCTAATTAAGAAATATATATTACATATATTTTTTTTAAGAGGATGAATTTTGACAATCGTTATTGGAGGTTTAAAAATGAGAAGTTTATCCTGTTTGTTCAGTCACAAATGGGAAGAGTGCAAAATGCACGAGATGTGGAAACAAGAGATGAAGATCATAAGGTAGATTCTAGAGGTTATAGTCCTCATTTATTTGATGCCAGTGTGTAACTTATTGTAACATTTGCCATGCTGAAATTAAAGTAGAACATGATTGGGAAGGAAGTTGAATGTAGACATTGTGGCGTAGTAAAAGAATCAGTTCGCCCTAGAGAAGAGTAATGTTTATAAAGTGATAATTAATGGTTTCTTATTTAAATTTCCAATTTCTTAAGTTTATTAGCTCATTGTTTAGATTTGAGTAAAAAACTTCTAGCTTTTCTTAAATTGACAGCAATTTTTACTATTCCCCCAACAGTTACTTCTAAACAGAATATAGGTTTAAAAATTGTACAATAGCTGTAAATGTGGATATGACTTTATCATTTCCAACAACCCTTATGCATTAAACAAAACTTTTGTTAAATTAATTATTTTATCAATAATAATCAATATTTACTTTGTTTTTATTAAAAATATTATTAAAATTATTTATATTAAAATTCAAGTAAAATTATAATTTAAATTAATATTTAAACAATTTTAAACAGACATTATTTTTTTTAAAAATTTTATTAAAAATAGATAATAGGATTAACTATTCAAAGACTTCCATTTAATATTTTGGCACTGCCAAACTTCACTGTTTTCAGGCATTAAACTTTTGTGAAAAAACCACTAAATTTAATCCAACTTACAATTCACAGAATTTTAAATGGCATCAATCATTTGATTTTGGCATTGGCAAATTTTTTTAACTTTTTAAGTCTTCATGAATGTTAATAGCTATCCATATATCCATGGACAATTTATTGAACTTTTGTGAAAAGTTTAGATGGGAAATTCCATTTATTTTAACAGGTCTAAATTTGACCTAAATACAAAAAGCATAATATTTTCATTTCACACTAGCTTACAAATTTAGCTGTAATGAAGTTGAATTCTATGACTGGTGTTACATGAAAATGTTTTCTGAAACTATTCCCATTAAAATCAGATAGATATTATAGTCGTAATAAGCCTTTTAAGGATATAAAAATCTTTATAGTGACGGAATCAGTTAAATTTAACCTATTATATCTTACTTAATATTAAACTTTGGAAAAAAAGTTTGGTAATTACCTAAATAAACTTTATATATTCGTAAGATTGAAAAATAAAAAGTATATAATTATTAAGAAATCATAGGTATTGTATGAAATTCTGCTATAGAAAACTTTCAATAATTATGAAAAATTTAATAATTATGAAAAATTCATTATTTGCTTTCTATCTTTAAAAAAGAAAATAAATAAGCATTTTAAAGTATTATGAAAGTATAAATTATTAATACTAAATTTTTTCATCAGCATAATTCTGGAAGTACCCCTAGGTATTTTTAAACTTAAATATGATAATTTTTAGTTAAATGAATAAATTGGTGAGCATGAATGAATAAAAAAATTATATTATTAATATTAGCTATTTTTACCACTTGTTTAATAGCTATAAGTTCAGTTTCTGCAGCAGCAACTGTTAAAGAAACTGTAAATATTAAAAATGGAATGAATAATCTTGTAGAACCATATGGTGAAACTGCCCTCAATGGCAAATTTAACTTAAGAGTAGATAATAATTTAAGAGCACATGTTTCAGTTTCAAATTATAAGAAATTAGTAGGTTTGAAAGTTAGTTGTTATTTTGTAACTAGGACTACACATATGAATAGCTATGGTAGACCTTCAACTTCTACATTAAGTGTAGGAAGTACATCATATAGTTTAAATCCTAGAGTAAATGAAAGCAAGAGAACTAGTAAAGGATATAATTCTAATTCAGATTTTTCCTATGCTATGACTGGTGGACTTTCAAATCCTGGTGTAATCCATTCTATAGAACTGGAATTTGAAAAACAGCCAGATCTTAAACTGGAAAAGATCAGTAAGAAGAGTGGGCAATATGTTGTTAATATTAAAAATACTGGTGATGCAAATGCAAAAGCCAATAAAATAGGAGTATATGTTAATAAAAAACTGATAAAAACTGTTACAATCCCCTCCATAAAAGCAGGAAAATCTAAAAATGTTGGAGTGAAAGTAGATAGCAAATATAATAAAAGTAAAAAAACCTTTAAAATTGACTATAATAATAAAATCAATGAGATATATGAAAATAACAATGCTAAAGTAGCAGTATAATCTCATTATCACAATATTAAAAGTGAATTCTATATTTAGATACAAGAAAATTTATATTTAAATATTTTTATTAAAAAAAGTCACTGTAAACTTACCTAAGGAGCTACATCCAAATGTTTCATAAATGCCCTTTATCTCACAGAACAATTAAAAATTAATGAAACGATAAATTTTAAAGTATTCAAATCTTTAGTAGATTTACAGTCCTATTTCATAATAAAAGAAGGTGTTATTAAATGGAAACTATAATCTATCCACATTGTGATGAGAAAATTCCAAAAGATACTAAGGTATGTGAATATTGTTGTGAAGAAATCAGAGATAATAATATTGATTCAAATACTTCATTTGATGAAAATGAAAGTAAATTTTGTGCTTATTGTGGGAAAAAACTAAATATTAGTGCTGAAAAATGTGAATATTGTGGAAAATCAGTTATATCACATAATGACGAAGAAAAACAAGAAGCTACTAATAATTTTACCTTTTCAGAATACCTAAATAAAATTAAACCATTACTTTCTGAACATAAAAAAATCGATTTAAATGAACAATTTCAAAATGTTGATTTTTTTTATGAAAACGTTCGTAAAGCTAAGTTTATGGGTAATAAACTTAATATTTTCACATTCGTGCATTATGTCCCTAAAATTAATAGAGAACTTTTAGAAAATTATTTTGATTTGTGTGCAGAAAAATCTGATAAAAACTTTTTCAAAACATTCCTATTTGGAGGTATAGGTACTGGTTATGATCTTTGCATATCCCTCCTAGTTTCTGAAAATATTGATGATGATATGATTTCAGCTTGCTTAAAGACAAAAAAAGGAAGAAAAAAAGTTGGGTTTGAAGGAGCAATTTACGATTTAACTAGCCAAACATTGCACCGTAAGAAAACAAAGAACATTTTTGGTGCAGTTTACAATTCCTTCCGTGATGAATTTGTTGAAAAGTTTGATATCTGAATTTAAATTGTTTAAATTCAATAAAAACGAACTGATTAAAATATTAACATCGATTTTAATCAAAATATTTGGATATTGAACAATCCCATTCAAAATAGCTTTTAATCTTCTTGGTTAAAGAAAAAGGTTTAATGAATATATAAGTAAAAAAAATGAAAGGGATAAATGCCATTATATAGTACTTAAAAAAACTGGAAAGTGAAGTATTTGGCTCTTAAAAATTATTATTTAATTTTTCAATGCTTACATTGAAAAATAACCATTTTTTTAGAATAAAATTTTTCGCAGGAGCTAGCAACTTTACACTTCCTTTAGATTCGAGTAAAAAATTTTTAACTTTTCTTTTAAGCAGTATCAGTTGTTACTATTCCTCAAACAACTGTTATTTCTCAGTAGAGTATGGGACTAAAAATAGTCCTAGGATGTACAATATTGTTAGCATTATATTATTTCCAACAACAATTATGCATTAAACACAACTTTTACTAAATTAATATTTTATCAATAATAATCATTATTTACTTTATTTTTATTAAAAATATTATTAAAATTATTTATATCCAAATTCAAGTAAAATTATAATTTAATTTAAAATTTAAACAATTACCAACAGACATTATTTTTCTAAAAATTTTATTAAAAATTTAGATTTTTATAAAAATAAATTTGCAATTCACTACATCTGATAATAGAGATCATGACTTTAATTGTGAGATTCAAACCAAAAAAAATTTAAATGAGAATTGAAAATGACTAAAATTAAAACACCAACTACTATATTAAATTTTAAGACTTATTTAAAATCTAGTGGCGAAAATGCTTTGAAATTAACTAAAATCTTAGAAAATGTAGCTAAAGAATCTAGAATAACAATGGTTGCTGCACCACAAACTGCAGATATTTATAGGATAAATAATGAAACAAATATTCCAATATTAGCTCAACACAATGATCCAATCAATCCTGGAGGACATACTGGAGTAACCTTTTAGAATGTTTAATTGATTCTAGAATTAATGGAACATTGTTAAACCATTCAGAGATAAGAATAAAATTAGCTGATTTGGGGAAGTTGTTAAAAAAACTAGTGATAATGATTTAGTTTCAGTTTTTTGTACAAACAATATTGAAACTAGTGTAGCAGCAGCTACTCTTAATCCTAACTTTGTAGCTGTTGAACCTCCAAAATTTTTTGGTTCAGTGTTCAGTTTCTTAAATGAACCAGAAATTGTTGAAGGAACAGCAACTAAAGTAAAAGGTTTAATGAAGACATAAGTAGAAAAAAAGAAATGAATTTTTAATGGAATGGATTTTATGGGTTATACAGTAAGATTATATGTAAGTACATGTGTAGATTGTGGATATACTATAGCGGATCCTGATAATAAACTTGATCCTTACCATGTGATTATTCAATGTCCCAAATGCGGTTGTTCTCCAAGTTACAGACCAGCTACATTTTTAGAGAAAATAAAATATTACATATGATATTTATTTAAGAGGCAAATTTTGACACAGCCCATCATTGTAAAAAAATAATAAAAATAGAATAAACATTCAAATAGAAACGATGAGTGAAATAATGGATAAAAGAAAAATAATAGGATTAATTTTTGGAATAATTATAGCTGTTGTAGCTATTAGTGGTTGCATAGGTAGTGGAAATGAAGTTAGTGAAGATGAAGCTATTTAAATAGCTAAATCTGCACTTATGAAAGATTACAATATAAGTTCAGATAAAATCAGTGACATAAGTGTCATTGAAACTCGGGTTATAGATGAAGATAACTTTATGAAAGGAGAAGTAAAAGGACAGGATGTGTACCTAATTAGTTTTTTTATTCCAGAGAGTAAAAAGACTGTCAAATACCAGATAGATTCTACAACAGGTGCAGTTTATGGATCAAAAATCGAAGATTATTCATAATTCATCTTTTATAATATTTTACTTAACTTTCATAACAAAGAATATTTCATAAAAATGTTAAACTCTTTAAATTAAATTTTAAATGATTTACAGATAATTATTAAAAAGTATTTTTTTATAAATTTTAAAAAAATTTTGATTGTGATAAATTAGAAAGTGTAGATTAATGTTGAAACAATATTGTTTAAAGATTTTTCCTTATAGCCTATATATTTGTGAACAAAAAAAATTATTTCATGTGGATTAGTTAGAAAAAATGAAAAATTTGGATGTGTTATATAATGTTAAATAAACCAAAAATAGAGAGAAAGTTTTTAAGATTCCTTTTAATAGGAACAATAGCTATTTTAGCTATTAGTATGATTGGAACTGTGAATGCAGCTACACATACTTTTAATAGTCAAAAATCTTCTGAAGAAATTAATAACTTTTTTAATGGAGCTAATTCTCCTTTAAATAATGGAGATACTGTAATATTTAAAAGTGGAACTTATAATAATTTAGAGTTGTCTGTTAATAAATCAATCACCTTAAAAGGTGATGGAAAAGTAAATTTCGTAGGTAATCGCGTACGAACATTAATCATTCTTAGATCAAATAATATTGATGTTTCTGGAATATCCATTAAAAATAATTACATTGGAATAACTATACTTGGAAATAATAATAAAGTGAGAAATAGTAATATACAAGTTAGTAGTAGCTATTATGGTGCAGTTTCAATTTGGAGAGCATCAAAAAATAATCAAATAACTGGAAATACATTGGAAAACACTGGTGAATGTGGTTCTGGTGTTTATTTAGATTATGATTCAAGTAGTAATAAAATTCAAAGTAATAATATAAATACAAGGTTTGTGGGTATACAAGCTACTAAATCTAGTAAAAATGATATAAGTAAAAATAATATTAAAGGTCATAGTGGAATTGCTTTAATCTCTAGTGGAAGTTCTAATAAGATATATGATAATACTATTAAAGTTACAGGATATAATAGCATTACAAAATATTTGTATAATAACCCTGTTTTAACAGTTGGTGGTGAAGGAATAATGGTTGCAGGTGCTCGTAGCTATGGAATTGACTATTTGCAAACAGAAAATAAAATACATCAAAATACAATTGAATCTAGTAATTCCAGAGCAGTTCACCTTAATATATATTCAAGAGGAAATACTGTTAACAATAATGTCCTGTTAAAAGGAACCGTCATTAATATTGGTTCTAATAATGTAGTATCTAATAATGATAATACCATGGCAGACCTTAAAATTACTAAAATTACTAAAAGTGGCAATACCCACAGAGTTTATATAAAAAATATTGGTAAGAAAGCTGCAGGTAAAAGCATATTAGGAGTTTATGATGGTAAAAAATTGATTAAAAAAGTTAATGTTAAGACAATAGCTAAAGGTAAAACTCTAGAGTTAAAAGTTCCTATTGCTGCAAAATACAAAAATAGAATCAAAACATTCAAAACAGATTATAATAACAAAATTAAAGAAAGCAATGATAATAATAATGTTTTAAAAGCTAAATGATAAAACCAAATTACTTTGTAATTAATTTTAGACTGTAAATCCACGGATTTTAGCTATCTGAACCTTTCACAAAATTTCAATTAAACTTCATGACATATTGGGAGTTATTGAATTCCTGCATATAGACAAATTTAAAAATCCCAGTAGATTTATAGTATCGAATTCATCTCAACTAAATTTGTTGAAAATTTTCAGAAATTTAACTTGATGAATTTGATATTGGCAAAAAGAGAGATAAAATAGGAATGAAAGTAAAATTGGAGGATAAATAATGGGAACTTGTATTAAATGTGGAAAAAAAACCAACCACCAATATGTACTTCAGGTAATTGGAAGAGGTCCCGAATATACTAAAAGAGAATATGGTAACCCTTCTAAAATCAATACATATCGAAGTTTCGAAAGTTTAGAATTTTTATGGGAATATGCTTGCTCAAAATGTATAATAAAAAATAATAAACTAAGATTTGTGTTGTATATCCTAGTGGGAATCATGTTTCTTGGAATAGGTGAGATAATGTTCATAGGTAGTATTCATTTAATTTATAGTGAGGCAATCCAGAGCAGTGCAGTGGGCATTGGTATGAGCCTGTTAGGGATTCTGATAGGTCTTGGATTTATTGAATATACTCATAATCATTTATTATATGTTTTTACAGATAAAAAAATCGATGCTAGATCGTTTTTATTTTTAGATGATAAGAGTAATCTTGGAAGTTACTTAATAGCTGACCATTATAGGGCTGAATTAAAAAAAAAGTATCCTACAGGATATTTTTATTTTAATAAAAAACCGATAACCAAATGTTTTCGAGACATTTGATATTGTTTATTACTGTAATATCTAGCAATGTCAAAAGTTTACCTCTTAAAAAAATCTGTCACTGAAATTCTTGGCAGAGTAATAATCAATATATACTTCTAAGATATGGTTTTAAAAACCTTTTTGAAACTTTTATGGTGGAATTCTGGTTTTAAAATACTTAAATTTTGTAAAAAGGAGATTAGTATTTTATAAAAAAAAAATGGAGAAGTGAAGTTTTTGGCTCTTGAAAATATATTATTTAATTTTTCAATGATTATATTGAAAAAAAACCATTAGAATGAAATTTTTTACAGGAGCCAACAACTGGTACTGTCCAGAATTATGCTGATGAAAAAACTTAGTATTAATAATTAACACTTTAAAAATACTTTAAAAATAGCTATTTGCACTTTATTTTAAAAATAGAAAGTAAATAACGATTTTTTCAAAATTATTAAATTTTTCAAATTATTGAAAATTTATCTATCAGCAGAATGTTAGACAATGCCATTTAACAGAATCAAATCTTAAAAAAAGCATAATAAACACAAATTAAAGTTTATAGGCATGAAATAAATATCCAATGGGAAAAATTATAAATGAGGTATGAAATCATGGGGAAAAAATTTATTGGAGTAGTATTTACTATAATTCTTGTGGTTGTTGCCATTAGTGGATGTATCAATGAAAGTTCTACATCAACTAATGAAACAAATTCAGAACCTGATACCAATTATTCAAACCAAACCAATTATAGCGAAAAATTTGATAATGGAGAATATATAACCACAATTAATAATATTGGAGAAATGAACCAAAGCGATGTTTCAAGGTACCTAGATCGTTATTTCATTGATCAGGGATATCAATATGGAGGGATAGTTTATCGAGATCTTGGAGATTATTATTCTCGTGTTGCAATCCTCATTACAACAGAAGAATCAACTGGTGATGTAACAAAAGACTTTACACCTGAAGAATGTTTGATAGATAAAAATACAGGTGAGGTGAGAAGAGTTGAATTCTAATACAAATTTCACTAGGTTACGACTAGTAAACTTGCTAATTCCTGTGTAATACATTCTATAGAACTGGAATTTGAAAAACAAGTAGATTTAAACTGGAAAATTAGTGAAAAAAGGGAATTTTAAAAATATTAATATACATTCTTAAAAAAGAGAGATAAAATGAACAAAAAAATAATAATAGCAGTAATAGCTATAATAGCTGTTGTAGCTATCGGTATAAGTATTTTAAGTTTAAATCAGACTCCAACTGAAAATATGAGTAATTCTAACGTAGATGAGTTTCCAGATAGTTCAGAATTTATTGGAAAAGAAAAGGCAATAGAAATTTTTAATAACAGAGACCAATCAACTGTAATTACAATTACTGTACCTGCGGGGTCTCCAATTCCAGGTGCTTCAGGCAGTGTACGCATGATTGTTACAGAAGAAACTGACATGGGACTTTCTGATTCAGGTTTAACCAATGCAACTGATGCTCAATTAATAAAAAAAGAAGGAGTAGATGTTTATAAACTTACTTTAAAATCTGGTTATGATACATATTATGCTTATGTTAATGCTAAAACTGGTGAAATTCTCTGAATTCACTTTCAATCATGGGAAATAGCTACTGACTATGAATTTGGATTAAAATACGAGTAATGAAGATTAAAATATCTTAGTTTTGAAAACTCTAAATATTATATATGGATAACACCAGAATCTGAGTTTTTCTTAGAAAATGTTTTGTCTGAAGAAAATGTGAGTTATTTGAAAGATCAGTTTAAATCTTCAAAACCAAAATTCATTATTGTGTCCTAAGTGTTTAAAAAAAAAAAATGTTAAATAAATAGCTATTGACTTTTAAAGTTTTATAGCTATTTAATATTATTTATTTTTTAAAAAAAATTTTTTTATTTTATAAAAAAAGGAATAAAGAAAATTAAAATGAATAAAACGACTACAATTTAAATCTTATTGGTTAAACTAAAATGATTAATGCATAAGTGGAAAAAATGAAAGGAATAAATACGATATCATGTTAAAAAGTCACTACAATGAAATTTTGCTTATAAAAGATAAATATTGGCTTTTAAAACATGTAACCATTTTTTTTTATGTTTAAAATCAAAGTTATGCTATAAATTCAAGAAAATTGAATTTTTTAGGTATAATAAATAATATTTGAGGTGTGAAAAATGTTAAATAAAAATATTTTAAGAATAATGGTTCTTTCAATAATTTTAATTATTGGCTTGTCTGCAGTTCCTACTGTGATGGCAGCAGAAGATCCATCTAAAATGACAGTTTCAAGTCAAGGTATTAAAAATGGTAAAATAGCTGAAAAATATGGCATGTATGGTTCTGTAAAAGATAAAAATGGCATACCTAAAGTTTCTATGCCATTAGCTATTAAAAATGCTCCTAAAAAAACCAAATATTTTGCTGTTTATATGTATGATAATACTGTACCATGGGTACATTGGCTTGGAGTGAACTATAAAAGTAAAACCTTTACAGAAGATGCTAGTAGGAAGAAAGCTAGTTCTATGGTCCAAGGAAAAAATAGCTTTGGTACAAGAGGTTATGGTGGACCAACACCACCTGATAAAACACATACTTATACAATTAAAGTATATGCACTTAAAAGTAAAGTGAGTTTATCGAATGGTTTTTCATACAGCCAATTTAATAAAGCTATAAAAGGTAAAACACTTGCTACAGCAACCATTAAAGGCAAATATGTGAAAAAATAAATTTATCAGAGAAATCATATTATAGGATTTGTGATTTAACATTGAATTGTTAAAATAGATTCTTAAAACCAATCAAATAATTTTTTTGCCAGTGGTGAAAAATGTCAATATTATTCACTTGGAAATATAGCTAATAATGCAAAATACTATAAAATAGTTTAAATAGCTATTATCCCATTGTTTAAAGTGAATCAATACAGGAGATATTGATGAAAATTAATGATTTTCTTAAAAAAAATCCAAAATTTTATATTTAAAAATTAGGTGATTTAAAAATGAATAAAAAAATTTTAATAGTTGTCTTGGTTGTAATTGCTATTGCCATAGTAGGATCCCTTGCTTTAGTTGGGTTAAATGGAGATGATTTTAGTGAAAATATGCAAGAAGTTGGAGCTATAAATGGTGAAGCAAATGCTCTTTCAATTAAAATAGATAACTCTTTAAATGATCAATCCAAGAAAGGAGTTGATGAAAAAATTAATTGGACCACTCAATTAATCCCCCTTCTTGAAAAAATGGATGATTCATTTAATAAAGCTTTAAATAGCACAGATAATGAAACTGTCGAAAAATATTTAAAATTAGCTATAAAATTGAATCAACTTGAATTAAATGAAACAAAGAATCAACAAACCATATTCAAAGCAATACAAGATTATAATGATAAAAAAATATCTGCTAGCGAATATAATGATAAACATGCTGAATATATGAAAAATTATGATAATTATTTAGAAAATACTAAAAAAATTACTGAAGAGATAAATGAGTTGTTAAAAGACAAGCCTGATTTTGTTGAAGAGTTAAAATCTTATGGATTCGGAGGAGGATTATACTTAGGAGAATATCTACAATTATAGTTGTTAGCTATAGTCTTAAAAAAAATAAGGATCTTTAAGATTTTTCTGTTAAAATTTTAAAAATTAAAGACTTTCCCAAATTACAGTATTTTGGGTAAGTAAAGTTTTTCGGTTTTTTAAAATTATATCTAATATTTCAGGTTTATACTGAAAAATAACCATTAGAATAAAATTTTTTCGCAGGATCCAGCAATTTTTACTCTTTCGTATAGGATACAATTTTCATGCACAAGTAATTTTAACTTTCATGGAAAAATATGTTCAGTTATTAATAAAAAAATTAAAAATACACGGTAAAAATGAAAATAATAAGAATATAATAGATTTTATTATAATTTTTACTAATATGTAATGAAAATAAATGTTAAATAAGTGATGACATGACTAATTATTTCTAAAAGGTGATTATACATGGATAAAAAAATATTATTAAGTATAATAGCTATTATAGCTATCGTAGGAATAGTCATTGTTTCAACAAGTTCAAATAATGATTCAATTACTCTTAATTATCATGGTTTTGAATTTGCTATACCTGAAGGTTTTTATAGTAACTCCAAAATATCTAATGAAACCGAGTTTATATAGTAGAGTACCTATTTTTTGGTAATATATTTGGCTACCCATTTTTTAATAAAAGAGGGTTTATCCACTAATTTATTAAATAGTTTAAAAACTTCCTCTATTAAATATTCAATATCACGAATAGGATTTCTATGCAATATATTTTTAATAGTTCTCCATAATTGTTCTATTGGGTTTAAAAAAGGAGAGTATTTTGGTAAATATATTAGTTTTATATATAGAATTTTGCATATTATTCTAGATAAGTATGTTTTATGAACAGAATAATTGTCAATTATAATTACAATTTGTTTTTCAAATTTTAAACAATTTGGAAACAGTTTGTCAAACTCTTCTTCATTTTCAAATATTTCTTTTAACTTTAAAGGATTATTGATTATATTATCTGAAATATGAATGTTGAAATAATTTAATAAAGTTGATGTGAAGTTTTGTGCTTTTATTTTACTTATTTTTCTTTTGTCTTCTGTGTTTTCTCTATTTATTGTTCTTTTAATTCTTTTTATTGTTGTTTCTTTTGATATCTCTGGATCTGCTATGTTGTTAGATATTTCTTGTTTAAAATCTTCTAAATCTTTTGTAGGAATTTGTTTTTTAATGTAATCGTCATTAAAAGTTTCAGAATTGAAAATTTCGAGTAAATTAAAACTTATATCTTTTTTTTCCATGTTACAGATTCGTATTTGTAATAAAGATCTTGCAAAATGAAATGTATTTATTGTATTTGCTGAATATATTATAGAATTTCCGTTGGGTGATTGAAATCCTGCTACACTAATTTTAAATCTTTCAGGGTTGATTTTTACTTTGGATTTTTCTCCTTTTTTTTTAAAACTTTTGAGATATTTGGTATATTTTGCATAGCACTTTCATCAAAAAAACCATAAATAACTTCATTAGGATCTATTTCTGATACATCCTCTTTCAATATCTCTTTTGCATTTTTAGGAGACTTTGAAAAAATGGGATAAGGCTTAATCCATCCATATTCAAGCTTTTTTATTATGAACCTTACTTGTTTTAAGCTATAATCAATTCCAAATCTCTTTTGTATGAAATAGTGAACATCTTTAGTTCCCAGTGAATCATTATTTCTAATGAATTCGTCAACTTCTTTCATTTGAGTTTTAGTAAGGAATGTAGGTCTTCCAGCACCTTTTTTATGGTTCAATCCATCTGGTCCTTCAATATTCCATTTTTTCAACCAATTATAACCTGTAGTCACAGGAATATTTAGAATTGAACAAGCTTCTCTAACTGAATGCCCATTATACAACTGTTGAATAAAATGAAGTCTATTAACTTTTTTAGCAACTTTTTCAAGCTTACGAACCATAGTATTAAGCTTTTCAGAACTAACATGTAATTCAACCAAGTCTTTAGAATCTTCTTTCATACTAATAATATATCATTTATATTATATAAATATGTACCAAAAAATAGGTATCAAACTATATTAAATAGGATATTTTCAATATAAACTAAGATATTATTAACATAAAGTAAGATACTAATAATTAAAATTAAGAAAGTGAAAATAAAAAATAATT
>Ga0099364_10009299_pt1 | contig 13653 bp, 14 predicted proteins | sample TergutTh196P3_FD_73070 | JGI IMG/M metagenome (GOLD analysis project Ga0099364, IMG submission 73070) | Microcerotermes parvus P3 segment gut microbial communities from Pointe-Noire, Republic of the Congo - Th196 P3 | ecosystem: Host-associated > Arthropoda: Insects > Digestive system > Gut ...
GAAGGGACGCAATCTTTGGGAGGCGCACACGGGTTATGCTGCGAATTTGGCTTCGGACTATGCGGGACATATGTACTATGCGACGCTGGGCGTGCGGTTCTAGTTTTTTGACGCGAAACACGCTAACCTTCGCGAAAAGACGCTAAACTCAAATTTAGCATTGTTTTGCGAAGGTTCGTGTGGTTAGCGTCAAATATTCACATTGCCCTTTCCAAGTCGTCAATAATATCTTCCGCCGCTTCAATGCCGACGGAAAGCCGGAGTAGTTTGCCGTCGATGCCCCGTGCCAAACGCTGGGGCTCCGGCACTTCGGCGTGCGTTTGCGTAACAGGATAGGTGATCAACGTTTCCACTCCGCCCAGACTTTCCGCATAGAGAACAAGTTCCGTTTTGTTCAATATATTTTGTGCAGTTGCTTCGCTCTCCACTCTGAAACTGATCATCGCCCCAAAGCCCCGTGCTTGCCGTTGCGACAACTCATACGCCGGATGTTCTGGCAGACCGACGTAATAGACTTCCGTAACTTTCGGCTGCTCTTTGAGCCAAGCGGCAATTGCCATTGCGTTTTGCTGAGATTTTTCCATACGAATCGCAAGCGTCTTAATGCCGCGTGTTACCAAAAAGGCATCGAAAGGTGCAAGGACACCGCCGATGGTATTTTTCAAAGTATGAAGTCTTTCGGCAGTTTCCGCCCTCTTTGAAACAAGGAAACCGGCAAGTGTGTCGTTATGACCGGCAAGATATTTCGTACCGCTGTGTACAACAATGTCCGCTCCGAGAGAAATAGGATTGAATAGATACGGTGTCAGAAATGTATTGTCCACGATGAGCAGGATATTCCGGCTGCCAATCAGTGCTTTTATTCCGGCAATATCCGTTACTTTCATCATGGGGTTCGTAGGCGTTTCTATGAAGATCGCTTTGGTGGCTTCGGTGAGAGATGCTTTTACAGCGGATAAATCGGAGGTATCGACATACTGCGTTGTAATGCCGTTCTTTGCGGATATATTGTTGAACAGCCGGATGGAACCGCCGTATAGATCATCGGTGGCAAGTATCTCATCGCCGGGCGAGAACAATTCCATGAGCGTGGAGATCGCCGCCATTCCGCTGGCGAACGCCGACGCACCCGCTCCGCCTTCCAGTGCGGCGAGCAACTCTTCGGCATGTTCGACGGTAGGATTTTGCGTTCGGGAATAGTCGTATCCGGTGCTCTGACCGAAGCCGGGATGGGCAAAGGTCGCGGACTGGTAAATCGGAACCGCTATCGCTCCGGTAGTGTGCGACTTGTCCCGCGCGGCGTGGATACAGGCTGTTTCAGGTTTCATAGTTGTCTCTGCGTCATCATAGAATTTATCCGTATCTACGGACTCTATTTTAGTACACTGGCATGGTACGATCAACATCCCTTGCCCAAGCGTTTAAGCCGTCTTCCAGATTCAACATTCTGCCGCCGTAACCGGCTTCACGTAACGTTCGGATTCCCAAAATACTACGCTGACCAATTTTGCATAAAAATACCGCATCAATCGCCGGGTCTAACTCGTCCATTCGCCTTGCCAACTGCCCCAGCGGCATTACTAGCGCACCCGGAAACTTCACAATCGCACGCTCATGCGGTTCTCGAATATCAATAAATTGGACACGCTCACCATTGTCCAAACGCTTTTTCAAATCAATCGCCGTTATCGTTTCAATAGGTTCAGTATCCTGATCCGTTTTCAAGCCGCAAAAGTATTCATAATCAATAAGTTCATGGATCGTCGGATTCTCTCCGCATATCGGACACGTTGGGTCTTTTGCTAAATTCAGTGTACGAAAGGACATACGCCAAGCGTCAAAAACCAGCAACCGACCGGTCAGCGGCTTGGCACCGCCGACGATTAACTTGATGGCTTCCGTTGCCTGAATGGTTCCGACAATGCCCGGCAATACGCCCAGCACACCCCCTTCGGCACAGGAAGGCACCAAGCCGGGCGGCGGAGGAGAAGGATAAAGGCACCGAAGACAGGGACCCTCCTTAATACAAAACACGCTTGCCTGACCGTCGAACTGAAAGACCGAACCATAGACATTGGGCTTTCCCAAAAGGACGCAAGCATCATTGATAAGGTATCGCGTTTGAAAATTATCGGTGCCGTCCGCAATGATGTCGTATTGTTTCATAATTTCCAAAGCGTTTTCGCTTGTGAACATAGCGTTGTGCATGACGACGTTGACGTGCGGATTGATTCCTTTGATTCGGTCTTTTGCAGAAGCGACCTTCGGTCTGCCGAGATCGCGGGTGCTGTGAATGATTTGCCTCTGTAAGTTGGATTCTTCGACCACATCGAAATCGACCAAGCCGATGGTTCCGATCCCGGCGGCGGCAAGATAGAGAGCGAGCGGTGCACCGAGTCCGCCTGTACCGACGATGAGGACTTTGGCGTGTTTCAATTTTTTCTGTCCTTCCACGCCGATGTCCGGCAGCAAGAGATGGCGGCTGTATCGGGCGATTTCGTCGTTAGTCAGACCAATGTCTTCCGCTTCCTCTTCGGTGCCGCCAGCGATAGCGGGAACGATCATCACTTCGCCGTCTTCTGCGACGGGCGTGTCGAGTCCTTGCAAAGTGTTGATATTTTTCCCCTCGACGAAGAGGTGAATGAAGTCCCGCAGTTGCCCGTCATCTCCGAAGAGGTGCGCTTTCAGGGCGGGATAGGCATCGGCAAGTGCATCAATCGCTTCGCCAGCGGTGTTGGCATTGACTTCCACTTCGGCGTTGCGGTCGGTGAACGAGCGAAGGGCGTAAGGGATAAGGATTTTTAGCATTTAGATTTCTCCTGTATAAAGTTTTCCGATAAAAAAGCGGTTCGATCCGGCGTGAGTTCCCAACTCGTCAGTTCCGTCGATACGCCTTTTTCCACTGCTACGATCACATACGAGCAAAAGGGCAACGCATGACTCTTATCGTACTCCGACGGAGCCGACGAATGGTCAGGATGCGAATGATAAAAACCAATCACGTCCAACTTCGCCGCTCTTGCAGTCCGCTCCGCATGAAGCATATCCTCCGCCGTGATGAGAAAACGATTGTGCTGCTCGCCGTCTTCCCGTGCGTTGACGATGGCTTCCGCATGCCGGACAGTTTTCGTACCGGCATCGTCGATCTCGCCCATTAACACGCCGCAACACTCGTTCGGATAAGCGTTTTCGCTCTCAAATCTTATAATCTGTTCCCATTCGCGAGGTAAAATAAGCATCAGATGTCCCTCCATAGTGGTTCCGACAGATAGCGGCAGCCGGTGTCGCACAGGATCGTGGCAATGCGTGAACCCTTCGGCAACGTCCTTGCCAATTCCAAAGCGGCGCAAACATTAGCACCGGAACTGATACCGACGAACAATCCCTCTTCTCTCGCCAGTTGCCGGGCAGTTTTGTAAGCGTTTTCAGTTGTTACAGAAACCCTTGCATCGGCGATCCTTGCGTCAAATATCTTCGGCTTGATCGTGGCATCCATGTACTTCATTCCTTCCAATCCATGAAAAGGAGAGTCCGGCTGCATCCATATAATTTGTATCGCAGAATCAAACTCCTTGAGTCGTCGGGACACGCCCATGAACGTTCCCGACGTGCCGGTGCCGGCAACAAAATGCGTCGGCTGACACTGGTTGTACAGTTCAATGCCCGTCGTTTCATAGTGGGTACGCCAGTTCTCATCATTATCGTACTGATTCGGAAAGAAATACTTCTCCGGTGCACTGTTTGCTCTTTCCATTACGGCATTGTAGGCACCGTCTGAACCTTCGAGAGGGTCGGTTTCGATAATTTCCGCTCCGTATGCCCTGATGATTGTTTTCCGCTCTGCGCTGGCATTCGCCGGCATAAAGAGTTGAACCTTGTAACCGAGTGCTGCGCCGAACATGGCATACGCAACGCCGGTGTTGCCGCTCGTAGAATCCAAAATGATTTTTTCTTTGGTGAGTTGTCCCGTTTCAATGCCGTGAAGGAGCATCGCCTTTGCCGCCCGGTCTTTCACCGAACCGCTGGGATTCAAGTGTTCCGCCTTGACGAAGACGGAGACACCGTCGATACCGGCAGTGATGTTTCGTAATTCCATAATCGGTGTGTTGCCCACCAGGGTAAGGACACCGGCGTTGTTTGGGTGAAATGTCGTTGTCATGGTAGCGCCTCCGTGTTAACGCTTTCCTGAATATCCAGCAGTAGTTTAGCAATCGTTTTCTCGGAAATACTTTTTTGTTCTGCTTTGTCATATATCGACAGCAAATAAACCGTATTGCCATGAACGTAATAATAGGAGATCACTCTCGCACCGCCGGATTTACCTTTGCCTTTTGATTTAATGGCGAGTCGTATCTTGTAACAAGAGTGTCCGATGGGCGTGCCTTTCGTGGGGTTGGTGCGCAATTCCTCTACCAACTCTCTGATCTCACCAGCGAGAGAATCGTATTTTTTTTGCAAACGTCTCGATTTGCGTTCGAATTTATCCAACGCCCCCACTTTGCAGTTCGGCGAGGAATTCTTCGATTGGTCTAAGTTGTTTGCGTCCGGCAATGACTTCATTGAGTTCATGGATTGTTTCCCGAAAATCTTCGTAAAATTCTTCTGCGCTAATTTTTTCTTCCTCGTCTTCGTTGTCGTCTTCGTACGCCGAACATGAATTATCGAGTACGTCAGACGACGAAATCTCTACGTAGGAAATGTGCCGCAGGACATCCAAGAATGAGTCCGCCTTCGTGTCAGGTATCGTGAGCGTTATTTGCATAAAAACCTCCTTTTCCTCATTGTCTCTTATTTTGCTTCAAGTTACAATGCCCTCATTTCCCCTTTATTTCGCCAGTTCCCGTACCGCACTGACCAACGTATCAATTTCGCCCACCGTATTATAAAACGCCAGCGACGGACGCACGGTCGCTTCCACACCGAAACGCCGCAGAATCGGTTGCGCACAATGGTGTCCTGCCCGAACCGCAATGCCGCACTCCGAAAGAGACTTCGCCACATGCTCCTCGCTATAACCGTCCAACACGAAAGACAACGCACTCGTCTTTTCCTTTGCCGTGCCGATGAACCGTAAGCCGTTGATACGGCTCAACTCACGCATCGCATAGTCCAGCAACTCATGTTCGTACGCACTGATGTTCGGCAATCCGATTTTCGTAACATAATCGAGAGCGGCACTCAAACCGACGGCATCGGCAATGCTGCCCGTGCCTGCCTCAAACTTATTCGGAGCGGAATGATAAACCGTCCGCTCGAATGTTACATCCTTAATCATATTGCCGCCGCCTTGATAAGGCAACGCCTTTTCCAACGCCTCCGCCTTGCCATAGACTACACCGATGCCCGTGGGAGCAAAGATTTTATGACCGGAGAAAACGAAGAAGTCGGCATCCAATTCCGTAACATTTATGGGAATGTGCGCTACCGACTGCGCTCCGTCCACGAGGATGCGGACTCCATGCCGATGAGCAATCTGCACCAATTCGTGAATCGGCGTGATCGTTCCCAACGCATTGGAAACATGCGTTACCGACGCAAACTTGGTACGCGGTCCGAACAGACGGGTGTATTCGGAGAGGATAATCTGTCCGCTGTCATCGACCGGCGCGACTTTAATGACCGCTCCCGTCTCCTGTGCGAGCATCTGCCACGGCACGATGTTGGCGTGATGTTCCAGCAGCGTTAGGATGATTTCGTCGCCGGGATGGAGCAATGGTTTGACATAACTCTGTGCAACAAGATTGATGCCTTCGGTCGTTCCCCGGACAAAGACGATGTTCTCTTTCGACGGCGTTCCCAAAAAGTTTGCCGTCGTTTGCCGGGCAGCTTCATAGGCATCGGTTGATCGGGCTGCCAATTCGTGCGCTCCCCGATGGACGTTGGAGTTTTCGTTTTCGTAATAGCGTGATACTCTTTCGATCACCTGCCGGGGCTTTTGCGTGGTCGCCCCGTTGTCGAGCCAAATCAGCGGTTTGCCGCTTGTTAACTTGGTATTCAGTATCGGAAAGTCCGCTCGAATCCGATTGACATCGAATCCCGTCGTTGCCGTTGTACCCGTATAGGGTACGACAACGGGAGAGTACGCCGGTCTCGCCTCCTGAAATTCTGGAAAGTAGGAAAGTGCCCAGTTTTCCAGTTCTCTTACATCGGGTAGGTTATAGGTGTTGGTTGTGAGCATGGTAAAAATGTTCATGGGGTAAATTGTTTTGCAATCTTATGATTGCGGTTTCGAAGCGGCAACCGCTCCAAAAATAATACTTGCCCAATCGCGGATGGGAACATATTGTTTTATCAGTGTTCCATCGGTTGCACGGAACAACAGTTGCGGAAAAACGTTTTCGATGGAATTATCATAGACATACAATCTGTCCACGATAGGAACAATTTGTTCACAGTTGGCAATGGATTTATAGTAGCGGCTAACGATTTTTGGGATAGGAACGTCGTGTCCGCCCATCATGACACGCTGGGCAATACGTGCTGCGTTAATTTGCGGACTATCGGTGCCAATGAAAAACAAACGCACAAAATATCCTTGTTGCTTTGCCTGCTGAATGAATGGAACTTTATCAGGGGCAGATAAAACTGTCTCAAAAATCAGGCTGCGTCCATCGGCAATACACTTTTCTCTCGCGTCGGCGGCATAGCGGACGGCTTTCAGGACAGCGTCCGGCGAGTTCCAGTCTCCGAATTTATCGCGTGCAATGTTGTCGGGATTGATATATTCGCAACCTTCGATCCATTCGTGCTTGAGTATTTTACCCGTTACCGATGTTTTACCCGAACCGTTGGGACCTGCGATAATGAGGAGTTTTGGCTTTTCCAATGGCATTTATTATTACTAAATTGTTATTATTACTGAATTGTTTGTGCGGCACGGGCTTTGGCCGACTCCCGTTGGATATTTGCAAGTACCTGATTGGCAACGTTTTCACAGTTTTGACGTACCTCTTCACCGACTTCCTGCATAAGGACAAGAAGTTGTTCGTCCGTAGGTTCACTGTCCCACAAAAAACGGTAAGTCATATCTACTTTTGTTTCCATGCTTTGCCATTCTATCATAAATAATGGACTCCGTGTAATCACTTAATCGCGCTTACTATAATCGTAATACTCCCCGACATCCACGTCTTCGAGCACCGCAAGGGCATCGTCGGCAAGGATCGCCGCCGAGCAGTAGAGCGACAAAAGATACGAAGCGAGTCCCTTGTTATCGACTCCTCTGAACCGTACGGAAAGTCCTCTTGACTGTTCATTCTGCAAGCCGGACTGGTACAATCCGACAACACCGCGCCGTGTTTCGCCGGTGCGGACTAGCAAAATATTGGTTTTGCCCCCTTTGCCTTTGGGATTCTTCACGCCGTCCACCAACAACTTGTCGGTCGGAACAAGAGGAATACCCCGCCACAGAATAAATGTACCGCCATAGAGAGAAACCGTAGTCGGCGGCACTCCCCGCTTGGTGCACTCACGTTCAAACGCCGCAATCGCACGCGGATGTGCTAAAAAGAAGGATGGTTCTTTCCATACCTTAGAAATCAGGTCATCGAGATCGTCCGGTGTCGGCGCACCGTTAATGGGCGTGATGCGCTGACTATCCGCCACGTTTTTGAGCAGACCGTAGTCATCGTTATTGATGATTTGACTCTCTTGCCGCTCCTTCAGGCTTTCGATGGCGAGGTACAATTGTTCTTTGGTTTGATCAAACGGCGAAGAGAATACATCGGCAACGGCGGTATCGACATTGATGATGGTCGAGATTGAATTGAGTATGTACTCTCTCGGCTTTTGCTGATATTCCACATAGCCTTCGGGAATCTCCGCGCTTTTCTTTTCGGAAGAGCATAAGGCATCGAGGGGCGTATCTCCTTCGACGACTTTGTTGACTCGATAGACACCGGCATCGAGTCCTTTGAATTCCAGAAAGCGTGTAAGCCAGCGGGGCGTGAGGGCACCGAACTGCGGCGGTGTTTTGGTAATGTCCGCCAGTTGATAGGCTTGTAATTTGTTCAGTGCGTTGAGTTCTGTTGACATTGTTTTCTCCAGTTAAGGGGCTGTAATGTGCGTGAAGCGAGTTGTACATCAACTCGTCTAAAGGGCAATTGAGCAAATACCGTGCCAACGACTTTTTTTGTTGTTTTCACTAGCCGCCCACCGGAACTCGCCTTGACATTTCACGGCATCCTGCATATTTCACGGAGCCGTGATATGTGCAGGCGGCTAGGAATATCGTTACAATAGCGCATCCGTAACGGATAGATTCACCTGATGCAGACCGCACTCGGTTTTCAGTTGTCCCGACCAACGACCGGCGCGTTCATCCTCATCCGGCAATGTCGGGCGAGTGCAAGGCGAACAACCAATGCTCGTGTAACCCCGGTCGAAAAGTATATTGTACGGAATCGACTCATCAATGATCTTTCCCCAAACCATTTCGCCGCTCCACAGGGCAAGAGGAGCAATTTTAATCAAACCGAATCGGTCATCCCAGCCGACGACCGGCGTGCGTAACCGCGTCGGACTCTGATCACGTCGAAGTCCCGAAATCCAAGCCGTGTAGCGAGGAGCAACCCGTTCAAGTACACGAATCTTTCGCTCTCGACAGCAGAAATTCGAGTCGGCTTGATGTAACGGTCCACCGTACAGCCGCTCAAACTCCTTGACGGACGTTTCCGGTGCTTCCCGATGAATCACAATACCATATTTTTCCCTTATTTTGTCGATGACATCAAGGGTCTCTGGAAATTGGTAGCCCGTATCGATGTTGAAAACATAGACATCTACCCCGGCTTTTTGCAATCCGGCAAGCATAGACAATATCACGCAGCCGCTGGTTCCCAAAGCGGTGCCCATTGACAAATTCGGAGAGAACGTTTCAATCGCCCAAGCAAGAATATGCTCCGGGCTTTGGTATTCCAGTTGGGCGTTCCAGTGTTGGATGAAATCGGTCTGTTCATCCGTCGGAGCAGTCTGTTGTGATATTTTGGTCATTGTAGTTTTGAAAAGGCGGAATACCCGGAAGTTCCGCTACGCTACACTTCCGGCTCTTTATTTGAACTTGTGTTAAATACTATAATCCTCGTGAAACACGACGGTCTTTTTCGGTACGACGAAAACGTCTTCGTCAGTTTGGAATCGGTGGGAGTCATATTTTTCGTGTGACATTTCGACGTAAATTTCTTTCTTGTTTCGGTCGAGTAATTCAATTTTCGCAATCGAACCCGCCTGTTGAATACGCCGGATCGTTGCGGGAAAGCCGCTGCCGTCGTCATTATTTCGGTACAAGTCAATTTCATGAGGACGCACAAAAAAGGGAATCACTCCTTGCGTTTCCGATGCGGAAACATTGTCGTACACATATTCTCCTCGCACGACTCGTCCGTGAAAAAGATTGACGTGACCGAGAAAGTCCATCACGAAAGCGTTAGACGGTCGGTGAAACACTTCGCTCGGCGTGCCGTCTTGTTCGATCCGCCCCTTGTTCATAATGACCACGCGGTCTGCCAATTCGAGGGCTTCCTCCTGATCATGCGTTACGAACAGACTGGTCAAGTGAATTTCGTCGTGCAATCGCCGGAGCCAACGCCGTAAGTTCTGCCGTACCCGCGCATCCAATGCTCCAAACGGTTCGTCAAGCAACAAGAATCGCGGTTCAATCGCCAACGCCCTCGCCAACGCGACCCGCTGCCGCTGTCCGCCGGAAAGTTGATGAGGATACCGGTTTTCCATACCGTCGAGTTGAACCAATCGGATCAGTTCCTTCACCCGGTCGGCGATTTCTTTCTTCGGCAATTTGTTTTTGCCCCGACGGATTCTCAATCCAAACGAAATGTTGTCGAACACATTTTGATGCCGGAACAAGGCGTAATGTTGAAACACAAATCCGATCTTTCGTTCGGCAACGCGATTGCCGACGACGCTCTTCCCATTGAAAAGAATGTCGCCGTTCGTTTCCGAGTCGAATTCTTCCAGACCGGCAATGATACGCAGCAACGTTGTTTTCCCGCTTCCCGATGGTCCCAGGAGTGCGATCAGTTCTCCATCGGGAACAGTCAGACTGATGCCGTCCAACGCTCTGAAGTCGCCGAAATGTTTCGTTATGTTTTTGAGTATGATGCTCATAGTAAATTTTCCTTTTTTTTGACGCGAAACACGCTTAATTTCGCGAAACATTGCGAAAAAAGTTTAGCGTTGTTCCGCGAAGGTTCGTGTGGTTTGCGTCAAAATCAATACCCTCGCGATTGTTCCGCCCGCATTTGCCATTCGACGAGGGTTTTGATAATCAATGTTACCAAGGCGAGCGATGCCAACAACGTCGAAACGGAAAAGGCGGCAACGTATAAATACTCGTTGTACAACGTTTCAACATGCAACGGCACCGTGTTCGTTCTTCCGCGAATATGCCCGGAGACAATACTGACCGCCCCGAATTCCCCCATCGCTCTTGCATTGCAGATAATCGTTCCGTAGAGCAATCCCCATTTGATATTCGGCAACGTTATCCGCCAGAAGACATCCCAGCCTCTCGCTCCGAGCGATACAGCAGACTCCTCTTCGAGCGTTCCCTGTTCCTGCATCAAAGGAATCAATTCCCGTGCGACGAAAGGAAACGTTACAAAAATTGTCGCCAACACGATGCCCGGTACGGCAAAAATAATTTTAATGTCGTTACTGATAAGCCAACTGCCGAGTGCCGACTGTTGACCGAAGGCAAGTACGAACACCAATCCTGCAATGACCGGCGACACGGCAAACGGAATGTCGATAAGCGTAATCAACATGTTCTTTCCCCGGAACTCAAACTTCGCAATGCACCACGCCGCAATGACACCGAATACGACATTCAGCGGAACGGCAATGGCGGCGGTAACAAGCGTTAGCCGGATTGCTGACCAAGCGTATCGATCATTGAAACTGGCGAGATACGCACCCGCCCCTTTGCGGAACGCTTCGGTAAAAATCGCCGCCAGCGGCATCAAAAGGAACAGCGAAAGGAAACCGATGGTCGTCAGAATGAATATCACGCCGACGATTCGGTCTTTGCCTCGCAGCCGTCTGTTATGTCTTCTCTGTTGGGATCTCATGGGTTTGTGTGTGTTCCAAAGGTAGGCAACCGACCGCTGGGCGGTTGCGTCGGCGATAGCCGACGGGGGACTTCAGTGCGGAGTACCGCACGTTGCCGCCCGGCGGTCGGCAACCTACCTTTCGGCAACCTACCTTCTTCGTCTAAAATCTACTGATACTTCCTCGCATACCATTGGGAAAGGTTAATCAAAAACATCAATATAAATGCAGCGGTGAGCATAACGACGGCAATCGCCGTCGCACCGGCATAGTCGTATGATTCCAGTTTCGTTACAATAAGCAGCGGTGTGATTTCCGTTTTCATCGGAAGGTTGCCTGCGATGAATATCACTGATCCGTATTCGCCGAGCGCACGGGCTAATGCCAGCGTAAAACCCGTCGCTAACGACGGCAACACAGAAGGGAAAATCACACTCCAAAATGTTTGGAACCGCGTTGCTCCCAACGACTCTGCCGCTTCTTCGACTTCGGCATCGAGGTCTTCCAATATCGGCTGCAATGTCCGCACCACAAAAGGAAGCCCGATAAATATCAAAGCGATGAGTACGCCGGTCTGCGTGTAAGCAATCTTGATATCAAATCTATCAAACCAACTTCCAATCCAACCGTTCGGAGCATAGATCGCACACAGAGCGATTCCCGATACGGCAGTCGGCATTGCAAAGGGCATATCGACGATGGCATCGAACAGTCTTCTGCCGGGAAAGTCGTACCGAACCAATGTCCAGGCGACGATAAAACCGAACACGGCATTAATCATTGCGGCAAGGATAGAGGCACCGAAACTCAACTTGTATGAAGCAACGACCTGTGGCGATGTTACCGTTTTGATAAAACTTTCGTAACTGAGCGACATTGTATTCCACACCAATAGCGACAAAGGTATGAGTACGATTACACTGAGATACGTCAGAGTGATTCCGAGCGTCAATCCAAAGCCGGGCAAAACGCTGTGTTGCTTAAAACGAAATTGCATTTGTGGTTTGTTGTTACGGTTGATAAATCTGATCGAAGGTACCGCCATCGACGAAATGCGTCTCTTGCGCTTGATGCCAACTTCCGAATACTTCGTCGAGAACGATCAAATTCAACGAAGGAAACTTACTGGCATACTTTGCGGCGACTTCCTTATCACGCGGACGGTAGTGATGCTTGGCGGCAAGTTCCTGTCCCGTTTTCGTGTACAAAAAATTCAAATAGGCTTCGGCAATCTCTCGTGTTCCTCGTTTGTCCACCACTTTGTCCACGATGGCAACCGGCGGTTCCGCTAAAATACTGATGGGCGGAAACACAATGTCGAACTTTTCCGTCCCGAATTCCTGGATCGAAAGAATCGCTTCATTTTCCCAAGCGAGCAAAACGTCACCGATTTCACGTTGCACGAAGGTCATGGTCGAACCGCGTGCGCCGGTGTCGAGTACCGGTACATTCTGAAACAGTATTCTTGTGTATTCAAATGCCTTTTGATGAGCGGTTTCGACTTCCGCAGCGAATTGCGGATCGTTGATCTTTTTTAAGTCCCCCAATTCCTTCTGCAAAATGTGTCCCCAACCGGCAAGATAACTCCACCGTGCCGCCCCGGAGGTTTTGGGATTCGGTGTAATCACCTGAATACCGGGACGCACCAAGTCGTCCCAAGTTTTGATATTCTTGGGATTGCCTTTTCGGACAAGAAAAACGATGGTCGAAGTGTACGGCGTACTGTTTTCGGAAAATTGTTTTTGCCAGTCTTTGTTAATCAACTGGGCGACATCGTGTATGCTGTCGATGTCGTAGGCGAGTGCCAATGTAACGACATCGGCTTGCAGTCCGTCGACGACGGATCGTGCTTGTTTGCTGCTTCCGCCGTGCGACATGTCGATGGTAACGTTGATGCCTTTTTCTTTCTTGTAATGTTCGGTAAATGCGTCATTGAATTCTTTGTAAAATTCTCTGGTCGGATCGTAAGAGACATTGAGGAGTAGAACATCGCCTTCGTTCGCTTTCTGGCAACCGGTAAGGATTGTTACTGCGGTTGCTGCAAAGAAGGCGACGATAATGGTTAGACTCTTCTTGTTCATGAAAAACTCCTTTTGTTTGTTGTAATGGGATATATCGTGTGATACCAACACACTGTATTGAGGGAACAGCAAAAGCCGTGCCAAAGAAATTTTGCAGGAACATCGACGCTTTTGAATGTCATTGCCTTGCCCCCTCACGGCAGCCGTGATATACGTAGGCTTTCCGTGAAATGAAACGGGAAAAAAAGATATTTCGAGATACAACGCGGCGAAGATTCCGTGCTCTAACACGGTCAAATTACTTGACGGTATTTTAGAAAAATTAGTGAATTGAAAAGTTAACATCGCCGAAGTTATCCCACGTTAGGGCTTGCGCATAAATAACTTTTCAGATTTTCGCTATGATTTTTTCGGTGGTATGGTCTAATATAGCAATGGGCCAGGATGCAATCATTCGCAATATCCGTGAAAAGTTTCGACTTATGTCTCCGACGTTTACGGAACGTACTCGGAGACGTTGGTGTGCAGTCGAAGCAAGTCAACTTGGCTGGGGTGGTATCAGTCTGGT
>Ga0099364_10009300_pt1 | contig 13652 bp, 9 predicted proteins | sample TergutTh196P3_FD_73070 | JGI IMG/M metagenome (GOLD analysis project Ga0099364, IMG submission 73070) | Microcerotermes parvus P3 segment gut microbial communities from Pointe-Noire, Republic of the Congo - Th196 P3 | ecosystem: Host-associated > Arthropoda: Insects > Digestive system > Gut ...
TTTGTCCCAAAAGGCAAGAAAACGATATTTTCTAAAAATTCTAACGCTTCATCTAATATTGTAACTTCAAAACGTTTGTTCATAATTTTGTTAATAAAATTCTACCAACACTCCCCCCCCTCACGCATCAATCTTAGCATAAGTCGCATTTTGCTCAATAAACTCTCGGCGTGGTGGCACGTCGTCGCCCATTAGCATGCTGAATATGCGGTCGGCTTCGGTGGCGCATTGGATGTTTACTTGGCGTAGGGTGCGCTGTTCGGGGTCCATTGTGGTTTCCCATAGTTGTTCGGCGTTCATTTCTCCGAGACCTTTGTAGCGCTGTATGATAACTGAATCTTCGCGTCCCTCGCCGTATTGTTCTACAAACGACATGCGCTGCTCTTCTGACCAACAGTATTGTTTCTTTTTTGACCTTTTATGAGTGCATAGATATAGTGGAGGAGTAGCAATATAGAGGTGTCCTTGCGTTATCAGTTCTTTCATGTATCTGAAAAAGAAAGTCATGATAAGCGTTGCAATGTGGCTTCCGTCCACGTCAGCATCGGTCATTATTATCACTTTGTAGTATCGTAATTTTTCGAGGTTTAGTTCTTTGCTGTCGTCATTTGTTCCGATTGTAACGCCTAAGGCTGTGAAGATATGTTTAATTTCGTCGCTATCAAAGACTTTGTGTTGGTGCGCTTTCTCTACGTTCAAAATTTTTCCTCGTAAGGGGAGGATTGCTTGGAATTTTTTGTTACGTCCACCTTTTGCTGTACCGCCTGCGGAGTCACCCTCAACTAGAAATATTTCACAAGTTGCAGGGTCTTTGTCGGAGCAGTCGGTAAGTTTACCTGGTAGTCCGCCGCCGGCGAGTGCGCCTTTTCGTTGCACTAATTCGCGTGCTTTGCGGGCAGCGTGTCGTGCTGTTGCTGCTAAAATCACTTTATTAACAATCGCTTTGGCATCTTTGGGATTTTCTTCTAAGTAATTGTTAAGCATTTGGCTAACAGTCGTTTCCACTGCGCCGCTTACGTCACTATTTCCGAGTTTAGTTTTTGTTTGACCCTCAAATTGTGGCTCGGCTACTTTAACAGAAATTACGGCAGTCAATCCTTCGCGAAAATCGTCACCGCTGATGTCTATTTTAAGATTTTTTAACATTCCCGATTTTTCGGCAAAAGACTTTAATGTACGTGTCAGACCGCGCCTGAAACCCGTCATATGAGTTCCGCCTTCAATTGTATTAATGTTATTGACGTAAGAATAAACGTTTTCGTTGTAAGAAGTGTTATACAAAATAGCAATTTCTACGGGCGTGTCCGTTTTATCAGAATTGAAGTAAACAATGTTCTCAATCAATCTTTCGCGGTTAGTATCAATGAATTGCACAAATTCTTTAAGACCTTCCGTTGAGTAGAAACGTTCCGTTTTAAAGTTGCCGTCATTATCGGTAATACGTTTGTCGGTCAAAAACATGTCGATGCCTTTGTTAAGAAAAGCTAATTCTCTTAGTCTGTTAGCAAGTATTGAGTAGTTGTAAACCGTAATTATAAAGATTTGGTCATCAGGTTTAAAAGTAGTTTTTGTACCTGTTTTGTCAGTTGTACCTATTTCTTTAACAGTACCTTGCGGTTCGCCTCTGTGATATACTTGATGATATACTTTTCCGTCTCTGCTGACTTCCACTTCGCAAATTTCAGAGAGCGCGTTAACGCACGAAACGCCCACGCCGTGCAGTCCGCCAGACACTTTATAACTTTTTTTGTCAAATTTACCGCCAGCGTGTAGGACGGTCATCACTACATCAAGCGCTGACCGTCCTTCTTTTTCGTGCATATCGACGGGGATGCCGCGTCCGTTGTCTTCTACCGTTACAGAATTATCTTCATTAATCGTAACAGATATTTTAGAACAATATCCCGCGAGTGCTTCGTCAATAGAATTATCAACAACCTCATATACAAGGTGATGCAATCCTTTTTCGCTAATATCACCGATATACATTGCGGGACGTAGTCGGACGGCTTCTAAACCTTCCAATACTTGAATTTTATCCGCCTTATAATCATTTTCTAAAGGCTCTGATAAAATTTCGTCTATTATTTCATTCATTTTTTATATTTAACTGTATGCCTATTCCGAGGAATATTTTGAGCCGCCGACCAATTTATCAAATTCTTCTCGTGAGCCAACGATAAGTCTGTCGTATTGTCTCAATCCTGTACCGGCAGGTATAAGGTGTCCGCAAATCACGTTCTCTTTCAGTCCGGCGAGTTTATCAACTTTACCTTGAATAGCGGCTTCGTTGAGCACTTTTGTTGTTTCTTGGAAAGATGCTGCCGACATAAAGCTTTGCGTTTGCAGCGCAGCACGTGTAATTCCTTGAAGTACCTGACTTGACGTTGCGGGAACGGCTTCTCTTGTTTGTATTACTTTTAAGTCTTTTCGTTTAAGTTGTGAATTTTCGTCACGCAGTTTTCTGGCGTTAATTATTTGACCCGCTTTCAATGTTTGCGAATCGCCCGGGTCTAAAATTACCAATTTACTCCAGATGTCATCGTTTTCTTCCATAAATTCGATTTTGTCGACCACTTGTTTTTCAAGGAAGCGAGTATCGCCTGGGTCTTCAATTTCAACTTTACGCATCATTTGGCGGACAATAATCTCAAAATGTTTGTCATTAATTTTCACACCTTGCAGCCTATAAACGTCTTGCACTTCGTTCACGATATATTCCTGTACAGAAGTAGGACCTTTAATAGCCAGAATATCAGCGGGAGTAGTAGCACCGTCCGACAGCGGAGTTCCCGCACGGACATAATCATTTTCCTGCACTAATATCTGTTTTGATAGCGGCACAAGATATTTTTTAATTTCACCGCTTTTGGATGTAACAACAATTTCGCGGTTTCCACGCTTAATTTTACCGAAAGTAATTTCACCGTCAATCTCCGCTACAACAGCGGGATTTGATGGATTTCTTGCTTCAAATAGTTCAGTAATTCTTGGTAAACCACCCGTGATGTCACCCGAACGACCCAAAGAACGCGGTATTTTTACAATTATTTCACCTTGTTTAATAGAGTCGCCTTCAGTAACAGCGATGTGTGCGCCCACAGGCATATTGTATGTTTTTAGGATTTCACCCGTTTCGTCAAGGATTAAAATATTTGGATTCTTTGTTTTATCCCTTGATTCAATGATGATTTTCTCTTTAAAACCTGTTTGTTCATCTAACTCCTCTTTGAAAGTAATACCGTCAATCAGGTTATCAAATGCGATAATACCTGCTTTTTCGCTTACTATCAATGCGTTCCATGGGTCCCATTCGCAAATTGGGTCTCCTTTTTTGACTTCGGTACCATTTTTGATAAAAAGTTTAGCACCATAAGGCAACGGTTGCGTTGTCAAAGAGATATTTGTATTTTTGTCCACTATCCTAATTTCACCGAGGCGACCTATTACTACGTCCACTTCTTTGCCTTCGTCATTAATGGTTGGAACGGTTCTAAGTTCGTCAATTTCAACGATACCGTCATATCGGGCTAAAATACTGTTTTCCAATGCTATGCTTGATGCCGTACCCCCAACGTGGAATGTACGTAACGTCAACTGAGTACCCGGCTCACCGATTGACTGAGCGGCTATAACTCCCACTGCCTCACCAATTTGTACCATCCTGCCCGTAGAAAGATTACGTCCATAACATTTAGAACATACTCCTTTCCTTGATTCACAAGTTAATACCGAGCGAATTTCAACACGCTCAATGGGAGAACCTTCAATCTGTGTCGCTTTTTCTTCAGTAATTTCCGCACCTGTTTTAACAATAATTTCACCTGTAATGGGGTGATACACATCGTGTACCGAAACCCGTCCAAGTATTCTATCATAAAGCGATGCCACAACTTCTTCGTTACTTTTTAGAGCCGTAGTGGTTAATCCGCGTAAAGTACCGCAGTCATCTTCGTTAATAATCACGTCTTGCGAAACGTCCACTAATCTTCTTGTCAGATATCCCGCGTCAGCGGTTTTAAGAGCGGTATCAGCGAGCCCTTTTCTTGCACCGTGAGTAGAAATAAAATATTCAAGTACCGACAGACCCTCTTTAAAGTTAGATAAGATGGGGTTTTCTACAATTTGACCGCTTTCGGTAACAGATTTTTGTGGTTTAGCCATCAATCCCCGCATACCAGAAAGCTGCCTGATTTGTTCTTTCGAGCCTCTTGCGCCCGAATCAAGCATCATATACACAGAATTAAATCCCTGCTGGTCGGAACTGAGCTGCTCCATCAAAGTGTTAGTTAGCCGAGCGTTTATGTGTGTCCACACGTCAATTACAGCGTTATAACGTTCATTATTAGTAATAAATCCCATATTGTAGTTATTTATTACCTCTTCAACTTCTTCGTAGCCGTCATTAACGATAGATTCTTTTTCATTTGGAATAATTACATCTTCGAGGTTGAACGACAATCCACCTTCGAATGCCATTTTATATCCAAGGTTCTTAATATTATCCAAGAAAGCAGCAGTATCGGGAGTTCCGCATCGTTTTTGTACTTGTCCGATGATGTCTCTTAACGATTTTTTTGTGAGCAGTTCGTTGATGTATCCCATTTGTGGCGGTACAACTTCGTTGAAAAGAATTCTGCCTACGGTTGTTTCAATCATTACAGGGACTGGTTTTTTTGTATCGGTCGGTATGTATCTCATTTTCACCAATGCGTGAAGGGCGACTCTTTTTTCGTTGTAAGCAATTTTTGCTTCTTCGGGTGAATAAAAAATAAACCCTTCTCCCAATGCACCGGGACGATGTTTTGTCATATAATAAAGCCCAAGAACCATATCTTGCGAAGGTACTGTAATCGGCGCACCGTTAGCGGGGTTCAAAATATTTTGCGAACCGAGCATCAACATTTGCGCTTCAAGTATTGCGGCATTACTCAACGGCAGGTGAACAGCCATTTGGTCACCGTCAAAGTCAGCGTTGAATGCGGCGCAGGAAAGTGGGTGCAACTGAATGGCTTTTCCTTCAATAAGTTTCGGTTGAAATGCCTGAATACCAAGCCTGTGCAGCGTTGGCGCACGGTTTAGCAATACGGGATGCCCTTTTAGAGCGTTTTCAAGTATATCCCAAACTATCGGGTCTTTCCTGTCGACTATTTTCTTTGCTGATTTAACTGTTTTTACCACACCGCGTTCAATCAGTTTACGAATAACAAAAGGTTTGTACAGTTCGGCGCACATCTCTTTTGGCAGTCCGCACTCGTGCATTCCTAATTCGGGACCGATAACAATGACGGAACGTGCCGAATAATCTACCCTTTTTCCCAGAAGGTTTTGCCTGAAACGTCCTTGTTTACCTTTGAGGCTGTCGCTCAACGATTTAAGCGGACGATTAGCGTCTGTTTTAACGGCGTTCGCTTTGCGAGAATTATCAAACAGCGAATCAACCGATTCCTGTAACATCCTCTTTTCGTTGCGCAAAATTACTTCGGGCGCTTTAATTTCGATAAGCCTTTTGAGGCGGTTATTTCTGATGATAACTCGTCTGTACAGGTCGTTAAGGTCGGAAGTGGCAAAACGTCCACCGTCCAATGGAACTAACGGTCGCAATTCGGGTGGAATAATTGGAAGAACTTTTAAAATCATCCAATCGGGTTTGTTTTTGCCTTTGGATTCTCTGAAAGATTCGACTACTTGTAGCCTTTTCAGTGCGTCGCCTTTTCTTTGCTGTGATGTTTCGCTACCTGCCTTATGTCTTAAATCATAAGAAAGTTCGTCTAAATTCAGGCGCGAAAGTATCATTAAAATAGCTTCGGCACCCATTTTAGCGATAAACTTGTTAGGGTCGTCATCTTCAAGCGATTGATTTCCTTTAGGCAAGGAATCTATAATATCGAGGTACTCTTCTTCACCAAGTAAATCGAGTGCTTTCACGCCGTCCGCTTTTTTGATACCCGGATTAACAACTACATATCTTTCAAAATATATAACTGCGTCCAATTTTTTAGAAGGCATTCCGAGCAGGTATCCAATTTTATTTGGCAACGATTTGAAATACCATATATGCGCAACAGGAACGATTAAGGAAATGTGTCCCATTCTTTCCCGTCTGACTTTCTTTTCGGTAACTTCTACACCGCAGCGGTCGCAGAAAATTCCTCTGTATCGGATTCTTTTGTATTTTCCGCAGTGGCATTCGTAATCTTTCACGGGTCCGAATATTCTTTCGCAGAACAATCCGTCTCTTTCCGGTTTATATGTACGGTAATTAATAGTTTCGGGTTTTAATACTTCACCTTTTGAGCCTTTAATAATTTCATCGGGTGATGCTAATCCTATCGAAATTTGACTAAAACTACCTTTTTGTTTCTGTTCTTTCTTGAATGTCATAATTATTAGTGAAATTATATTTATTAGTCAAGATTCACACTTAATCCCAGACCTCTCATTTCGTGCAGAAGCACGTTCAAAGATTCTGGTATTCCTGGTACTGGCAATGGGTCGCCTTTAACGATAGCCTCGTATGCTTTCGCTCTACCTACCACGTCATCTGATTTAACAGTAAGTATTTCCTGCAAAACATGCGATGCTCCAAATGCTTCTAATGCCCAAACTTCCATTTCACCGAATCGTTGCCCACCAAATTGCGCCTTACCGCCGAGGGGCTGTTGAGTTATAAGTGAATATGGACCTATCGAGCGAGAGTGCATCTTATCCTCTATCATGTGTCCGAGTTTCATCATATAGATAACACCGACAGTTGCGGGCTGGTGGAACGGCTCGCCCGTTCCGCCGTCCTAGAGGATTGTTTTTCCTTATTTTTGGATCCCCCCCAATTTAGTAAATTTATCGAGGTCTTTTTCGGTAGCGCCGTCAAAAATTGGCGTTGTAAATTTAATGCCAAGTTCGTGTCCTGCCCATCCTAAAACGGTTTCATAAATTTGTCCGAGGTTCATACGTGAAGGCACACCGAGTGGGTTTAATACGATGTCCACAGGTGTTCCGTCTTCAAGGAACGGCATATCTTCTTGGCGCACGATACGTGAAACAATACCTTTGTTACCGTGTCGTCCTGCCATTTTGTCACCTACGGTTATTTTTCGTTTTTTAGCAACGTAAACCTTTGCTAATTTGACAATTCCCGTTGGAAGTTCGTCGCCCAGCGTAAGGTTATATTTTTGCCTTTTCTCTTTTGCTTCGTACTCTTTGTAACGCGCTCTGTAATTATAAATTACGCGCTGTATAAGTTCGTTTTTCTCTTTGTCGGTAGTCCATTTATTTGGATTTACAAACAGATAATCAATATCTTGAAGCAATTTATGTGCAAATTTAGTACCTTTAGAAATAAGGTCAACGCCGAGATAATCTTTCACGCCTTGGCTCGTTTTTCCATTGATAAGCGAATTTAATTTGTCCACAAGGACATTTTTCAGTTCTTCAGCGACTTCTTTAAATTCTTCTTCGATTTTGTCCACCAATGGTTTTTCGGATGCGCGTGCTTTTCGGTCTTTAATGACACGTGAGAAGAGTTTTTTGTCTATTATAACTCCTTGTAGTGATGGCGTTGCTTTCAGAGAAGCGTCTTTAACGTCTCCCGCTTTTTCACCGAAAATTGCACGAAGCAGTTTTTCTTCAGGTGTGGGGTCGCTTTCACCTTTCGGGGTGATTTTTCCTATCAAAATGTCACCCGGTTTCACTAATGCGCCTATCCTTATTAATCCGTGTTCGTCCAAATCTTTTGTAGCCTCTTCGCTGACGTTAGGAATATCGGAAGTCAATTCCTCCAAACCTCGTTTTGTATCGCGCACTTCTAATTGATACTCATCAATATGAATTGAGGTAAAAATGTCATCTCGGACTAATTTTTCGTTCAGAACTATTGCATCCTCAAAATTGTATCCTTTCCAAGGCATAAAAGCAACTTTCAAGTTACGTCCAAGTGCTAATTCACCTTTTTCGGACGCAAAGCCTTCAGTCAATATCTGTCCTTTTTTTATTTTTTCACCTACGCTGACAATCGGTTTAAGATTGATACAGGTATTTTGGTTAGTTTTAAAGAACTTTGTAAGTTTATAACGCCTCACTTCAGGGTCAAAACTGATAAATGCTTCCTCTTTGGTAAGGTCATATTTAATGACGATTTCTTCGGCATCAACATACTCTACTACCCCGTTTCCTTCGGCAACAAGTTGATTCTGCGAGTCATGTATTAATACTCCTTCTAAACCTGTACCAATAATTGGCATTTCAGGTTTCATAAGTGGAACCGCCTGTCTCATCATATTAGAACCCATAAGCGCTCTGTTAGCGTCATCGTGTTCCAAAAATGGTATCAACGAGGCAGCAACCGAAGCAATTTGATTAGGCGCAACGTCCATTAGGTCAATTTTATCAGGGGACACAACGGGATAGTCGGCTTCCAAACGCGCCTTAATACGCGGGTCTTTAAAATAACCGTTTTTATCCAAAGGAGCATTAGCCTGCGCAACGGTAAGATTTTCTTCTTCTTCGGCAGTAAAATATATAACTCCCGATTCTGACAAATCTACCTGTTGGTCAATCACTTTCCTGTACGGCGTTTCGATGAAACCAAGTTCGTTGATTTTTGCAAAAACGCAAAGAGAAGAAATTAACCCAATGTTAGGTCCTTCAGGGGTTTCTATGGGACAAAGTCGTCCGTAGTGCGTATAATGCACGTCTCGCACTTCAAAGCCTGCTCTTTCGCGGGATAAACCGCCCGGTCCGAGTGCTGACATACGGCGTTTGTGGGTTATTTCAGCCAATGGATTTGTTTGGTCCATAAACTGCGACAATGCGTTTGTTCCGAAAAAACTATTAATTACCGAAGACATTGTCTTACTGTTAATAAGGTCTGTCGGGGTAAATACTTCATTGTCTCGGACGTTCATTCTTTCGCGTATCGTCCTTGACATCCGTGCAAGCCCCAATCCGAACTGATTTGCAAGTTGTTCGCCTACGGTTCTAACTCTACGGTTGCTCAAATGGTCAATATCATCAACATCTGTTTTTGAATTAATTAGTTCTATCAAATGCTTGATAATGGCTATAATATCTTCTTTTGTGAGAACTCTGTAGTCAACGTCATAGATAAGGCTTAGTTTTTTGTTTATCCTGTATCTACCAACATCACCGAGGTCATATCTTTTTTCTGAAAAGAAAAGTTTATCAATGACGTCTCTTGCTGTGGTTTCGTCTGGTGGTTCGGCGCTACGTAATAACCTGTAAATATGGACAACTGCTTCTTTTTCCGAGTTTGACGGGTCTTTTTGCAGAGTGTTATAGATTATCGAGTAATCAATTTGGTTTGGTTGTTCTTTATGCAACAAAACAGATTTTGCGCCAGATTCTTCAATTATTTCAATGTTATCGTCATTGAGTACAGTTTCTCTTTCGATGATTACTTCATTTCTCTCAATTGAAACCACTTCACCTGTGTCTTCGTCCACAAAATCTTCGAGCCACGTTTTAAGCACTCTTGCCGCAAGTCTCCGTCCGATATATTTTTTCAGGGACATTTTCGCAACTTTCACTTCGTCAGCGAGTTCGAAAATTTCCAATATATCTTTATCGCTTTCAAAGCCAATTGCTCTAAGCAAAGTAGTTACGGGAAGTTTTTTCTTGCGGTCAATGTATGCGTACATAACGTTGTTGATGTCAGTAGCGAACTCTATCCAAGAGCCTTTTAGTGGAATAATTCTCGCTGAGTACAGTTTCGTACCGTTTGCGTGAATGCTTTGTCCAAAAAATACTCCGGGCGACCTGTGTAATTGGGAGACCACCACTCTTTCAGCGCCATTTATAATAAAGCTTCCTCTATTAGTCATATATGGTACTGTACCAAGGTAAACGTCTTGTACGACAGTATCGAAGTCTTCGTGTTCTGGGTCAGTACAATATAGTTTGAGTTTGGCTTTCAGAGGTACGCTGTATGACAATCCTCTTTCGATACATTCTTGCATAGTGTATCTCGGCGGGTCTACGCTGAAATCGACAAATTCTAATACAAAATTGTTTCTTGTATCTGTTATTGGAAAGTTTTCAACGAAAACATTAAATAAACCTTCCGCTTTCCGCTCTTCCGGTGTTGAACCTAACTGGAAAAATTCGCGGAAAGATTTTACTTGCACCTCAAGGAAATCCGGGTATTTAATCTGGCTCTTGATGGTTGCAAAACTTATTCTTTCGGCACTGTTTGGAATCATTTATATTAAATATTAAATTGAACTTAAAAACTAAAAAAGTATAAAAAGGGTTTAGGATGCCTGGCAGGATTTCCTAAACCATTACCTACCTTATCCTGCTTAGGTTTTTGCTTACTTAAGTTCAACTTCGGCTCCTGCTTCTTCTAATTGAGATTTCAGTGATTCGGCTTCTTCTTTAGTAATTTTTTCTTTGATAGCCGTTGGTGCTTTGTCCACAAGTTCTTTTGCTTCTTTAAGTCCCATTCCTGTCATCTCTTTTACAAGTTTAACGATGGCTAATTTTGAACTGCCTGCAAATTTAAGAATCACGTCAAACTCCGTTTGAACGGCTTCTTCTGCGTCCCCTGCTCCTGCGGGTGCTGCCGCTACTGCAACCGCTGCCGCAGCGGGCTCTATTCCGTATTCGTCTTTTAGAACTCCGGCAAGTTCATTTACTTCTTTTACAGTTAAATTTACTAACTCTTCTGCAAGTTTTTTTATATCTGCCATTTTTGTAATTGTTATAATTTTTGTTAATACTATTCTACTATTTATCACCTAATGTTTTTAAGATACCGTGTATGGTGTTTCCTCCTGATTGGAGTGCACCGATAACGTTCCTTATCGGAGATTGTAATAATCCAATTAGTTCTCCCACAAGTTCTTCTTTTGATTTAATATTCGCCAAGGCTTCGAGTTGGCTTTCGCCTAAATAAACTGATTCTTCCACGTATGCACCCTTAAATACGGGTATTGTCGCTTTTTTGCGGAAATCTTTTATCAGTTTTGCGGGCAGGCTATTGGTATTCGTAAACAGAATCGCCGATGTGCCTTTTAATGCCTCGTCTAAACCTTCGATGTTCTTACCGCTTTGTTCGATAGCTTTTTTGAATAGTGTGTTTTTTACGACCACCATCTTTACGTCGCTCTTGAAACAAAGTCTTCTTAAATTGTTTGTCGCTCCGGCTTTTAATCCTGTCGTATCGGTAACATAAAAGTGACCGTACTCTTTGATTTTATCAGCAACGTCATTTATTATTCTCGTTTTATCTATCCTTTTCATTGTATGAAATTCTTTAAATGTTAATACTTAATTAATTAACTGATTTAACATCGACTTGAATTCCAGGGCTCATGGTACTGGATACATAGATGCTTTTCATATAAACACCCTTTGCAGTCGTTGGTTTCAATTTGATAAGGACGGCAATAAATTCGCGAATGTTTTCGACGATTTTTTCGGGGTCGAAGGACACTTTTCCTACGGAAGAGTGTACAATTCCTGTTTTGTCAACTTTAAAATCGATTTTACCTGCTTTTACTTCCTGGATGGTTTTTCCGATGTCCATCGTTACTGTGCCGCTTTTGGGATTGGGCATTAATCCTCTTGGTCCGAGGATTTTACCTAATGCGCCTACTTTTCCCATTACGCTTGGCATCGTAATAATAACGTCCACGTCTGTCCACCCTTCTTTGATTTTTGTGATGTATTCGTCAAGTCCAACATGCTCGGCGCCTGCGTTTTTTGCTTCGTCTTCCTTATCGGGGGTACAAAGTGCTAAAACTCTGACTTTTTTGCCTGTTCCATGCGGAAGTGTTACTACACCACGTACCATCTGGGTCGCTTTCCGAGGGTCTACTCCCAAACGGACATCTATATCCACGGAGGCATCAAACTTAACGGTCGTAATGTCCTTTACTAGCTTGACGGCTTCCATTAACGGATATGCTTTTGTAGAATCAATCTTTGATAGTGCTAACTTTTTATTTTTTGTTAGTTTTGTCATTTTGCAAACAATTTTATTAGTTATCAGGGAAATTACCTTCTACAGTAACTCCTATGCTTCTGGCTGTTCCGGCAATCATTCTCATTGCGGGTGTAATCGTAAAACAGTTCATATCTGCCATTTTGTCTTCAGCAATAGTTTTTATCTGCTCCCACGTGACGCTGCCGACTTTTTTACGGTTTGGCTCTGCCGACCCCTTAGGGGTCTTAGCGGCTTCCAAAACCTGTACGGCTGCAGGTGGGGTTTTGATGACAAACTCAAAGGATTTGTCCCTATAAACTGTAATGACTACGGGTAATACCTTTCCACCTTTTTCTTGTGTTCGGGCATTGAACTGCTTACAAAATTCCATAATGTTCACTCCTTTTGAACCTAATGCAGGTCCCACAGGTGGTGATGGATTTGCCGCACCGCCTTTTATCTGAAGCTTGATAAATGTTTCTACTTCTTTAGCCATTGTAGCAATTAGTGTATTAATTATTTTATTTACAGGTCTTAAAAAATTTTTTCATCTGCAGAGATAAACGATATTCGCCTATCCGGGAAGCACCGCTGCTAAATGATGTCTATTCTTTTTCAACTTGTAAGAAACTTAGTTCCAAAGGTGTTTTTCTGCCAAAAATTTTGACCATTACTTTTAGTTTTCTTTTTTCGCCGTTCACTTCTTCGATTATTCCATTGAAGCCATTGAATGGACCGTCTTTTACTTTTACTGTTTCGCCGGTCGCAAAGGGTACATTGGTCTCTTCGCTGGCTTCGGCTAACTCATCTACTTTTCCCAAAATACGATTTACTTCTGACAGTCGTAACGGCGTAGGCTCGTCACTGTTTCTGTCGGTCAAAAATCCCATCACGTTGGGAATGTTCTTTAATACATACGGCACTTCGCCTATTAACGCTGCCTCAATAACTACATAACCGGGTAAATAGTTCTTTTCTTTCGTAATTTTTTTTCCTTTCCGAATCTGTAAAATCTTTTCGGTCGGAATTACTACCTGCGTTATGTAATCTTCTAATTTATGCTTCACTCTTTCACTTTCGATATATTCTCGGACTTTCTTCTCTTTTCCGGTGATTGCGCGTAGCACGTACCATTTTTTTTCTATTTCGCTCATCCTTTTATTGTTCTCCTTGCTTTAAAATAACATGTCATAGAACCATTTCAAAATATTATCGAATGTAAAATCCATCGCAAAAACTATCAAAGATATTATTACAGAGGCAATCATGACGACTACCGCGCTGCCCTGCAGCTCTTTCCACGTGGGCCATGTTGTTTTGTGTACTAATTCGTTGTAAACTTCTCCGAAATATGCTTTAATCTTTTTTATCATAATATCGTACATTTTAAACCCTATCACCATCGAACAACTTTCTAACGTCTTGTTATTCACAGCGATAAGCGTCAGTATGGATACATTTTCTTCTGAAAATCGGGTGCAAAGATAATGCTTTTTTTTATAATGCAATAAAAAAATGAAAATTTTTGAAAAATTTTTTTTGGGAAAAATTATTTGAACATCTTTCTTGCATTATTCATAAATTTTTTAACGCAATAGACGCAAAGATTTTTTGCAAAGGATGCAAAGGATAAAAATTCAAAAAGCACCCTTGATAGAATAAATACGGCACTGACGACCCACCCTTTGCTTACACAAACACCCCTGAC
>Ga0099364_10009301_pt1 | contig 13651 bp, 10 predicted proteins | sample TergutTh196P3_FD_73070 | JGI IMG/M metagenome (GOLD analysis project Ga0099364, IMG submission 73070) | Microcerotermes parvus P3 segment gut microbial communities from Pointe-Noire, Republic of the Congo - Th196 P3 | ecosystem: Host-associated > Arthropoda: Insects > Digestive system > Gut ...
TACAATGGTAAGCGAAGTTATTGCTGTTATGAGGAACCTTGCAAAATCTGGAATAACGATGCTCCTAGTTACCCATGAAATGGATTTTGCAAAAGATGTATCAAACAGGGTCTTGTATATGGACGCGAAAGGAATTTACGAAGAAGGCACCCCAGAACAAATTTTCAATAACCCACAAAAAAGCAAAACAAAGGCATTTATATATAATATACGCTCTTATCACTTTGAAACTCAAAGCAAAAACTTTGACTATCTGGAATTACTTTCAGGCGTTGAAAACTTCTGCTTCAGAAACGCTATAAATAAAAAAACATCAAATAATTTACATTTACTAATAGAAGAAGTGGTCATGAACATTATAAGCCCCGTGCAAGCAAAATGGCATCTAAGCCTAAACTATTCAGAAGTCTTAGAAAATTTTGAAATCATCATCACATACCCCGGTGAAAAATGTAATTTGCTCGAAACTTCCCAAGACGAACTTTCACTGATATTAGTTAATCGCACTGCAAAATCTATAAATTATTGTTATGAAAACGAAAACAATATTTTCAATCTAAAATTATAATAAAAATATTCTTAAAAGAGAAAAGGAGGACAATTTCTTATGAAAACGATAAGAAAAAACTTGTTCATTGTTTGTTTACTTTTTTTGCTTTTTATGTCATGTAGCAACCAGACATCTGGAATATCTTCACATGACTGGACAGAGGCAATAGAGGAAACTTTGTCAAATTTTGTTTACAACAAAAAAGACGCAAACTATTTTGTTCAGAACCAAGAGTTTTATGACGGTTGGCTAGAAGTGGTTGAATTTAAATCTGATAAAAACCACTCAAAACACACCGACATACGAGACGCTGGTTCGTCAAACGAGAAAAGAATCTCCAGATTTTTATCTCTTGAAACTGATGGAGTCTACGCCTATGTTGAAAATCCTGATTTTGATGAGAACGACCCATCAAGTCTAGGATACTTCAAAATGAAAACCGACTTACCATTTATTTCAGGTCAGACAGTTGCTGTATTTCTGCTAGGACCTGACAACAAATTTCATGGTTTTGAGGAACGTATAGCAAATTACGAACCGATGTTTATGGATTTCATGATTGCTATCAAAGACAATTTTGATTGGGTTATTCTAAAAAATGGCAAATATGTAGTAAAAGAAGAAAAACACGCAGATATGTGGGCTGCTTATGTTCAACGTGGCAGAAAACTGAGCACTATAGAAATGTCAGAAATATACTTTATTATCCAAGATGGGATAGTAACTGAGTGTGGTTTTTCTGGCTGGGATAATGATGCTGAAGTAAAGCATGTATATCATTTTCAGTTTGGAAATATAAGTTTTGATTTTCCAAATAATTTATAGTATCATGATCTGCTAACTATAAAAAAGCTTTTGCGACATTATTTTCAAAAAGACTAAATTTTTGAAAATCATCATCAAATATAATGCTTTTATTGTCTATCAAAATGACCCTTTCTGACAATTGTTTAATACAATCTTTGTCATGAGTGATAACAATGGAGGTCATGTTTAGCTTTTTGTGAATTGATTTTATCAAATTTATTATATCTTTTGCTGTAATAGGGTCCAGTCCTGTGGTAGGCTCATCATAAATAATATATTCTGGCTCTTGGATTATAGCTCTAGCCAGGGCGACCCTCTTTCTCATGCCTCCGGATAAATCAGCTGGGTACAAATTTAAAATATCTGGCAGATTTACTAAATCCACCATCTCTTCGACTATTTTTCTAATATCATTTATATGCTTTTTCGTGTGTTCAACTAGGGGAAAAGCAATATTCTGAAATACGTCAAACGAATCAAACAAAGCTGAATTTTGAAAGAGCATAGCCATTTTTGATTTTATTTTTCTCAAATCATTTTTATTTGAAGTCATGATGGATACATTATCTATTTTTATATCACCATATATGTTTTTTACCAAACCCATTACAGATTTCATCATTACGCTTTTTCCTGCACCAGATTTTCCTATAATGCTGGTAATTTTTCTGTTTTCTATTGACGTAGATACATTATCTAAGATAATGTGTTCATCAAAAATCACCGTTAAATTTTGAATATCGATCATAATACCTCCTCGCAAAATACTCCATCTCTCATATGGCTTTTTGGTAAAAGAATTTTCATGGACATATCGCTATCTCTGTCGTTTTGGTCAAAAGGAAAGTGAACAGATTGAAAAAAAACTTTTACATATCTGTCACTAGTGCCATACCACATTTTTTGCAAGTCATCATAACTTTCTTTTGAAGCGTACAAAAATACCTGATTTTTTACCAATGTTTCAATAAAAGATGTTTTTTTTTGCAGAGACAATTTTAGCAATCTTTCACTACGTTCTTTCGCTATACTACCGTGCACCTGCCCTTTCATGCTTGCAGCAGAAGTGCCCTTCCTCTTTGAATAGACAAACACATGTAAATATGCAAAATCAATACTTCGCAACAACTCATATGTTTCGTCAAAAAGTGCATCCGTTTCAAAAGGTAACCCTACTATCAAATCTAGTCCTATGGCAGCAAATGGTTTTGCCATAAATAGCTTTTGAAGAATCTCTAGAAACTTTGAAACAGTATATTTTCGCTGATGCGTTTTTAACAAATAATCACTACCTGTTTGCAAGGGAATATGAAAATGAGGACAGACCTTTTCAATACTTTGAATAGCATCCAACAATTTGTCTGAAAACAGCTGTGGCTCTATGGAACTTAATCTGATCTTTTTGAGATCATGAAATTCTGAAAGTTTGTACAGTAAATCCGCTAAATCAAACTCTTCAAAATTAAATAACCCTAGGTTTACCCCGGATAAAACTATTTCATTATATCCTGCGGAGAGTAGCTTTTTGACTTGAAATATTATACTTTCAAAAGATCGGCTTCTTGGTTTACCTCTTGCGAAAGGTACGGCACAATACGAACAAAAAAAATCACACCCGTCCTGTATTTTTAAAAAAGCTCTATTATAACCTCTCATACGCTGCATGTTCATTTCCGAAAAGTCTTCAAAATCCTTTGCTTCGGCAAAATGGCATGTGTCAAATTCACGAGTATATAGCTTATTTAAATACTCAAAAATCCTGTTTTTGCTGTTGTTGTCGACTATCAAATCTATTTGACCAGTTTGCATGATTTCATCTCTATTCCTCTGGCTATAGCAGCCTGTGACCAAAATCTTTACCTCGTTGTTTATCTGTTTTATTTTTCTTGCTTTATTTATCAAATGTCTACTTTTATAGTCCGTTCTATTTGTAACCGTACAAGTGTTTATGATGATAATATCCGCTTTAACCATAGAATCAGAAACAATAAATCCTCTAGCTAAAAAATCATCAACCATACAGGCTGATTCATACTGGTTTATTTTGCAACCTAAAGTTTCGACAAATATGCTAAACATTGACCCTCCACTATGCATTTTTTTTATAAAAACCTTTTAAGTCAATTGTTTTTTTTATTTTAAGATAAATTTCACTTGACTTTAAACCCTTATTTCTTTTTACTTGTATCAAATAGTATTTAGGAGTATACAGAGTATGATAAACAAAAAATTGGCAGAAAAGGTAGAGATGGTTATGCGATTTACTTTTATCTGTATGACCATTTTGGCTATTGTTTATAGTATTTTTTCTATAGATGATGACACAGTAAACTGGGAAGGTATCACTAGTCTATTTATAGCATTGATATTATTTATTTTACCTACTATTTTTTTAAAAAGGACTAGGCTCAAGATCCCTGTGACATTTCAGATATTTTTTTTACTATTTATATTTGCATCTTTATACCTTGGTGAGATGCACAATTTTTATTATCGTTATACATGGTGGGATTCTATGCTACATTCCACCTCCGCCATTATGCTGGCATATATAGGGTTTTTGCTGATTTTCACATTAAATAGGGACCAAAATATTCATCTGAACCTGAGTCCTTTTTTTATAGCTCTTTTTTCTTTTTGTTTTGCTGTAGCGATGGGAGCACTGTGGGAAATATTTGAATATCTCGTGGATGCACTAGTGGGTTCAAACATGCAAAAAGCTAGAAATCTGGAGACAATTTATGGCTTTTTTGATACGAGATTAGGAGTACGAGACACAATGAAAGACATGATAGAAAATACGATAGGAGCTCTATTTGTTTCAGTGATAGGGTATTATTATTGTAAAAAGAAGATGATCAAAGATAATACATTTTGGAGATTAAAGGATCAGTTTATAGAAGACAATCCTGATCTGTTTAAAAAGTGATGGGGGTATTTTTTGCATGAAAGCCTTTTCTGTAATAGGTATGCATCATAGCGGAAAGACTACAGCGGTAGAAAATCTAATAAAATATATAAAAAAACAAGGGCACAGCGTGTCTTCAATAAAGGATATTCATCAGGAAGACTTCACGATGGAGAGACCCGGTAGTAATAGCCACAGACATTTATTGGCTAGCAACACATGTGTATTTGCGAGAGGCAAAAAAGAAACGTATCTGATATGGAATAGACAGCTGAGATTCAAAGAAATGCTATCGCATATAAACACTGATTGGCTAGTGATCGAGGGGTTGAGCGATATAGCATTACCTAAAATAATAGCTGCAAAAAATCTAGCAGATATAGAGCAACAATTTGATGAGTCTATCTTTGCTATCACTGGTCCTTTTTCAGAAAAAGAAAAAATATATAAAGGCGTTCCTATACTAAATGCTATTTCTGATATTTCAAAGCTGGGGGAATTGGTTTTAAAAAAAGTATTCAAAATATTACCGATGGCGAATGAAGGATACTGTGGGCATTGTGGACTTGACTGCTATGAGATGGTTTCAAAAATATTAAATGGAGAGAGGAAAAGAACTGACTGCGGTATAAACACATCTCAGGAGATTAGTATCAAATTTCAGGGCACAGAAATAGAGATCAATGAATGGGTCAAAGACCTCTCAATGGACTTAGTAATAGCTTTGTGTAAAAATTTGAAAGGATACAAACCGGGAGATGATATAGAAATAATGATTCGAGAAAGGTGAGTTTAGCATAATTGAAAACAAAAAGAAATAATTTTTACAAGATAATAGATAAATATATCTCACAGTATGAAAACATCTTGTCGCTCGACAAGCTAGTCGATAGTCCTGAAAATACTATCATTATAAATCAGGCAAATCAATCCCTCAAGTCGATCTTTGTCACGAGATCTTTTGAATATTTACAAAAAAATGTTTTTGTCATCACAAAAGATGACAAAATAGCAGAAGAAATAGCAGAGGATCTCTCTGTGTTGACCGATGATCAAAATGTATATTTCGTGCCTGACTATGAAACTCTGCCGTATGAAGAACGCTCGCCACACTACATGATACGAGCGATCAGAATCAGGGCTATCTCAAATCTACTGTCAAAAGAAAAAGCCATTTATTGTCTGAGTTTCAAGAATCTGGTCAGAAACATCATAAATCCTCTTTATGTTAAAGAAAATATCCTACGAATCAAAATCTCAGAAGAAATTGATATGTCGGAGCTGATACTGTATCTAACAAACTGTGGATATGAGCATGCTACCCAAATAGAAAAGGTCGGGCAGTTTTCTAAAAGAGGTGGTATCCTAGATATTTTTTCACCAAATTATAGACAACCTCTGAGGCTTGAATTTTGGGGTGACGAAGTAATTTCTATCAGAAGCTTTTCCGTAGAAACGCAAAGATCTGAAAGACGCGAGGTAGACGGCGTGAGCATTATACCTGCTCGTGAAGTGATACTAGGTATAGAAACAAAAAACAGCATTCTGTCTGAAAAAGTAGCAGAACTAGGGTTTTACGAAGGGATAGAGCTCGATATTCCTCTTTTGTATCAAAAAAAACATTCTCTTTTTGACTATACTACTCCAGATAGTTCTATATTCTTTTTTGACAATTTGTCGATAGATTTTGATATCTTAGATGATTATCAAGAAGAGATAAATGAGCTATATAAAAAAGCTAGTCAAAACAATAAAAAGAGAGTTTTTGCAGACCCTAGCAATGTCTTGCTAAGTAAAGCAGAAATAGAATGCATTCAAAAAAACTATCCCACGCATCATTTAAACTCCGGACATTTGTACGTGCCTCTACAGTCTGCAATGTCTCAGACGCAAAACACCTTAAATATTTCTCTACATTCTGAGCCATCACCTTTTTTCAATAGCGACTTGATGGTCTTAGAAGAACACATCAAAACTCTAAAATCATCTGGTTTTACTATCTTTATACAGCTAGAAAATGAAGCTCAAAAAAACAGGATGATGCAGCTACTAGATAATATAATATCAGACGTGCATTTCACAATAGGAGTGTTACACAAAGGATTTATATTTCACGATACAAAGCTAGCTGTGTTTACTGATCATGAGATATTTAAAAGAGTTAAACATAAAAAATTAGATGCTGCCTTTTCAAAGGGTGAGGCGCTGGTAGACTATGAATCTCTGAAACCGGGTGATTTTATCGTACATATCGAGCATGGAATAGGTATTTATGAAGGAATCAAAATACTAAACATCGGAGAAAAAAAGATAGAATGCCTATGTATACAGTATGCAGGAACTGACAAAGTTTATGTTCCTACATGGCAGCTAAATTTAGTGGCAAAATATGTTTCAGAAGAGGGAAATGCGCCTCTGATACACAAGCTAGGTACAAAAACATGGGAAACAACAAAGCAAAAAGCTCGAAAAAGTATAGAGCTAGTCGTAGAAGATATCGTAAACCTATATGCAGAAAGAAAGCTCCGAAAAGGAATCTCATTTAAACCAGATACTGACTGGCAGAGAGAAATGGAAGAATCATTCATTTATGACGATACTCCAGACCAGATAACTGCCACTACAGAAATCAAAGATGATATGGAAAAAGATACCCCTATGGAAAGGCTTTTATGTGGTGATGTAGGGTTTGGCAAAACCGAAGTAGCTATCAGAATTGCCTTTAAAGCTGTGATGAGCGATTTTCAAGTAGCCGTTGTAGTTCCCACAACGCTCCTAGCAGAGCAACATTTCCATGTGTTCCGAGAGAGGCTCGCCCTGTTTCCTATTAATATAGCTATGCTTTCGAGGTTTCGCAGTACTGCTGAAATAAACAGAGATATTCACAAACTGAAAACAGGAGAAATAGATATAGTCATTGGGACCCATCGGTTATTTTCAAAGGATGTGATTTTCAAAAAAATAGGACTGCTCATTATCGACGAGGAACATCGATTTGGTGTAAAACACAAAGACAGGATTCGGCAAATAAAATCCAACATAGACACTCTCTACATGTCTGCCACACCTATACCGAGAACAATGAATATGATATTGTCAAAGTTAAAAGCAATGTCTCTAATACAGACCTCTCCAAAAGCTCGTCTACCTATCAGAACAGTGATAGTCCATTTTGACCACGAAATAATAAAAGATGCGATTCAAAGAGAGATAGACAGAGGTGGACAGATATATTTTGTTCATAATAGGATAGATACTATCGAAAGCATTTACATTGAGCTACGCAACCTGATGCCAAATCTCAGGATAGTCATAGGACATGGACAGTTAATGGAAAACCAGCTCGAAAAAGTTTTTTCAGATTTTGCAGCACATAAATATGACGTGTTACTCGCTACGACTATAATAGAATCTGGTATAGATATCCCAAATGCAAACACTATCATAATAAACAGAGCCGACATGTTTGGTCTAGCTCAACTTTATCAGATCAGAGGTCGAGTAGGTCGTAGTAACAAAAGAGCATATGCGTATCTAATGATTCCAAAACATCTCAATGATACCGCCCGAAAGAGATTGGAAACTCTCACTGAATATGAATCACTAGGAGCAGGATATCAAATAGCCATGCGAGACCTCGAAATCAGAGGAGCTGGCACCTTGTTAGGCACGAAACAATCAGGTGTTATTACATCAGTAGGGTTTAATTTTTATAACAGATTACTAGAGCTAGCCGTGAAAAATATATTAGAAAAAAATCCAAAAGGATTGTGGGATGAAAGTGAGGAAAAAGAAGAATTGAGAAAAATAGAGCTAGGAATAGACTTTTATTTCCCCCCTGATTTTATAAACGATGAAAAACAAAAGCTACAAATTTATAAACGAATAGTAGCATTTGAAAACGAAAAAGACTTTGACGATCTAGCTATTGAACTAAAAGATAGGTATGGATCACTGCCTGTCATGGCAAAAAATGTAATAGATTATTTTAAAATGAGGTGGATCACAAAGACTTTAGGTCTCAAAAGCTTTATGATACTTTCAAACAAAATGTACCTAGAATATGATGGCAGAAGACTTCCTCCACGAAAATTACTCGGAGAATTAATGGCTTTTTCAGAAGTGCCTATGAGTTTTGATGTCACAAATGGGTTAAAAATAGTATTCGATTTTGCAGAAGACATGGCAATAGATAAACAGAGAAAAATAAGTTTTGCAATGAACATCATCTCCATTTTAAATAAAGAGAATTGATGCTGCATGATATAGATTATTTATTATAATCATTAATAAAAAACTTGCCAAAAAATACATAATATTTTTTTTTGTACTGTGAGAGTAAAGGTGTGTTTTATTAAAAAACGAATCCTACTCCTTGTAAAAAACTATTAAAGAGGTAGCTATGGCAAAAACATCAGATATTAGAAATGGAATGATGATTGAATTTAAAAATGGGGTATATCAAATTGTTGAATTTCTTCATGTCAACCCTGGTAAAGGTCAGGCATTCGTCAGAACCAAAATGAAAAACATCAAGACAGGTAAAGTATTAGAAAACACCTTTAAACTGAGCGATGAGCTTTTAGAAATAAGGGTAGAAAAATTTAGAAAACAATATTTGTATAGAGACGGTGATTATCTGATCTTTATGGATAACGAAAATTTTGAACAAATGCCTATGGATGTAGAATCTCTCGGCGATGATATTAAATATCTAAAAGAAGGCATGGACATTGAAATGCTTCTCAGTGAAAAAGGTGAAGTGATGGGCATAGACCTACCCATCACAGTCATCCAAGAAATAGCAGAAGCTGAACCAAACGTAAAAGGAAACACAGCATCAGGAAGTGGTAAAAAAGCTGTCACAGAAACAGGGCTGGCTATTATGGTTCCTTTTTTTGTCGAAGCAGGTGACAAAATAAAAATTGATACCAGAACAGGGAGCTACATGGAAAGGGCTTAATGCAAGCTGACTAATGTGCCATTTATCAATCGGGGGCGTGGGTGCTGATTTGTCGTAGCCCCTTGTGCTTTTCCCGCTTCTGTCCAGCTTATTTTAGAGATCGGTACAGGAGCCGTACAGGGAAGGTATCATAAAACTAGATTGGGTGCGGGTTTCTTGATTGGAAATTGGAACGAAAAATTGCGTTCCCTACAGAAATAGGTTATTTAACAAAAGGAGTTTTCGTGAGACGTATTGTTTTATTTGTTTTTGCTCTCTTTGTTATGAACAAAATAAATGCCTCTACCCTGAGTGGAGTCGTATCAAATAGGGCAAATGGACAGCCTATAGAACACGCCAATGTGATAATCAAAGAAACTGGGCAAGGTGCACATTCAAACAACAGAGGATATTTTGTCATCACGAATTTAAACACGGGGACTTTTACGCTTTTAATATCTCATGTATCATTTGCTGGTGTAGAAAAAGAATTTACAATAAAAGAAGAAAACACAAACGAATACATTCTGATAGAATTAATATCCCAAGCTGTAGCAATGGACGAGATGTGGATTTATGCTGATGGAACGAGGGAAGTAATAAATACTAGAGAAATTGTTATCAGCCAAATAGGTAGATCAACAAAGCAATTACTTGATGTGGTACAAGTAGCGGAGCCTGATATTTTTCGATCAATCCTCACATTACCGGGTGTGACCCCTATCGCAGATTTTTCATCGGGAATGTACATACGAGGAGGTAGTCCAGATCAAAACCAAATATTACTGGATGATATCGATGTGTACAATCCGACACATTTTGGAGGGTTGTTTTCTACTTTTAATACAGACGCAATAAACAGTGTAGATCTTTTAAAAGGTGGTTTCCCTGCGAAATATGGAGGGCGCTTGTCATCCGTTCTGGACGTAAAAAACAGGGATGGAAACAGAAAAGATCATCAAGGAATAGCTAGATTGAGTATGATCAGTTTGTCTGGAACTTTAGAAGGACCCTGGAAACTCAGCAATGAGAAAGGCTCATATATGGGATCATTTCGTAGAAGCTATTTGGAGATGATGCAACAGTTTAATTCGATAATACCTGATTACTACTTTTATGATGGTCATGCAAAAATAAACTGGGATCTGGGGCAGCAAGATAGAATGATGCTCAGTGCATATTTTGGATACGACAAGCTCCAGCTAGATGCAGGTGGCACTGATCTCATGGTCGGCTGGGGTAACAATACTATTTCTTCTCAATGGATGCATATCTTTAACCCGCAGTTATTTTCTCAATTTATGATGGCTACCAGCAGCTTTAAATCTACAATAGAACAAAAAACGAGCAATTACTCGTTTAAAAGATACAATTCTATTGATGATATGACGTTAAAAGGGATAATGAGCTACAAGCCAAATAACGATCATTTCCTCGAATTTGGCTTTGAAACGAAATACAACTTTGTAGACTATCATGCACAAACAGACGCAGATATCTCCAAAGAAGCCCTTCCTGAAGTGCTGGTATCTTCTATCATGGGCGACGTGTATCTCCAAGATTCTTGGATATTAAACCCTTTTTGGACTTTTCAGCCGGGAGTCAGACTGACAAACTACACGACTTTAGAAATAAATATCCCAAATTCACCAAGTGCAAACTATTTTAGAGTTTCTCCGAGAGCTTCTCTTCGTAGAAAATTATCAGTAGATTCAAACATTTCTATGAGCTACGGGAGGTATTATCAATTTTTGACATGCATAGGATTTGAGATCAGTACGCCCATGGATGTGTGGATGCCGCTGGATGGTACGATAAAGCCGGGTGAATCAGATCACTATATTTTAGGCTACAAGCACGAGCTGACAGATGGCTTGGGACTGGACATAGAAATTTATTACAAAGACCTGAAAAACCTGACCGAATACAATCGAGAAATAGAAATGGAATGGGACCATGAAACGATGACACTGTCTGATGCCTTGCATTTAGGAAAAGGTGATGCAAAAGGTATGGACTTGCTTTTACGAACTGATAAATGGGGTTGGGAAGGCTTCCTAGGGTACACATTTTGTGTCACAAAAAAAAAGATAGCTGGTATAAACATAAATCCACATAATGGACAAGCTCAATATTTTTATCCACGACACGACAGGACTCATCAGATTAATGTAGTACAAGCATTGAATATGACTGAACAGTTTGGTGTGCAAATAGGCAATGCAGAATTAATACTAGGGATTACATATGCATATGCTACAGGACAGCCCACTTCGGTACCAGAAAAAATATATTATGATGGAACAAGGTATCGTTTTTTGCATAGTTATGAGGACAGTCAAAGATTGAAAGACTACTCCCGTCTAGATGTGGCTTTTAAAATGAAATGGTTTAAACATCACTATGTGATAGAGCCATATTTTCAGCTGATCAATGCGACTGGCAGGAAAAACATCTTTAGCCGAAACTATTATGTAGAAGCCGAAGAAAACGAGTTTGAAATAGGAGAAATCCCCCTATTAAAACTGAAATATAGAGATACCGCACAGTTTCCTTTTATCCCTTTTATAGGAATAAATATCTTGTGGTAATAAAATCCAGATTTGAATAGGAACAATATGAAAAAATTATTAATTATATTAGCAGTCATTTTTTTATATGCTTGCGTAAAACTGACTTCTGGAAAAAGATTTCAAAATGACTATATCGTCATGTCAGGAAATATTTTTGCTGGTGAGTATATCACTCTAAAAGAGCCCATCTTTATAGGTAAAACAATCGATGTGAATGATATAAACATTGTTGATTTATTTGTATATAATGCTAAGGTATACATCTTGGACAAAGAAAATAAAAATCGACAAGATCTCATATTTGGGGCAGAAATAGATGAAAATATTTTTAATGTAGGTTATTATGACCCTACAGAAAGCTTTATGATAGAGTCAGGAAGGACATATCTATTAGTAGCTATCGTTGGTCAGGACAGTGTCTGGGCTGAAACCACAGTTCCAGATCCGTTTTCTATTTTGGAGAATGAAGGCTTTACTGATGATAAAAATAGTGATTTTCCTGAAATTGTACATAGCCGCATAGATGATCTTTATCCTATAAAACTAAAAGTGTCAGATCAAGATGAAAAAGCAGTTTATATAGAATATTATTGCCTAGAAGACTGGGAAAATGCTTTTTATATTTTGAGCGATTATCTAGGAGAAAAGCCTCAGTCAGCGTTGGAATATGAGAACACAATGAGTGGATCTCCCAGGAAAAACACATCACTAAATATCTATCTCCCAAAAGAAGATCAAACCATAGAGACGATAAACAATCAGTTTCATTTTATTTTTTACGGCAGCTACAAAGTTTCTGTGCATATTGTCGACGACAATTTTTTAAAATATAGATACAAATCTATGGGGTATTTTCATGGAGGGATAAACAACGGAATTGGATTTTTTGGTAGTATGTCCAGAAAGTTGTTATACACGAATATCAATCCCTCACCTTCTGCAGAATAAAGAAGATAACGTCTGGAATATATCGATGTATCGTACTAAAAATGAAAATAATGTGCTTTTTAATATGGGCTTTTTATCGAAGCTGAATGCTAGAAAACAAGAATAAAATACACTTTTTTTAAAAAATAGTTGACAAAAAAAAGGGTTCTGTTTTTTTCGTTTTCATATATTTATAGGAGTGAAAATTAGATGCTAGGTTTTTTAATAATTTTACACGTAATCATTTGTTTAGGTTTGATATTTATAGTTTTGATACAGACTGGAAAGGGTGGGCTGGACAGTAATTTTGGAGGTATCGCCACGAATGCTTTCGGCACCCAAGGTGCGAACGAGTTTATCAAAAGGTGGACAAAGATACTCCTCATAGCTTTTGTTTTGTCCTGTATCTTGCTCGCCTCCCAAGTAAGGGGTGGTGATGAGCAGGGCAGAGGCAGCAGAAGGCGAAATCGCCTCACCGACGCAGCGCAGGGCGAAATGCAAAATGTTGCCCCGACAGAGAATGTACCTTTTGATGGCTTGCAGCTAGAGGTTTTGCCTACGGACGAGATCCCTGCTGATAGTCAGACAGAGTCACCTGCACCTGAGCAGTCACAAGTCATTACTATAGAAATATAAACTTTTCAACGCAGGAGTGGTGGAATTGGCAGACACGCAAGACTAAGGATCTTGTTCCAGCAATGGTGTGCGGGTTCAAGTCCCGCCTTCTGCACCAAGTTTACTTTTATAAAGAGCTACGGAAGTAGCTCTTTTTTTTTGTACCCGCCCCCGATTGGTAAATTGATAGCGGAACGGATAAATGACCGCAGTCCGGAAAGTCCGTTCCGTAGTACCAATCTCCGATTGGCTAATTTTTGAGGCTCATATTTGCGATTTAAAGGGCAAACGGGACTTGATCCTACTCAGATGACCCCTGAAAAATGTGC
>Ga0099364_10009302_pt1 | contig 13650 bp, 11 predicted proteins | sample TergutTh196P3_FD_73070 | JGI IMG/M metagenome (GOLD analysis project Ga0099364, IMG submission 73070) | Microcerotermes parvus P3 segment gut microbial communities from Pointe-Noire, Republic of the Congo - Th196 P3 | ecosystem: Host-associated > Arthropoda: Insects > Digestive system > Gut ...
GGAACTTATGAATAAGCGTAAACAATATGCCCTTATTTGAAGCGAGTTCTTCCCGGAGTTTAGTGCCGGAGGCGGGCTGTACTTTTTCCTCGGCACTCATAAAGTCGGAGCGCAGAAATGTCTTGTATATCTGCCCATCTAAGTCGTCGCGGTCGGTGACAATTAGGAACGTGAAATTGCCGATGCATTTATGCTTGATTTTCCGCGCCAGCATGACCATTGAATAACTCTTTCCGCTGCCCTGTGTATGCCAGAACACGCCGAGCTTACCTTTAAGCTGTTCGCGGTTCTCGAAAGCATGGAAAGCATTGTTCACGCCGAGGAACTGATGATTCTTTGCGATGATTTTACTGTTGATTATACCTCCCTTGCGTTGGTCAAAAAGAACGAAATTCTCTATGTAGTCAAGCAATACGTCAGGCTTGCATAGCCCGCGCAGGAAATATTCAAGGCTGATGCAATCGTCTTTTATTGTTTTGCGGTCGGGGTTCTCTTTTTCGTTCGACAGCTTGAGCCACTCGAAGAAATGCTCATAACCCGCAGAAAAACTGCCAAGCCGTGTTTCCATGCCGTTTGAGAGGACGCATATCTGATTGTAGTTAAATAACTGCGGAATATCTGTCCGATAGGCGGTCAGGTTCTTGTCATAAGCGTTTTTTACGTTTATATTAGAGTTTTTGAGTTCAATAAACACAAGGGGCAGACCGTTGACGAAAAGTATCAAGTCGGGTCTGCGCCAATAGACTTCGCCGCGAATCCACATTTGCGACACAACGATGAAGCTGTTATTTTCAGGTGTGTTAAAATCAATCAGCCGTATCAAGCCATTTGTTTTGCGCCTGTCTTTCTTGAACGTGACAGGGATTCCGTTTCGGACTTTCTTATAACAGTGGTAGTTATCCTCTAACGGGTCGTCGTGAACGTTGCGGCAAAGCTCCTCTGCTGTGCGCTTGATGACTTCTTCGGGAATGTCCGGGTTGAGTTCGCAGAGTTTTCCGAAAAGCACTTCCGGCAGGACGACCTGTTTCTTATCGCTCCGCCCCGTGCCATCGGGCAGGGTTTCGGGTTTTTCGGTATAGCAATCAAGCCGCGTGTAGTAGGGTGCATATTCGGTGACAAGCAGTTCTATAGCGGCTTTTTCTATCATGTCTTCGGTGATAATGTTAGGCATGGGTTATACTTCCTTTAAACCAAATTCGCTATGTGCGTTTTGTTTTATCCTTTTTCCACGATTATCAAAATATTTCTTTCTGATTTGCTGTGCTTGTGTTTTGAATTCAGCTAAAAATTTGGTATAATCGTTTTTTGTTAATACTGAGTTTTCCCATTTGAACAATATTCCGTTACTAAAAATAAATATTGGTGAAAATGAAAATTTATTGTCTTGCAACATTTTAACTATTGAACTTTCATCCTCATCAAGCATGAAAACGAATGAGAAAACAAATAATCCAACAACAGGAAACCCGTCATAAGAACTGAATTTACGTTCTTTGTCTTTTATCTTAGCCATAAGACAAGTTATATTCAATGTTGGTAGGCTTGCGTACCCTTCGTTTGGAAATATATTGTCTTTTTGTAAGCCGTGCTTGTCCAATTTTGTTAATTCCTCTTTTTTTGACTTGGGGTCAAGACCGCTTAGTTTATTCCAAATCGAAGTTAATTTCCTATATTCAGATGGAGCGTCGGTAGTAACTTCAATGCCGATATTACCAACTTGTATATCAGGTTTATCTTTTATCCAATCAATGCAAAATGGACATTCAATATAACCGCTTTTAAATAAAACCAACAATGCATATATTTCATAATATGTGTTATCGTATATATTTTTTACTTTTTTATTAGTGTTTGTCGGCTTCAGGGAATCACTTATTGATTTTGACATATAACTTTACACCTCCAACTTTCCACTCATCAATCGCTGCAGAAGAAAATCGCGCTGACGGGCTAGGTTTTGGGATTGCGCTTGTATGTTATCACCAAGGATTTTTGAATTGCTTGCCGAATCTGAAAAACTACGCATTAATCCGTATGGGGGTAACACAATTTTAATTTTACTCAGTAAATCTTGTGTTAATAGCGGTTGCCCTGTTCCTGTTTGGCGTTGGTTTAAATTTAGTTGTATTAATAAATGAAATGCAAAATCCATAAAGCAATTCTCTTTATTCTTTGCGGCTATGGCATTATCTGAAACCCAATGTAAACCGCGTTCATAAAAGACACTGCCACAATATGCACCAACGCGCCCAATAATTATTCCGTTTTCTTGATTGCTCGCGTCGCAAAAAGAAAGAATTCCATTTCCGCCATATACAGGGATGTTGCCTATGCTCTCAGGACGAGTTTTTCCGTTAGAAAAATATATTACTTCCCCTAACCGCTTAACCTCCCACCCCTCCGGCAACCCATTCACAATCTTCACACCCTCATACCCCGGAAACCGAAACCGCACGAACCACTCACGGTAAAGCTCCCTCGCCGCTTTTTCGAGCAAGGCAATGCGGCGGTTGTTGTTTTCGATGGTATCGTCGTAGGCAGCGAGGATGTCGGCAATACGGGTTTGGGTAGGTAGCGAGGGGATAACAATTTTTATTTTTCGCATATCTTTTATTGGTAACTGTGGTTGCGCAGAACCAGACGAGTACATTTCAATACTCTTCTGCATGGTATAGCTCCTAAAAAAAGAATATAGATATTTTGGTATATAACCATCTTTTGCTCTTAGCAAAACCATACCCGAGTTTATTCTAACGTTTTCGAAAGGCACTTTCGAGGTATAAAATGCAACATTCCCAACAGTTCCCCTTGTGGTTAAAACTATGTCATCAATTTGCAATTTTCCTTTTCTTAACAAGTCATCCTTTTTTCGTGAAATATATTGGTTATTATCAAATTTGAATCCCATTTTTGTCACATTACCTGTGTTTAGGAAAAGACAAAATCCTTCTGGTGTAAGTTCGTTTTTAGATGGATAGTTTGCGCCTCTATCTCCATCAACTATTTCACAAACATCTCCTAACCGCTTTTCAACCCACTCACTCATAACTTCACCATTCCTTATTGCTTCCATTTCAATCAAGACCGTTTTTACCTACGTTGGAAATTAAATTGAAAAACTCTCTAATATCTCTGCTATCATTCTCGTTGTCAATTATATAATCTGTGCCTAATTTTGCTGCGGCACTTATCGCATCAACAGCATCTTTGGCATCTTGTTTTGTAAAATCACGACCAGTAGCAATGCCATGTAACGCTTTGCCAATGAAATTTGCCACATCCAAAAAATCGTTGACTTTGCTAATATCATTCATTTGGTTTTCCTCCCTCCACCAACTTCTTCTGCATTTCCCGCAAAGTATCAAGATACGCCTTTTCCACTTCTGTCATTTCATCGGATAGATGCTTCCGGTATGCGTCATACTCTTGGTGGGCTTTCTTGACAGCATTGTCGTGACTGATACTGCCCGCCCCCGTTAAAACACCCATGCCGAAGTCGCGAGAGAACTTGTCCAATGTTTCGAGCCAGTCGCTCATATACATCGCTTCATGGGTTTCGGCTTTCAACTCAGCCATATCGAAAAAAGCATTGACCATGCGACGCAGGGCGAAAAGTTCTTTTTCTGTCATGTAGTTTTTGGCGACGGTCACTTCACGTTTTACCGGGCGTTTGCCTTTAAACACAGTCAAACCCATGAAAGGCAGTTCGGCATTGGCGCGGTTGAACACAATCTCGCTGGCCGTATGTCCGCTGACAGCATAATGTAGTTTGTTTTGCACGATTTTGAAGAACTCGACTGTTTCCGGCATGGTGGCATCATAATCCAAGCTAGTGGCATAAAGGTCGAGAATTTGGCGATACATGACCTTTTCGCTGGCACGGATGTCACGGATACGCTCCAACAACTCTTTCCAATACAACCCGCCGCCCATGTTTTTCAATACTTCGTCATTCATGGCGAAGCCTTTTTGCAGATACTCATGCAAGACTCGCGTAGCCCATTGCCGAAATTGTGTTCCGAGCGGTGACTTCACGCGATAGCCAACTGCAAGAATAACATCAAGGCTATAAAAAGTCACCGGTTTGTCAGAATTTGCAATGTGCAAATTTTGCACATTGCTTTTTTTATCAAGCTCGCCCTCGGTAAAAATGTTACGGATATGCTTTGTAATGACAGACCGTTCCCGTCCGAATAACTGTGCAATTTGCGCTTGCGTCAGCCAAAGTGTTTCGCCTTCCATGCGTACATCAATTTTAGTCAAGCCGTCTTGTGCTTGATAGATAATGATTTCGTAGTTGTCAGCATTCATCGCTTGTCACCTCCGTCATGTGTGTTAAACAACGCCCGTAAATTCTCCGTAATCGTCCTTTCCAACTCCCGCGCCTCGGTGTTGAGCGTGGTAAACTCTTTGCTCAATTTCGACATTTCTTGTTTGAACTCCTCCTCGCTCATGCCGTCGTCCTCAATCACCACTCCGACATAACGGCCGGGGTTGAGCGAATAGTCCTGATCTTTTATCCCGTCCTCGCCATCAAGCTTTGCCGCTTTGCATAGCCCGATAACATCAACATATTTGCCGTCTGGGAAGCAAGAAGTAAGCCAGTCAATCTGCTCTTGCCAGTACGCTTTCGGTTTTACATCCTCGTCATCAGAGGTTTCGGGTGCGCTGTCATGCTCAGCTCGGTACTCGTCAAGCAGTACGGCGAACTCATCGGCTTTGCCCTCGTATAGGCGGCTGATAATGGAAAGGTTCTTTATCTGTTCATCAGAGAATTTGCGATGAGCGCGGTCAATCTGCGTAAAAATATTCCGCGCATCTATAAAGAGGATTTCGCCCGTGCGCGGCTTGGATTTGTTAAAAAACCACAGCGTTGCGGGCAGGGTCACGCTTGTAAACATATTGCTCGGAAGTGTCACCATTTGGCTGATAACGCCGCTTTCAACCAGTTTTATACGAATATCCTTCTCGCTGTGTCCGGCATCGGATGCGGAGTTTGCCATAACAAGCGCGGCGCGACCGTTTTCGTTTAGCGATGTGGCGAAAAGGTTAATCCATAAATAGTTGCCGTTAGGAACGGTTTCTTTCGCATCGCCTTTTGCCTTTTTCGTCTTGTTCTGCGGTACGCCGTATGTATTGAAACGGGGCTGCGGCTTCACTTGGTCAAGCTCCACTTCGTCCACGTTGAACGGTGGATTCGCCATGACATAGTTGAATCTGCCAAAGCAGTTATAAGGGTCGCGGTAATACGAGTTAGCCTCGGTAATGCTGCCGCGAATGTTGTTCAGCACAAGATTCATCTTGGCAAGTTTCACCGTTGCGCCGGTCTTTTCCACGCCGTAGGCGCGGAGGTTGATGTCGTTGCCTTTTGCGGCGTGCTTTGCGATATAATGCGCTGTTTGCACAAACATGCCTCCGCTTCCACAGGCAGGGTCGAATATCTCGCCGTCGGTAGGGGCAAGCACCTCTACCATGTAGCGTACAACAGTTGACGGTGTGAAGAACTCACCGCCACCTTGACCTTCATCAAGAGCAAATTTGCCGAGAAAGTATTCGTAAATTTCGCCGAAAATATCAAGGCTAACATCGGTGGGTATGTCCTTGAACACTTTGAACAGCTTCGCCAGTACAAGCGGGTCGTCCTCGTTGTTTACGGTGTAATAAACATCCTTAGGCAAAGTGTCGACAAGCTCGGTAGTATAATTTTCGATTTCTTCCATAGCTTTTTTGGTATTCAACGCGAGGTCTTCCGATTCCGGCAGGTTTAGCAAATAATCAAATTTCGCTACATCCGGCAAATAAAAACCACATTTTTCTATGGCGATTTCATGTATTGGACGTTCAGCGCGGGAACCTTTGGTCTTTTCGTATTCGGCGTTGATGGCGACTTCATATTGGTTGTACTTGCTTTGGGAGAAGCGTAAAAAGATAAGCCCCAAGATAGGTGTGACGTATTCGGTGGACTTTAAGCCGGAGTTGGCGCGTAGTTGGTCTGCGCCCTGCCATAGCCTGTCTTTTAAGTTTTTGAGTTGTTTGTTGGTCATTCGCTATGCCCTCCGAAATAAGAAAACAAATTATACTTGAACTTGTGCGCGAATTCTGACCTGTTCACGCTGCTTAATCTTGACCTGTTCACTCAATTTCTGGCGTAGTTGGATGTCTTCCTCGCTCTCATACGAAAATGTAATCGCAATTGCATATGGTTGAGCTTCAACTTCGGCGGGGTGCGTAAACTTGGCTTTACCAGTAACAAGGAGATAAATACACGGGTCGTTATCTTCCCAAAGTAAGTCAGTGCCACCTTTTGCGGATTTTTCCCAGACTCTTTGCTGAAGAGTTGAATTTTCAACTTCAGTACACCCAGGAGAAAATGCTTTTATTCCGTATTTATCGCGAAATTCTTTCATAATGTCGGCTTGTTCTTCTTTACTCTTATCCTTTAACATAGCCGCCTTTTCCCTCTTGTCTTTATATTTAAGTAGAGTTTCAAGGTCTGTGCGACGGAATACTTCGAACCACAAGCTGTTTGCGATATAAGCCTTTCGGCTAAGGCGTGTAGGCGGGTTATATGCGAAACCAATAGAGATTCTCTTGGTTGTGTTGAGCTTAAGAAACTCAGAAGGCACAGGTATTTTGTATAAATGAATTTGACGTAAATCCAACGCTTCCTCGGTAAACAGAGTAACATGATTGCGGTCAGTAAATAATGTTGTGTCATCTACCTTGCCATAACCGCTTAACCTAAGACGCCATTCTTGAGTTTGCTTTTTTGCGCCACTAAATCCAACAGGAATTACAGATTCAAGCCAATCTCGCTCAACATATTTGGCAGAACTCGCCAATAATGCTCTTATGAGATTTGCTGATGGCTCTTCGCCTAACTGTGTTTGCAAAGCGTAATGTAATCTAGCAGCTATATGTGTAACGTGAGGCGCGGCAAAACTCGTGCCGTGCCATCCTTTGAAAACTTTATCAATGGTATTGTTCAGAGTTGGTTCGTTTAGCGCACGATTGCCGCCCCATGAAGTTTTTCCAGCCATTTGTGTTAATGCGTAGTTGCCGCCGTAATCAACAAATTCCGGCTTAATTGCTCCGCTAACCCCTTCGCCTGTTCGAGTAAATGCAGATGGATAGCCCTTTTTCCCGACTGAAAGCGGAGTTGTCCTATCTGGGAATGATTCAGGTTCAGAGTATCGAGTGATTGCACCAACGGTTATTCCGAGTGCAGAAGTAGCGGGGTCAATCAATCGATGCGCTCCACTAATAAGTTGATTGCGAGTTGCTTCCATCAGCATGTTCCTGTCGGTAAAAATAGGCTCGTTAGGTCTTGCGACATTTCCCGCACTTATTATAATAACCACATCAAGTTCCCGCGAAAGTTCGTCCAGTAACGAAGCCCACGCCATTTGTCGTCCGCCGTTATAAACGCGTTCTGAAAATCCAATCGACAGATTAAATACACGGCAACTATATGTTTCGTGAAAAAAGCGGATTGCTTTGTCAACTATCTCCTCCGGGCGTTTGTTTTCGGAAAATACAGGAGTATTCCAAACGCTGTCATTGTGCATAACCTTTGCGTTATAGATGCGCACAAGCGGTTTGAAAACGCGATTATCTTTATCAAAGTTCTCAAAATCTCCGTAGGCAATTATCCCAGCAGTTCCTGTTCCGTGACCATTGAGATCGGTAGTAGTGCTTTCAGTTAGGTCAAAATCTTCCTCCGCAACGATAAGTTTAGACAACAAAGGATTACCTGAGAATACCCCAGAATCTATCACACAAGCAACAGGAGCATTTTCGTCAAGGGTATCGTCAATGGCGGGAATAAAGTCAGTTGAGTACAATTCGCACTGTTCTGTTGATATTGTGCCTATTGGGAAATCAACTTGTGCGATAAGGTCGAGTTTTCGCAAAACTTCGAGCGTAAAAATATTCACCTTCGCTCTGCCAAGAAGCAAGTTAGGCAAAACAAACAGGTCTCCAAGCAATGTGCTACCACTTGTTCCGAGAGCGGTTTTAATTTGAGCTTCAATGTTACTACGCTTCGAGCGGTCGCCGTCGAACCACACATCTATGTCCACAATGAATAAACCATCCGGTAAATCGTTCATATTGATAGCGTCTGCGAGACGCTTTCCAGTACGGTCTTCAGGGGACACGGGTCTGATATTCTCAATGCACGCGAACAACTTATTCCGCTGCGAATATGTAAGCACATCTGTTTTAATGTTCTCATTGCTTTCCCAAAACGCACGTTCGCGTTCAAATATAGCAATGTCCTCTTTAGTGGCAAATTGAACAACGTAACGCATTGTGCCATCAGGATTCTTTACTTCCTCAATAAGCACAAGATTTAACTTGCTTTGAAGTATATCAACGTCCGGTGTCGCTTCGGCACTTGTGAGTTGAATGACAACGAGATTATCAGTGTTTATGCCTATTTCTTGCCGATTGTTTATAATTGAAGATAATGTGTTAGACAATTCTGTTTTAAGTATACGGCCGTGACCGCCACGGTTACGTTGCGGAGGTCTTGGCACATTCGGATTCAATCTAAAAGCATATTCTATGGCACGGATGTCTTCCTTAGCAATTTCAATATGGTTTTCCATTAACTGTTGACCTCCGCTTTATACTGTGTTTTACGGAGCGAAACCATCTCTTTTTGCTGATGAATCGCTTGTTCAATATCATTTTTATTATACATACGACGACCGTCAAGGATACATTTCTTAATCACCGCAAGGGCGGCTCGCTCAACATCGGAGTGTGAAAAGTTTTCCATATCAAATATAAATTCAGTTATGATGTTCTCCGAACCTTTGAACTGTTTTAGTTTTAGGTTGAATAACCTCACCCGCTCATCATTATCCGGCATATCGAAACGTAATGTGTTGTCGAACCGCCGCCATATGGCATAATCAAGCGATTGTTCAAAGTTCGTCGCGGCGATTACCAATGAACGACCTTTGAAGTTGTCAATTTGCTGTAAGAATGTATTCACAACACGTTTAATTTCTCCGTGCTCGTACTGGTCGTTGCGGCTTCGGGCTATAGCATCAAACTCGTCAAAAAGCATAACATAGCTATCGCCATTCACAAAATCAAAAACCTTTCGTATGTTGCCTGCGGTCTCTCCCAAATATGACGATATAATCGCATCAAATCGCACATACAGGAGAGGAAACCCAATTTCCACCGCTATCGCTCCAGCGGTCATAGTCTTACCACATCCGGGCGGTCCGTAAAAAAGAACTCGTCGTGTTGGATATACGCCGTTGCTCATAAGGACATCCCAGTTTGAAAACTCTTTAATAACCTGTTCAATTTTCCGCTTGTTATTTTCTGTGAGAACAACATCTGAAAGAGTCTTATCAGGGTAGACTATTTCATATAGAGCGGCTTCTCGTTCTTTTCCGTTGCCATTGCCATTTCCGTTGCCCGTTGATAAAGCGGTCACACCCTTCGGCGAAAACGCAGTTCCGTTGTTGATTATCATACGAAGCTCTTCCGCAAGTGTCACGTGATTCTTCTTGCGTTCGTCTTCGATTATTTCATTGGCGGTCTTGACGAAGCCTTCACGGTCATTCGTCTTAAAGTTACTGAACAACTTTTTGACCAAATCGGCTCTTGCCATAACCTTGTTCCTCCTGATTCGATATAATCGAGGTCTGGATTGCCTGCGAGAATTTATTGCACCGTCGTTGTGTTATGGCAATTCGCCCTTTTCATAAACTTCAATAGGTACATCAATGCCTTTTGTGCGGCAATACTCAAAAAAGCTGTTTCGAGCCAACCTACTCGGCACAATATGTCCCTTTTCCCATCTATTAAGTGTCGTATAGTTTATTTTAATCTCCTTGGCGAATTTATGTTGGCTCATTCCCAATGCGATTCGCACCTGTCTGACAAACTCAATGAAGGTCATAAGACCGTACCCTCCTCTGGACACAACAATACGCATATTACATTAGCATATGCAATCGGTTTTGTCAAAATATTTCGACCTGTGCGGTTGGGTTGTGTCTACTCTGATGGTATATGCAAATCTTACAGTTTCGTCGTTGCGAGGAGCGAAGCGACGTGGCAATCCAGAAAGAAATATGACAATCGGCGCAAAAAAGGACTGGATTGCTTCGCTGCGGCTCGCAAAGACGACGGGGTACTGAACTCTTATTAGTATTTACAAATGTTTTCGCAGTTTTTCTAGTACCATGTCGATGTCTAGCGGCTTGCCTAGATGGTCGTCCATGCCCGCCACGAAACAGGCTTCAATGTCGTCCTTGAAGACGTTTGCGGTCATTGCGATGATTGGCAGCCTGCCCCGCTTGCGCGTTGTGAGGGCGCGTATTCGCCGCGATGCCTCAAGCCCGTCCATTTTGGGCATTTGCACATCCATTAACACGACATCATACACATCGGGCGCCGCTTCAACCATGTCAAGCGCGTCCTTGCCATTCTCGGCGCAGTCGATGATTATTTCGGTATCTTTTAGTATTGCCATAAGAATATCTCGATTTATTTCAATATCCTCCGCAAGCAGCATCCGCTTATCCGCAAACTCGCCGTGCGCAGGCTTGTCATCTCCGTCATTGCCTTTAGGCTCGTCGAGATAATCGGCTGAATCCTTAAAATCCCCATAGTCATCAGCGGTGGACGGCGAACCTAAACTACCCGCTCCCCTTTGAACCTTAACAGAAAAAGTGAAAGTCGCGCCTTTTCCAAGTTCGGATTCGACGCAAATCATTCCGCCCATAAGCTCGACAATGCGCTTTGAAATGACAAGCCCCAGCCCCGTTCCGCCATACTCCCTGCTCGTCCCGTTTTCCGCCTGCTCAAAGGCACTGAACAGCTTTTCCTGCTGTTCGGGAGATATGCCGATTCCGCTGTCGGAGACCTTGAAGCACAGTTCGCAGATACCGTCGGATTCTCCTCCCAGAGACGCTTCAAGCATGATTTTGCCCCTCTCTGGGGTGAACTTGATCGCATTGGACAACAGATTCGTTATCGTCTGCGCCAAGCGTTGATCGTCTCCAACGACGAAGCGCGGTATATCGTTGTCAATGTTCAACGTTAGCGACTGCTGTTTTTCATCCGCACGGAAGTTGATGACCGTTAACACTTTTTGTAGCATTCGCTCAAAATTGAACTCTATTGGCGATAGCTCAAGCTTATCCGCCTCGATTTTCGCCATGTCGAGCACATCATTAATAACTCCAAGCAAATGGGACGAAGCATCCCCTATTTTATTTAACGCATGATTCTTTTCCTCAATGCTGTCCGCTCTTTTGCCTATTGCCGTCATCCCGATTATCGCATTCATCGGCGTGCGCATTTCGTGGCTCATCGTGGAAAGGAAGTCCCCCTTAGCCTTGCTTGCTGCGTTGGCTTGTTCAAGCGCTTCTTCAAGCTTTAGAGAAGTGCGGCGGATTTCTTCCCTCATCGCAATCTGCTCATCTATATCCTTCAGTGCGCCTGCGACTCTGAGCGGAACGCCCGCGCTGTCGCGCAATGTTTCGCCAAAGGCATGGAAATACCGATACTTGCCATTTTTCAGCTTAAGGCGGTATTCCAAGTCATAGGGCGTTTTTCCTGTATGGTCTATTATATGCGCCGCGAAAGCGTTGAGCGTTCTGTCTCTGTCCTTGGGGTGGAGCCTGTCGCTCCAACTGGAAAGCACGTTTGGAAAATCATTCTCGTCGGTAAATCCCAGCATATGGCGAAGCTCCTGAGACCACCAAAACTCATTGTCGCCGACGATTAAATTGCTGGGATCGACCGCCATATCCCAAAGGGCGACATTGAGGCTTTTCAGCAACAGGTTGAGGCGCAGGTCGTTGCTGACAAGCTGCTCCTGAATCCGCCGCCGTTCCGTAATGTCCCTAATTGCGCCGTATACCTTTTGAGGCACGCCTTCGCTGTTTCTCAAAGATGTACCGAATCCGTCATAATATCTATACTCGCCGTTTTTGTTCATAAGGCGATATTCTATTTCATAAGGCGTGTTCCCCGTGTAGTCGTTCAAATGCGCCGCGAAAGCGTTGATGGCTTCTTCTTTGTCCTCGGGATGAAGCCGATTGATCCAACTGTTAAGCACATTCGGGAACTCTTTCTCGCTCGAAAACCCCAGCATATGACGGAACTCCGGCGTCCAGTTGAACTTGTTGTTGGGGTTAACCGGGTCGTCCGCCACAACTTCCATGTCCCAAAGCGCAATCTTCATGGCTTCGCTTGTGAGCTTGTAGTCCATAATCTCGTCTTCAAAGACGGCCCGATACTTGGCGAGGGCGGATTTGAGCAATTGGACGGCTTTAGCATCCTCGCCTGACAAGCCGCCGTCATCAAAGATAAAACTGACGTCGCCGTCCTCGGCCGCTTTGGCAAAACGTATCAACTCGCTCATCAAGCTCACAGGAGCCTTAGAATCTTCACTCATCATCATTCTCTCGTTCACGTAAAACTGCTTGAATCGGGCGCCGCGAACCCCTTGTTGCGGCTAAATACTACCACACAACCCGGTGATATGTCAACAAAAAATGCCATTTTGACAGCGCCGACAAGCGCCGGAATTACCAAAAAAACCCGCGCAACGCAACGCTTTGCGGGTTTTGAGTTGGAGCTATCGAGCAGACTCGAACTGCCGACTTCCTCCTTACCAAGGAGGTGCCCTACCGGATATTATGCCCCCGAAAAGCCCGTGTTTACAGGCTTTTCTAAATTCACAAGGAGCAAAATCGGGATTTGCCCACAACGCTGCCCACAATGACGATGAACTCAGATAGCACAGGATATAACGACCCTTATTATGCCGCTCTATGAAGTTGGTTTGTCTGGCTTCGATTCTTCATCTGCGATAGATTTTAATATCTTTGCGTGGACTTCTTTGGCCTCTTTAATATAGCTTGATATGTCTGGATTTTTTTCAAATGCATCCATAATCATTTTTGTACGTGAAATTGCCAATTTTGCACCTTCCGCAGTCGGATCAGTGGTCATGTTTTTATATCGCAACTTACTCTCAAAAGCATCCAAATATACTATATAGTCAATAATATCTTCAGCTAAGTCGAATAATTCGCTTACAGCATCTAATAGCTTTCTCAAATTATGGTCGTAGCCGTATTCCTTGTCATGGCACATCAAATAGCCCTTCATGGTTTTTTCTGCAGCCTGTGTGCAATGCCACACAGCGTTGTTTGGACTTCCCCGCCATAATCGTTCCGCTGCCCATACATCTTCAAGCGCCTTATAAAACAATTCTGCCTTTCTACGAATTTGTACGCTCATAAACAACTTTCCCTTTCCGCAAAGCATCTACAAATGAGCCGCCATTTGCGGCACACTCATATGCTTGCTTTTCAGTTTGGAAAAAAACATCGTAATTGGTTTTTATTTTACGCTGCCTTCTTTCTTTATATACCGCGATGGCTAAATCAGCTTCCTCATCAAATGTGAAATCCTTGCCGTTTTTAATAACAAGCAAGTCAAGGTCACTTTTATCTGTAGGATTGCCATATGCGTATGAACCGAACAATATTACTTTGTCAGGGTCGGTCACTTCCGCAACGAGATTTACAAACTGCATTATTTCATCATTATTATACATTATAGACATCGTCCTTTCAGATGCTCAAAATCTTTATATTTACA
>Ga0099364_10009303_pt1 | contig 13649 bp, 6 predicted proteins | sample TergutTh196P3_FD_73070 | JGI IMG/M metagenome (GOLD analysis project Ga0099364, IMG submission 73070) | Microcerotermes parvus P3 segment gut microbial communities from Pointe-Noire, Republic of the Congo - Th196 P3 | ecosystem: Host-associated > Arthropoda: Insects > Digestive system > Gut ...
CATTCACCCGGCGGTACACGGAGTTCCAATCAAACGTTCCCGGCAATAGGATCACAGATTCTACAGGCAACCAAGTCGTGTCTCGAAGTTGCCTGGAAAATTCCAGACTCCTCCGCGTATGAGCAACAGCCAAGTCTTGAACGACACTCAAGGTGTGCAAGCGTTCCGCTTCATAGACAAGGGAAGTCGGTATCCGAGGCGGCAAAGCATCAAGGCCTGCGACAATATGTTGTATATGCTCTTTCGTAAGCGGAGAATTCGGATTCGCATCCATCGGCAAGGCTGCTGCCGTGAATTCGTGTGCCATGCCGACAAGAAGAGGAATTAAGTTCCCACCAAAAGCGATTTGCCGTCCAAGTCGAGGAATCAGAAGTTTGTCGCCGATCGCATCGTCTATGTCGCCCCGGCCGACTCGATACATAGCACGTGCTTGAAAATGTCGAACAATATCCCGACTTAACTGATAATCCGGCAGAAGAATCGTAGATATTATATTTTTCGGACTCTCCGGTTCGAACCATTCCGGGGCTGGCAACAGCGGCGGATGAAAGACCGGCTTGCGAATCATTTCAGCAATCGCATCAAGTTGTTCATCTTTTGTTTTCACCCAGTCGGCGAGCATAGGAAATTGTTCGAGAGTCCATGGAAATTGAACACTGCCGTCTCGAGTCGAATCATAATGTTCGCCTTTTGCCGTATAATAATCGAGGATGATGCTATCGGGGCTATGCTGATATTTCAATGTTGGAAGGGTATTGGGATCGAGTCCGAGTTTTTCGTATGCGTGTTGACGATAATAGTCGCCGAAACTCTCGCTTGGCCCGGCAGGCCCGAATGTCCGAAGAAAAATACGGAAACCGTTCTCATCGGTTGCGAATTCCGGCGGATAGGTGAAGTTTTCGAATGCCTTGAAAAAGTCAATAAGCCCATCTTCAACCAATGGGCCCGTGATTTCGGTAACGGAATCATCGGCCAACAGTTTTTCGGCCAACAATACTGTCACGGCGCAGAAAGCCAGTAGAAGGCAAAGCGTGCTTACGGTAAACGTTCGCATAGCGGCGGAGAAGAGAGGGAAAAAAAGAACTCCCCGATTCTAACAGGCCGGAGTCGGCTTGTCCAGCCCAAAAAAACAAGACTGCAATTATTGCTTTATCGCTCATCTCGGCCAATCACCCTTCGGCCAAGGCTTTATCCGCAATGTCCTTTCGGCACCACGCCCCCTCCCAACGTATCGGCTTGACGGCTTTATAAGCCGATAACTTGGCATCGGCAACACTGTCACCCAAGCCGGTCACGCCAAAAACCCGACCGCCTGAATTGATAACCGCGCCCGACTCATCCAATGACGTGCCCGAATGAAACACTTTGGTATTAGGAACTCCCGCTGCTTCTTCCAAGCCGGAAACGACAAACCCCTTCTTGTACTCGCCAGGGTAACCTTCACTCGCCATAACAACACAGACTGCATGCCGTGTATCCCAAACCAACGGGTCTATGTGTTCGAGAGTTCCGTCAATCGTTGCTTCGAAGAGATCAACCAAGTCTGTCTGTAACCGCATTAAGAGCGGTTGACATTCGGGATCGCCAAATCGGACATTATATTCCAACACTTTCGGTCCCTGTTTCGTCATCATTAAGCCGGCATACAGCACGCCTTTGAAAGGAGTTCCGTTGGTATTCAAGGCATGAACCGTCGGTACCAAAATATGCTCTTCGATCCAGTGGAGAGTCGCATCGTCAACGATGTGAGTTGGAGAGTATGCCCCCATCCCGCCGGTGTTCGGTCCTGTATCGCCGTCGTATGCTGCTTTATGATCCTGGGCGGGTTGGAGAGTAACAATCGTCTTGCCGTCGGTAATCGCCAGAACGCTTGCCTCCTGGCCGGTCAGCCGATCTTCGAGAATAATTTTATCGCCCGCACTGCCAAATACCCGATCTCGCGTAATCCTTTGGACGGCATCAACGGCTTCCTCGCGATGCTCGCAGACAAACACGCCCTTGCCGGCGGCGAGTCCGTCGGCCTTGACAACGATAGGTGAATCCCGGCCTTTGAGAAAGTCAACCGCATCGTTTCCCCGACTAAATACATGAAAATTAGCCGTCGGTACAGAGGCTTTGTGTAGAATCTCTTTGCAGAAGATTTTGCTTCCTTCCAGTTGGGCGGCGGCTTTGCAGGGTCCGAAAATGCGAAGATTGGCCGACTCAAAAACATCGACAATACCGGCACACAGAGGGATTTCAGGGCCGACGACGGTCAAACCAACGGAGTTTTCTTTAGCAAATTCGACGAGAGCGGGAATGTCATGTTCTTTGATGGGAACGTTTTTGATACGGCTGGCGTCTTCGCATGCTGTACCGGCGTTTCCGGGCGCAACGAAAATCTGATTAACTTTTGGGCTTTGCGATAATTTCCAGGCCAAAGCATGTTCGCGCCCGCCGGAGCCGACTACGAGAATGTTCATCGTCAAAATTGGAGTCATCTTATATCTAATTTTATATCTAACTATTTTTCTTACCGGACAATCAATTTATTTATCCGTTGCCGGCATCTAGCGGTCTGCGGATGCCTTTTCCTGCAACAGGTCTGCTAGTTCCCGACGCGTATAGAATCCTCGAATCACTGTTGGTTCATTCGGCCAGGCAGGGTGGAAAATCGCCAGCGTCGGAACTTGCATCGGGCCAAGCATTAAAAGCCGTTCCATTGCTTCGCTGTCCCGGGTGCAATCGCCGACCAAAGACACAATTCCCTTCTCCTCAAATAGTGTTGTGATTGCATCCGAACGCAAAATAGTTGCTTCCAGCACCTTGCAATTCACACACCAATCCGCCGTAAAATCGATAACAACGATGTTGCCCGACGACAAGGCGGAGTTGAACGCTGCATGACTATACGGCTTCCAATGTTCGCCTTGTTGTCCGTAAATTCGGACATGCATTGCGGATTGTAACGAATAGGGATTGTTTATGCCCGGTATCTGATACGAAAACAATATCACCAACGCCAGCACAATGGGGGCAACAATACACGTCAACTCTTGCGATTTGCCGGCAAGTTGCCGTTCGCCGTAAAGCCAACAGACGAACCAAAGAGCGAAGAGCAAGGCAACGGTTGACAACACTTTTTCGACGGGGATGAAGTACAATACCCAAACAACCGCCAGGAGCAAACCAAACCCCATCACTTTTTTGAACGTCACCATCCAGTCCCCGGGTTTTGGCAGGAAACGCAATAATTCCGGGAAGGCACCAAGGATAAGATACGGAGAGGCCATCCCGATACCGATCACGCCGTACATCAAAAACACTTCTACGGTGTTACCCGACCGAATTTGCATATCGGCCCAATTCACGGCGGGGCTTAACAGCGGAGCCCCGCACGGTATGGCCAAGAGGGTTGTTATAATTCCTTTGAAAAAGGCTCCGATTTCTCCTTCCTGGCCTGTCAGTTGATCGGAAGTTTTGCCGCCGAGGATGCCGGGAACATTCAGCGTCCAAATGTCCATGAGACTCAACGCCATAACGAACACGATACACGCCATAATGATGCCGAAGATGTCGAATGTAAACAAAATGCTCAATCCGAGACTCAAGAACGCCAGGAAGAGGAATACGCTGAGCATCCCCGCCGCGTACCAGGCATTGAGTATAAACGCTCTCGTTCGGCAATGTCCGGCCTGTTCGAAGAAAGAGAGGATTTTCAATCCGATAACGGGCAAAACGCACGGCATAAAGTTCAGAATGACCCCGCCGAGGAATGCGAAGAGCAACGCCCACCAAAAGTTTTCAACGTTGACCGTTTCGCGGATGTTGTAGGTGCTGCCTGCCGCAAAGGAGCCGACTGCCGCAAAGGATAGGATAAACCGTTCTTCAACGGATGCCGACTGTGTTAAGAGCGGTGCAATATCAAAGTCGGGGTTAAATATTGCCGAAAACGGAACGACGACGGGTATGCACTGTCCGTTATCCTGGCAAACTTGCCCCCGGAGGCGTCCGGTGATCGGCTTGCCGGTCGGCAAATCGTTTTGGAATGTGAGTATCCACGTAACGGTATCGTCGTGTTCTTCGAGTTCGGCATCGAAATAAGGCGTTCGATTGAGTCGCGGCGGGGTTGTAGGCCGAATTTCCAGCAGGGTTACTCCGTCGCCGTCTGATACATCGTTTTGTGGAGAGAGAGAGTTTTGCGGAGAGAGTGTCCATAAATCTGATTCGAACACGCTGGGCATCGTGCCGCTTGGTTGTGTTACCGAATAGAGATGCCAATCTGACAGAATTTGCGCCTGCAGAACGAGGTATTTCCCCGTAAACTCACCCGTCAGCGAAACATGACCATCACGCTGGGCCTGTACAGTGATACCGAATTGGCCGACATCGTAAAGTTCATCGAGATTGAGTGCCCCGTCGAATTGTGCCTTAGCCGGCATCGTTAAAAGAGCGAGCAATATCCAGCAAAGTGCAATAGTATAAAGCGGTCGGGGCATAGAACAAACGGAAAAAAGCGTGCCGGCACCCGGCATCGTCTATATCCTAGCCTTAAAAGGTCAATTTGTCAATCAGACCGGTGTTAAGCAGACACGGTGTTAAGCAAGGAATCTCGTTAGCCGCCCCGACCTGCGGGGCGTTCTGTCAACGCGAAACACTGCGCCCCGCAGGTCGACTAATGGGCGCGGCTAACGGAGCGGGGCGGACTAACCCGATTCCCGCCTATGCGGGGGATGCCAGGTTGACAACAAATAACAATACCCAATGAGCAATACCAAAAATTAGAGACTTCCCCGGCGGTATCGCCCGCATTGTCAAACTGGGCAAAACACTGTCAAACTGGGCAAAACAAGGGACGTTTTTGCGTTTTTTCTTTTTTGACCTGGCAGTTCCAAAAATTATTGTAATTTTACAAAAAAATTGTTGTTTTTCTTTAAGAATCGTGTAGAATGGATTTATAAAAGATCACCCCTCGTTTTTGTTTGCCGTTGCTATGATGTTCGACTCCGCTGTTTTACCTCCCCAATCGGGCGCGACCGCCTCCAAGCCGGAATCCTTCCATGAAGTCCATGAACTCATCGAACTGCTCCGGCTTGCCGATAGTTTACCCGCTGAATACCGGCCAGCATTTTATCAGGTGCTAGACCGTCTTGCCGACTGTCTTGAACGCCGGCAACGCACGTTGGCATACATTCAAGATTCGCTCAACCAAATGAGTCTCGATCTCAAATACCTGATATTCGACCTCGAAGCAACCCGACGTGAACGGGATGAATACCGGCAGATGCTCGATTCGTCAATGTAGTTCTTTGCGGTATAATGCTTTTCGGCATAATGCTTTGCGATATAATAAAGGGCAATCCCGACCGTTTACAGAACCAATGCAAGAACACGAAATCCCCAAGCAGTACGATCCTGCGGACGCCCAGGAACGATGGACACAATACTGGGAAGACCATAAGATATTTCAACCCGACGCTTTGCCGACAGGGGGGCGGCAAAATAGCCAGGCTGGTGGTACATCAAAAAAACCGTTCTGCATAGTTATTCCGCCGCCGAATGTTACCGGGGCGTTGCATATGGGACATGCTCTTAACAATACTCTGCAAGACATTACAATCCGAATGAAACGGATGCAGGGCTTCGATACGGTATGGATTCCCGGTGTGGACCACGCCGGCATCGCAACGCAGGCCGTCGTCGAACGCAAACTTTTTGAAGAAGAAAAGAAAACCCGACACGACATAGGCCGGGAAGCCCTTATCCAACGGATTTGGGATTGGAAAGAACAATACCAAACACGCATCATTCAACAACTCAAAGCAATGGGTTGTTCCTGCGATTGGGGCCGTACCCGATTTACACTGGATGAGGTCTGTGCTAAAGCCGTTCGGCATTTTTTCTTTAAGTTGTTTGAACAGCAAAAAATTTATCGCGGCAAGCGTTTAGTCAACTGGGATACACATCTTCAAACGGCTGTGAGCGACGATGAAGTGTTTCACGAGGCTATTGAGGGACATTTTTGGTACATTCGGTATGAACTTTCAGACGGCAATTTAGAGACGGCAGACGCCGTGCGGCAGACGGCAGAGATTGTCGTTGCGACGACGCGGCCGGAAACGATGCTTGGCGATACCGCCGTGGCCGTCCATCCCGACCCGGAATCTGCACTCGATAAGGCCATCGAAGAACTCAAAAAACGCATCGCAACGGCATCCGAAAAAGATGCAGACGAACTGAAAGCCGAACTCGAATCTATCGAACGGCGTAAAACCGACGGAACTCTCGCCCAACTCAAATTTCTTGCCGACCTGGCCCAATCCGGCGGCTATGTCCTGTTGCCCTTATTGAATAAACGTATCCCGATCATTGCGGATACCTGGGCGAAGCCGGAGAAAGGGACAGGCTGTGTGAAAATCACGCCGGCTCATGATCCGAACGACTATGAAGTCGGCCTGCGTCATCGTTTGCCGATGGTCAATATCCTCAACAAAGACGGGACACTCAACGAGAATGCGGGCCCGTATGCGGGTTTGACACTCAAAAAGGCTCGGGAACAAGTCGTTGCCGACTTGGAGTCGGGCGGTTTTTTGGTCAAGACCGAAGATCGTGTCATCGAACTCGCCCACAGCGACCGTTCCAAAACGCCGATTGAACCCTTTTTGAATGACCAATGGTTTGTTCAGATGGACGATTTGGCTCAAAGTGCCATCGAGGCGGTGTCCGGCGGACAGCAAAATAGGGATAGCAAGGCACATTGGGGGGAACAACAGGGGAAAATAGGCGGCGATGCCGATACCGCCGAATCTTTGTGCCCGACCGCCGACTGTCATACACAAAATCCCGTCCGCATTTACCCTGCCCGTTATACCAAGGGTTACGTCGACTGGCTTTCCGAAAAACGTGATTGGCCCATCGGTCGGCAACTTTGGTGGGGACACCGCATCCCCATCTGGTACTGCGAAGGCGCAACGGAATCTGAACTTGAAAAAACCTTTGCAGGACGCAGCGACGTCATTTGGCAATGGAGTCGGGAAAGCAATGTTTGGTGGATTTGCAGTCAAACCGAAGATCTGTCCCCCGATGCCGTGCCGGGATATACTCTTTGCCAAGAGGAAGACGTTTTGGACACGTGGTTTTCCAGTGCGCTTTGGCCTCATTCCGTTTTGGGCTGGCCGGAAGAAACGCCGGAACTCGCCCAATACTATCCGACCGGTGTGCTTATTACAAACCGCGATATACTGACCCTTTGGGTTGCCCGAATGGTGCTAGCCGGACTGTTTAATACCGGGAAAAAACCCTTTGACGAAGTATATATCCATCCCAAAATTTTGGACAAATACGGCGAAGGAATGTCAAAATCCAAAGGCAACGGCATTGATCCGGTTTCGGTGATTGCCAAGTACGGAGCGGACGCACTTCGGTTTGCTCTTGCCTATCTCACGACGGAAAACCAGGACATCCGATTGGTTTTGGATTTTGAATGTCCCTATTGCGGTGCCGTCTGCGAACAAACGAAAAAGAATCGGATACTGCCCAAAATATCTTGTCCGAAATGTAAAAAGGATTTCCGAACGCAGTGGGCAGAAACTTCGGCGGACAAAGCCTTGCCGGAAGGCCCGATGATTGGTGAACGTTTTGAAGTTGCCCGAAACTTCTGCAATAAACTATGGAATGCCGCTCGGTTCGTGTTCATGAACTTGCCGGATACACCCGACTCTGTTGCCGTCTGCCGTCTGTCGTCTGCCCTCTCAACACCGCCGTCTGCCGTTTCTTTTCTCGAAGACCAATGGATCCTTTCCCGGCTTGCGACGGTGACGCGCGAAGTTACGCACGCTCTTGAGACATATCACTATGCCGATGCGATGCGGTCGGTGTATGATTTTGCGTGGGATGAGTTTTGCTCATTCTATGTCGAAATCGTCAAGTCCCGACTGGCGGATGAGTCTCAACGCGGGCAAGCCCTGTCGGTGTTGATTTATGTTTTGAATGCCTTGGTGCGGTTGTTACACCCGGTAATCCCGTTTGTTACGGAAACGATCTGGCAGCGTCTGCGGTCAGCCGGTGTTCTTCCAGAGTGTTGTGCGGCCAACCCTTCGATTGCGACAGCACCGTTTCCAATGGCTGACGATTCGGCAATCAATCTGGACGTTGAAAAACAATTTGCGGTGTTTCAGGAATTATTACGTGCGGTTCGGGATGTTCGTGCAAGCCGTAATGTTCCGCCGAAACAGGAGATTCTCTTTTCCGTGCGATGCGATGAGGCGACGGCGGCGTTGCTCAAACCGATGGAGCCGTACTTTTTGTCGATGGCACGGTCAAGAGCAACCGGTTGGGGATTGGAAACGCAACCTCCGCCGCTTTGTTCGACGGTTTCAATGACGGGTATGGACGTTTTTGTAGATATATCGGACTTGATTGATGTTCCAGCAGAGATTGCGAAGTTGGAGGGAGAGATTGCCAAGTTAGATGGGTTCATTAAGGCGAAGGAATCGAAGTTGTCGGGCGATTTTATCAACAAGGCTCCGCAAGCCGTTGTTGAGAAAGAACAGGAATCTCTGGCCGGCTTACAAACTCAACGTGCTGCCAACCAGGCAGCGATTGAACGATTGCACGGCAATGTGTGACGAGTCGCCGTGTGATGAGGCAATGTGTGATGAGGCAACGTGCAAAAAATATGTAGTTTTATTTTTGCGAATGTACCAAACTGGGTATTGACGCAATGAATTCTTGACGGAATGAATCCAATGTATGCGAAACGTTTTCTCATCAATCCTTGAATCGCTCGGCAATTTCGCCGGCAAGATTGCGGTAATCTTCAGCCCCGCTTGAATGAGAATCATAACTTAAGATAGGACTGCCGTAACTCGGGGCCTCCGCCAATCGAATGTTGCGGCGTATCTTCGTTTCAAATATCACTGCTTCCTGACATACCGTCGGCAAGTTTTCCCGATGACCAAAAAAATCGACAATACTCTGTGAAACTTCGTCTGCAAGCCGAGTGCCGTCAAACATGCAAAGAAAAATACCGGAAAGCCTAAGGGATTTGTTCAACCGCTTGGTAACGGCTTCCAAAGTTTCGACCAGTCGGGCAAAACCATGCAACGAAAAATAATGCGGCTGAAGCGGTACAAAAACATGCTGTACCGCCGTCAGGGCATTGAGCGTAAAAAGTCCTAGCGATGGGGGACAGTCAATGAAAAGATAATCGACAGGGAAGCGATCTTCGGCCAACTCATCCCGCAAAATCAACTCTCGTCCGGGCACAGCGGCAAGTTCTAATTCAGCACCGACCATATCAAGGTGAGCCGGAATGAGCCAGAGATTTTCATCGACTTGGTGCCGGACATCGGCGATTTTGCATTTGCCGGTCAGCACGTCGTAAACGGAATTGGCTTCATCGGCAAGGTGGAGTCCGAAGTGCATTGTTGCGTGTGCTTGCGGGTCAAGATCGACAACGCAGACTTTCGCCCCGGCTTCAGCCAGTGCAGCACTGATATTGACGGTAGATGTTGTTTTACCGACTCCGCCTTTTTGATTCATAATGGCAATAGACCGCATATTGTGTCCATTATACACTTTTTTCCCCTTTTGTGTTTTGTGTGTCCCAGTCTCTTGGTTTTGTCCGGTAAGGCGGTAAGGGGGGCAAATCTTTTTGGAAATTTTCCAAGCGTATTTCCACTGGTCGGAGTAGAGTAGAGCGGCAAGGATCGCCATTCGGTTTGCCCGATCAACCCGCCAGCACGCCCCCGGGTGCTTGAGACGGTTGTCTCCTTGCCCGCCCCTTTTACCCGCCAAATTTCTTGCCCGCTCCCTCGTATTTCCGAGGGTATATGGTAAAATAACACTGAAGGTTATAGACTTGATGTACTATTCTGGTGTGCGATGAATGTTCCTGTTGAACCGAACGATGTGCTGTCCCTCCCCGAACAAGAGCAAGAGATTCTAACATTTTGGCGTGAACGAGACATTTACCAAAAATCGCTCCAAAGCCGGAAAGATGCCGAACGGTTCATTTTTTATGAGGGACCTCCGACTGCCAACGGGTTGCCGCATCCCGGACATTGTCTTTCCCGGGCGATTAAAGACTTGTACCCCCGCTATAAAACTATGCAAGGTTTTAATTGCACCCGAAAGGGCGGCTGGGATACACACGGTCTGCCCGTCGAAGTCGAAGTCTGTAAGGAACTCCGTATTCATTCTAAAGAAGACATCGAGGCATACGGCGTTGAACCCTTCGTACATCTTTGCCAGGAAAGCGTTTTCCGGTATATGAAAGAATGGGAAGAGTTGACCGAACGTCTTGGATTTTGGGTGAATCTCGAAGACGCCTATATTACCTACCAAAAAAGTTACGTCGAGTCCGTATGGTGGTCGCTCAAAACTCTATTTGATCGGGGATTGCTTTATCAAGGGCATAAAATCGTTTGGTGGTGGGCGCAAGGCGGGACTGCTCTGTCTGCTGGAGAAGTAGGACAAGGTTATCGGCAAGTCGCTGACCCTAGCGTGTATGTCCGGTTTCCCCTTATTTCGCCGTTACCAGGCGAAGAGTGGTCGATGTTCAACGAAGATTCGGCCATTGCAAAACACCAGATCGCAGGCTTCGTGGGCGTCGTCGATCTGCTCGTCTGGACGACCACCCCTTGGACACTGCCCAGCAATCAGTTTGCGGCTGTCCATCCCGAATTGGAATATGCCGTCGTCCGTTGGACAGACGAAGAGGGCGAAGTGGATGACCGGCTTTCGGTCTTGGCAAAAGACCTCGTCGAGACCGTTGCCGAAAAGTCGAAAAAGACTGCCGAAATCATGGAGACGCATTTAGGCAAAGACCTCATTGGTCTCCGTTATCTTCCGCCGTTTTCGTATTATTTTGACCATATCAACAAGACGGGTACACTCAAAGACGGAGCAACGGAATACCAGGCTTGGCGGATTGTCGCCGCCGATTTTGTAACGACCGATACGGGGACAGGCATCGTTCATCAAGCCCCTGCTTTTGGAGAATGCGACTTCGATGTATTGCAAGCCGAACAGGAACGATTTTTGGAAGGCGAAGGCCCTGAACTTCTTTGTTGCGTCGCCCCCGACGGAACGTTTACCGAAGAGGCCGGAGCATACGCTGGCGATTGGGTAAAGAACTGCGATAAGAACATTATCAAAGACCTGAAGATGAAAATGTTGGTTTTTCATCAAGAACAATACTTGCATGACTATCCTTTTTGCTGGCGGAGCGATAACGATCCGCTTATTCAATATCCTCGCAAGAGTTGGTTTATCCGAACGACACAGTTCAAGGAAGCAATGCTTGCGAACAACAGGAAAATCAACTGGTATCCCGACCATATTAAGGATGGCCGGTTTGGCAATTTTTTAGAGTCGAACGTTGATTGGGCATTATCCCGCGAGCGGTATTGGGGCACCCCGTTGCCGATTTGGGTATGTGAAGAGACCGGCCAAGCCGAGGCGGTTGCTTCTTACTGTGAACTGCTGAACAAGCCGGGTATCCAAGGGACGGAAGTTTGGGAAGCCGCCAAAGCGGCCGCTCTTGAAAAGGGAGAAGAGTTATCCGAAGATATGATGGTTCATAAGCCGTATATTGACGCTGTTAACTATGATTCGCCCTTTGCACCCGGCAAACGAATGTACCGCGTGCCCGAAGTGATTGATTGCTGGTATGATTCCGGGGCAATGCCCTTTGCACAATGGGGGTTTCCCCATCAACAGGGCAGCATTACGCAGTTTCGGCACCATTTTGCCGCAGATTTTATCAGCGAAGGACTCGATCAAACTCGCGGCTGGTTCTACACATTGCTGGCAATCAGCACGATGGTATTTGATGGTTCATCTGCTCCATACGGCGGAGTCGACGAAAAGGGGATCGGCTTCCCCATAAATTTTCCACATCCCTTCAAAAATTGCATCGTACTCGGCTTGATGCTAGGTGAGGATGGACAAAAAATGTCCAAGAGCAAACGAAATTACCGGGAACCACATGAAATTTTCGATAAATATGGAGCAGACGCCCTTCGCTGGTATTTTTACGCCAATCAAATGCCCTGGACGGCTATTAGGTACAGCGAGTCGGCCATTAAGGACAGCATGCCGGAGTTTATCCTGCGACTCCAAAACGTCGTGTCGTTTTATGAAGTCTATAGCAAAATCGATGAGTTCAAACCGGTCTCTTTGGTCGATGCAGAAGCCTTTGCAAAAGATAAAGGACAGATGCGCCCCTGTTGCCTGGCTTCGGCTGCCGATTCGAACAAACCATATCGGCCTGTCAATGCCCGACCGCAGTTGGATGCATGGATTCTCGGCGAATTAAATAAGACCGTAAAAAATGTTACGGAATCCATGAACCAATACGACCACTTCACGGCATGCGACGAATTGAATTCGTACGTCGATGCTCTCTCAAATTGGTATGTTCGGCGCAACCGAGACCGGTTTTGGAGTTCGGCAACCGAAGAAGATGAGCAGGTTATCACGTCGAAATACGACGCCTACTGGACGCTGTATGAATGTTTGATTGTCCTGACCAAATTGATTGCTCCCTTCACGCCATTTTTGGCCGAAAGTATTTGGCAACGGCTTGTGTGTACATCGTCAGGCGAAGATGCAAATCGGGTTCCTTTGGAAAGTGTCCATCTTGCCGACTATCCTAAATCGGAAGACCATTTGGTGGACGAAAAAATGCTCAACGAAATTAAGTTGGTGCGTGAAATCGTTTCGCTAGGCCGAGCGGCCAGGTCGAATGGACAAATCAAAGTCCGGCAACCGCTCGCCGGGATGAAGGTGATGTTTTCCAACGACGATGTCGCCAGCATCTTTCGGAATTCTGATATGGCCGACAATATGCGGGTAATTCAAGATGAATTAAACATTAAGGAAATGAAGATTTTGGAGGACAAGGCTGAATGTGAGGAATATGTATCTTTCACGCTCTTGCCGGATTTCAAGGTATTAGGTCCGAAGTTGGGCAAGCAGTTGCCGGAAGTTAAGGAATTGCTTGCGAAGGCCGACGGAGCGGCGATGTTGACGGAATTGGATAACAACGAAAAAATAACCCTCACGCTGTCAGATGGCGGCGTGGAACTGACAAACGAAGAAATTCAAGTCCGCCTGACGGCCAAAGAAGGTTGGACGGCCGCACAGGGGTCAAATTGTGTCGTAGTCTTATCGACCGACCTGACGGAAGAACTCCTGGCAGAAGGCCGGGCAAGGGAAGTGATTCGTTTGATCCAAGACCGCCGCAAGGAGTTGAATTTGAACTATACCGACCGGATTTTGGTCGGCATTCAGACAGCATCCCGACTGATCGGCCAATCACTGCACGGGCATATTGACTATATCAAGAAAGAGACATTGGCTGTTGACTTGAAAAAGGGCAGTATCGCCCACTCGGTGCCCTTTGCTCATTCTATTGACGGCGAAGAATTGCATCTGTCCGTAGCCCTTGCGGAGTAGAAGAAATGAAGCAGCAGGTTTCGATTCTCTTGGATGGCATTATCCTCTTGGGTGGCCTATCCTCTTGGGTGGCATTGTGTGTGGATAGACTTGAGTCGGGACATATCGACGTGAGTATAAATCTGTGTTGTCGCAATTGTTGCGTGGCCGAGCATTTCCTGGACTTGCCGTAAATCCGCCCCGCCTGCCAGCAGGTGCGTTGCGAA
>Ga0099364_10009304_pt1 | contig 13649 bp, 25 predicted proteins | sample TergutTh196P3_FD_73070 | JGI IMG/M metagenome (GOLD analysis project Ga0099364, IMG submission 73070) | Microcerotermes parvus P3 segment gut microbial communities from Pointe-Noire, Republic of the Congo - Th196 P3 | ecosystem: Host-associated > Arthropoda: Insects > Digestive system > Gut ...
GGCAGCCGTAGGGGGGCGCGCACCGTAGAGCCCGGGCGTCCGCGTGACGAGAGGCGCCGCGACGACAGACGCCGTGACGACCGCAGGGGCGGCTTCGGCGGCGACCGCGGCCCGCGCCGTGACGACCGCGGCCCGCGTCCGGGCGGCGGCGGCTTCGGAGGCCCGCGTCCGGGGGGCGGAGGCTTTGGAGGCCCGCGTCCGGGCGGCGGCGGTTTCGGCGGCCCGCGTCCGGGAGGCGGCGGCTTTGGAGGCCCGCGTCCAAGCGGCGGGGGCGGCTTCGGCGGCCCGCGTCCAGGGGGAGGAAGCTTTGGAGGCCCGCGCCCGTCCGGCCCGCGTCCTGAAGCGCGTCCCGAAGCGCGCCCGCAGTCCTCACCGGAAGGAGGCACAAAATAATGCTGCTCCCAAAGAGAGTCAAATACCGCCGCGTACAGCGCGGACGGTTAAGGGGCAAGGCTTCGAGAGGCAACAAGGTCACATATGGCGAATACGGCCTTGTAGCGCTCGAGCCATGCTGGATTAAGGCCAACCAGATCGAGGCCGCGCGTATCGCCATGACGCGTTATATCAAGCGCGGAGGTCAGGTCTGGATCAAGATCTTCCCCGATAAGCCCGTTACCGAGAAACCCGCCGAGACCCGCATGGGTTCAGGTAAAGGCTCCCCGGAATACTGGGTGTCCGTGGTCAAGCCGGGGCGCGTCATGTTTGAGATAGCGGGCGTTTCGCCGGAGCTGGCCAAGGAGGCCTTCCGCCTCGCGGGGCACAAGCTGCCCGTCAAAACAAAGGTCATTGCCAGAGAAGGGCTGCAATCCCCGGACGAGCTGCCATCCTCAGAAGGGCTGCCGTCCGAAGATGGGGGTGACTCGGTATGAAGGTACAGCAGTTTCGCGACATGAGTCAGGCCGAGGTCGTCCGCAAGCTGAACGAGCTGAAAAAGGATCTTTTCAATCTTAGGATGCAGCACGCCACCAACCAGCTTGACAACCCCATGGTCATCGCGCAGGTCAGAAAAGACATCGCGCGCGCGCAGACCGTACTCCGTGAGATTGATATGAAGGAGGCCGCCGGCAAATGAGCGACAGAGCGTTTCGCAAGACCCGCGTCGGCCGAGTCATGTCCGACAAGATGGATAAGACCATTGTGGTGGCCGTGGAGGATCGCGTAAAGCACCCGCTGTATAAAAAGATCGTCAAGCGCACCTATAAGCTGAAGGCGCACGATGAGAACAACGAATGCCGCGTCGGCGACGTCGTAAAGGTGATGGAGACCCGCCCGCTCTCAAAGGAAAAACGCTGGCGCTTAGTCGAGATTGTAACTAAGGCCCAATAGCAGATTCACCCGCCTTTTAGGGCGGCGGGCGAACTGCGCGAGAACGCAAAGCGTTCTCAGGAACGCAAAGCGTTCTCGCAGCAGCGCTTCACGTTTCCACAGGCGCGATGTATGACGGTTAACAGTTAGGAGTTGACTATTTCCGATGATTCAGCAAGAGACTTATCTTCGCGTGGCCGACAACACGGGCGCTAAGGAGATAAAATGTATACGCGTGCTGGGCGGCTCGAGCCGCAGATACGGCAATATAGGCGATGTAGTGGTGGCCTCGGTGCGCAAAGCGGCGCCCGGCGGCGTGGTCAGGAAGGGCGAGGTGGTTCGCGCGGTCATCGTGCGCAGCGCGCACGGCGTCCGGCGCCGCGACGGCACATATGTCCGCTTTGACGACAACGCCGCGGTCATTATCAAAGAGGACAAAAACCCCAGGGGTACGCGTATCTTCGGCCCTGTGGCGAGAGAGCTGCGGGACAAGGACTATATGAAGATACTGTCGCTGGCCCCCGAAGTATTGTGAGGTGACGCCGGATATGAACACGCTGCACATTAAAACGGGCGACCAGGTGATGGTGCTGTCCGGCAAGGACAAGGGCAAAAAGGGCAAGGTCTTGTCGGTCGAGCCTAAGAAGGGGCAGGCCGTGGTCGAGGGCGTAAACGTCGCCGCCCGCCACGTCAAGCCGCGCCGTCAGGGTCAGGCCGGCGGCATAATCAAGCAGGAAATCGGCATACGCGCGTGCAAGCTTATGCGCGTCTGCCCTAAGTGCAATAAGCCGACGCGGGCCGCGCATACGGTTATGCCCGACGGCGCGAGGAGCCGCTCATGCAAGCAATGCGGCGAGCTGATATAAGTGGGGGTTGTGAAATTGGCCAGATTAAAGGAAAAATATAAGTCCGAGGTCGCACCCGCGCTTATGAAGAAGTTCGCGTATAAAAGCCCCATGCAGATTCCGAAGCTTGACAAGATTATCATCAACGTCGGCTGCGGCGACGCGCGCGACAACGCCAAGGCGCTCGACGCGGTGGTGGCCGACGTCACGAGGATAGCGGGCCAAAAGGCCGTCGTGACGCGCGCCCGCAAGAGCGTGGCCAACTTCAAGCTGCGCGAGGGTATGCCCGTGGGCGTTAAGGTAACGCTGAGGGCCGGCCGCATGTGGGAATTCTTCGACAGGCTGATGAACGTGGCGCTGCCGCGCGTCCGCGACTTCCGCGGCATAAGCCCCAACGCCTTCGACGGGCGCGGCAACTACGCGATGGGTCTGAAGGAGCAGCTTATATTCCCCGAGATCGATTATGACAAGATCGACAAAATACGCGGTATGGACGTCGTTATCTGCACCACGGCAAAGACCGACGAGGAGGCGCGCGAGCTGCTGACTCTGATGGGCGCCCCGTTTACGCGAAACGCGTAGCGTTATGGAGGTTTTGATATGGCAAAGAAAGCAATGATCCTCAAGCAGCAGCGCGAGCCGAAGTTCTCGTCGCGCGCTTATAACCGCTGCAAGATCTGCGGCAGGCCGCACGCCTATCTGCGCAACTACGGAGTGTGCCGCATCTGCTTCCGCGAGCTGGCGTATAAGGGCCAGATTCCGGGCGTCCGCAAAGCGAGCTGGTAGCTGAGAAGCGCGGGCATCTTATCCATCAGGCAAACGAAAACGTGTTTGCCGGTAAGGGAGGTTAAACTATGAATACCACCGATCCCGTGGCCGATATGCTGACCCGTATCAGGAACGCCAACGCGGCCCGTCACGACACGGTCGATATCCCGGCCTCCAATCTGAAGAAGGCTATAGCCGAGATTCTGCTGGAGGAAGGGTATATCAAAAACTTCCAGTTCATAGGCGATTCCGGGCAGGGTGTGCTGCGCGTTTCGCTCAAATACGCGTCGGGCAAGGAGAAGGTCATAACCGGCCTGCGGCGCGTTTCAAAGCCCGGCCTGCGCGTATACGCCGGGGCCGACGAGCTGCCCAAGGTACTCAGAGGTCTGGGTATCGCGATCATCTCAACGTCAAGGGGCGTCATGTCCGACCGCAAGGCCCGATCGGCCAACATCGGCGGCGAAGTCCTCGCGTTTGTTTGGTAAGGAGGTATATGTATGTCCCGCATAGGAAAAATGCCCGTTACCATACCGGCCGGCGTTGACGTCAAGATCGGCGATGATAACGTAGTGACCGTTAAGGGCCCCAAGGGCACGCTCACGCAGGCGCTGCACCCGCGCGTCAGCCTGAGGGCGGAGGACGGCGTTTGGTACGCGGAGCGCGCGTCCGACGAAAAAAAGGACAAGGCGCTGCACGGGTTAGTAAGGACGCTGTTCAACAATATGGTGGTCGGGGTCTCGCAGGGCTTTACAAAGGAGCTTGACGTTCTCGGCGTGGGCTACCGCGCCGTCAAGCAGGGCAAGCAGCTTGTGCTGAACGTGGGCTATTCGCATCAGGTGTTCTTTGAGGAAAACGACGACATAAAGCTCGACGTGCCCGCGCCGAACAAGATTATAGTCTCGGGCTGCGACAAGCAGAAGGTAGGCCAGTTCGCCGCCGAGATACGCGAAAAGCGGCCCCCGGAGCCTTATAAGGGCAAGGGCATCCGCTACGCCGGAGAGACCGTGCGCCATAAGGAAGGCAAATCGGGCGCGAAGAAGAAATAGTTAGGGGGTCTGAATCACATGGTATCAAGGCCAAATACAAACGCGCAGCGCAAGCGCCGCCACCGCCGCGTACGCGGCAAAATCAACGGTACGGCCGAGCGTCCGCGCCTCAATGTGTTCCGCAGCCTCAATCACATATACGCCCAGCTTATCGACGATACGGCCGGCAAGACGCTGGTGTCCATGTCGTCGCAGGATAAGGCCGTCAGCGAGTCCGCCGGCAACTGCGCGGCGGCGTCGAAGGTCGGCAAGCTGCTGGCCGAGAAGGCCGTCAAGGCGGGAGTCACCGAGGTCGTGTTCGACAGGGGCGGCTATCTTTACCACGGGCGCGTCAAGGCGCTGGCCGAGGGCGCGCGCGAGGGCGGATTAAAGTTTTAACGTTTTACTCCATAAAGAAGGAATTGGAGGAAGGGAAATTGGTCAAAGCCAAATTGATCGACGCTTCTGCCCTTGATCTGAAGGAAAAGATCGTATCGCTGAACCGCGTTTCCAAGACCGTCAAAGGCGGCCGCATATTCAAGTTCGCGGCGCTGGTGGTAGTGGGCGACGGCGCCGGCACGGTGGGCTTCGGGCTTGGCAAGGCCGGCGAGGTGCCGGACGCCATACGCAAGGGCATAGAGGACGCCAAGAAGAATCTGGTCAAGATAAATATGCTGAACACGACCATACCGCACGAGGTGATCGGCCGGTTCGGCGCCGCGCGCGTGCTGTTAAAGCCCGCGCCCCAAGGAACTGGCGTTATAGCCGGCGGCCCGGTTCGCGCCGTGGTCGAGATGGCCGGGATACGCGACGTGCGCACAAAGTCGCTGCGCTCGCAGAACCCGCAGAATGTCGTGACCGCGACCATGCAGGGGCTGACGTCGCTCAAAAGCGCCGAGGAAGTGGCCCGCGTGCGCGGCAAAAACGTCGCGGACGTATTGTCCCGCTGAATCGCGCGTCCGGGAGGTGTTGCATTGTGATAAAGATAAAGCTGGTCAAGAGTTTGTCGGGCCGGAACAAGAAGCATATCGCCACAGCGCTCAGCCTTGGGCTTAAGAGCATCGGCGACAAGACCGAACAGCCCGACTCGGCGCAGACGCGCGGCAAGCTCGATCAGATCCGATACCTGATCGAAGTCGAAAAGTGAGGAGCGGCAAAGCCGCTCAACTGCGCGAGTTTTGTCTCTAAGGACTAAATATCGCGGCTTGCGGAAAGGATTGTCATTACCATGAAACTGCATGAACTCACACCCGCGCCCGATTCAAACCGCGCCGCGTGGCGTGTCGGACGCGGCATAGGCTCCGGAAGCGGCAAAACATGCGGCAAGGGGCACAAGGGCGCCAAGGCGCGCTCGGGCTACGCCGCCAAACGCGGATTCGAGGGCGGCCAGATGTCGCTTGTGCGCCGCCTGCCTAAGCGCGGCTTCAATAACATTTTTGCCAAGCCCCATACCATAGTCGGCTTGGACGTATTCAACGCTTTTGAGGACGGCGCCGTGATTACCGTTCAGGAGCTGCTGGCCGCCGGCCTGCTGCGCAAATGCGAATACGGCCTCAAGGTGCTGTCAAACGGCGAGCTGAACAGGAAAATCACCATCCGCGCAAACGCCTTTTCAAAGGGCGCGATTCAAAAGATTGAGGCCGCCGGCTCCAAAGCAGAGGTGGTGCAGTCGTGATAGAGACCATCCGCAACGCTTGGCGCATACCCGAGCTGCGAAAGAAGATCGCGTTTACGGTCATGATACTGGTTGTATACCGGTTCGGCTCCGCCATATGGGTGCCGTTTATAAACGCCGAGATGCTCCAGGAGGTCTTTCAGAGTAATTTCGCGGACACGGTGTTCGGCATGTTTGACATGATGTCGGGCGGCGCGTTTTCACAGGCCACCATCTTCGCGATGTCCATCCAGCCTTATATCAACGCCTCGATTATCATGAACCTGCTCACGGTCGGTATCCCGGCGCTGGAGCGCATGGTCAAGGAGGGCGGCGAGGAAGGCCGCAAGAAGATCGCGAGCATAACGCGCTTCGTGACGGTGGGCCTCGGCCTGCTGATGGGCTGGGCGTATACCCAGACGCTGCGGTCATACGGCCTGATAGAGCCGGACTCATGGTTTACCAACATCGTCATAGTCCTGACCTTCACGGCCGGAACGGCGTTTATTATGTGGCTCGGGGAACAGGTGACTGAGTTCGGTATAGGCAACGGCATTTCAATCATACTGTTCGCGTCCATCGTGTCGCGCGGCCCGGCCATGATATCCTCGGCTTACGTCGGTCTGGAGTCGGGCGCCATACAGTGGTGGCAGGTATTAGTCATATTGGCCTTCGGGGTGCTGGTGGTCGCGTTCGTCGTGTTCATCACAAACGCCGAGCGCCGCATACCCGTGTCATACGCCAAGCGCTTGGTGGGCCGCAAGATGTACGGCGGCCAAAGCACGCATCTGCCGCTTAAGGTTAACATGTCGGGCGTTATGCCCATAATCTTCGCGCAGACTTTCGCGTCGCTGCCGTCAACCATAGGCGCGTTCATGCGCCCGGCGGAGGGGTCGTTCTGGTACGGGTTCCTCGACGCCATCAAGCCCGGCTCGTGGATATACTCGGTATCGTTTTTCCTGATGATAATCGCTTTCTCGTATTTCTACTCGTCGATACAGTTCAACCCCATAGAGGTCGCCAACAACCTAAAGCAGAACGGCGGCTTCGTGCCGGGGTTCCGGCCCGGAAGGCCGACGTCGGACTTCATACGCAAGGTTATGAACAAGATAACCCTCTTCGGCGCGCTGTTCCTCGGCGTTATCGCGCTGATGCCCATAATTATGAGCAGCACCATGAATGTCGCCGGTCTGGCTTGGGGCGGCACGTCCGTTCTGATCGTGGTGGGCGTCGCGCTTGAGACCGTCAAGCAGATGGAGTCTCAGATGCTCATGCGCCACTACAAGGGATTTTTGGAATAGCGCCATGAGAATTATTCTGTTGGGCGCCCCCGGGTCGGGGAAGGGCACGCAGGCCGCCGTGCTGGAAGAAAAGCTGTCGGTGCCGGCGATATCCACCGGAAACATGCTGCGCGCGGAGATGAAAAAAGGCAGCGCGACCGGCCTCAAGGCGGAATCCTTCATCAACGACGGCAAGTTAGTTCCCGACGCGGTAATCCTCGAGATGATAGGGCTGCGGCTGTCGCTGCCCGACTGCGCGAACGGCTATATACTCGACGGCTTCCCGCGCAACGCGGTTCAGGCGGGCGCGCTGGAGGACAGCGGCGTGGTTATAGATCTGGTTCTGTTCATGGACATCAAGGACGGGACAATCATCGAGCGCATGTCCGGCCGCCGGGTGTGCCGCGGCTGTGACGCGACCTACCATGTTACCGCCAATCCGCCGCCGCCCGGAGGGATGTGCGGCAAATGCGGCGGCGAGCTGTTCATAAGGCCGGACGACGCGGCCGAAACCGTGTCGGCGCGCCTGAAAACCTACCACGCGGACACAGAGCCGCTTCTCGCCTATTACAAGTCGCGCGGCTTGCTCAGACGCGTCGTGTGCTGCGAACGCGTTGAGGATACCACGGCCAACACGCTGCGCGCCCTTGAGAGCTTCGGCGCGCCGGATGTTCCATGATAGAGGTCAAGTCGGAGCATGAGATAGAGCTGATGCGCGAGGCGGGCCGCATAACCGGTTTGGCGCTTACCGCCGTCGGCGCGGCCATACGTCCGGGCATAGCCACCAAAACGCTCGACGACATCGCGCGCGAGGTTATATCAAAGCACAACGCCTTCCCCTCGTTTCTGGGTTACAACAATTTTCCGGCCGCCATATGCGTGTGCGTCAACGAACAGCTCATTCATGGGGCGCCCGGCAAGCGCGTACTCAGGGAAGGCGATATCGTAAGCGTAGACTGCGGGGCTAAGTTCGAGGGCTTTAACGGCGACAGCTCATGCACATGGCCCGTGGGCCGCGTGAGCGGCGACGCGCTGAGGCTGATAGAGGTTACGCGGCGCTGCTTCTATCTCGCCGCCGAACAGGTCAGGCCCGGCGCGAGGCTGTCCGAGGTGTCGCGCGCCATCCAAACGCACGCCGAGCAAAACGGATACAACGTTGTGCGGAGATGGACGGGACACGGCGTGGGCCGCAATCTCCATGAGGACCCTGAGGTACCGTGCTTCGTATCACCCGGCAGGGGGCCGAAGCTACTTGCCGGCATGACGCTGGCCATAGAGCCAATGGTCTGCGCGGGCGGCGGAGAGGTGAAATACGCTTCCGACCGCTCGACCGTGGTCACATGCGACGGCAAGCTGTGCGCCCATTACGAGCATACGGTATTAGTGACCGAAACCGGCTTCGAGATACTTACCGCGCGCGAGGACGACGAGTCCTGGAGCATATGCCCAACGCGCGGCGCGCGCGAGGCCAAAGGGGGAGTCCCATGACCGCCGGAACCATCGTCAGGAGCGCGGCAGGCCATGACAAAGGCTCGGTATTCATGGTGCTGGCCGTTGAGGAACCATATGTGCTGCTGGCCGACGGGCGCTCGCGCATGATAGAGAAGCCCAAGCGCAAGAAGGCCAAACATGCCGTTAGGGTGGGCTTTGAAGGATCGGCGGTATCGGCGGAACTGACAAATCGGCAGCTGCGGGGCATATTAAGGCGCTTCGCGTCGTCTGCGCAGCCGGGTGAGCGCGGCGGGTATTCGCCGCCACCGAACAAGGAGGGTTAGGGCTTGTCAAGAGAGGACCTGATCGAGCTTGAAGGCGTTGTACTTGAGTCATTGCCCAACGCCACGTTTCAGGTGGATATCGGAAACGGCCACAAGATATTGGCGCATATATCCGGCAAGCTGCGTATGAATTTCATCCGCATACTGCCAGGCGACAAGGTTACTGTGCAGATGTCGCCCTATGACCTTACCAAGGGTCGCATTACCTGGAGGTCGAAATAGATCGGATCCTCCGCTCGGAAAGGATGTATTTCTATGAAAGTCCGCCCGTCTGTGAAGCCCATGTGCGAGAAATGCAAGATCATCAAGCGCAAGGGCCGCGTTATGATTATCTGCGAGAACCCCAAGCATAAGCAGCGGCAAGGCTGAAAAGGGTTCCGCGCGCCCGGTTTCGGGTTGGAATGTTATTTATGTGTCCAAAATAAACAGGAGGTGCTGCTTTAGCATGGCACGAATCGCTGGCGTGGATCTGCCTCGTGAGAAAAGGGTCGAGATCGGTTTGACTTATATCTTTGGCATCGGAAGGACATCGGCGCAGAAGATCTTGGCGGAGACGGGGGTTAACCCCGATACGCGCGTCAAGAATCTCAGCGAGGAAGATGTCTCCAAACTGCGCGACATTATAGACAAAGCCTACCGCGTCGAGGGCGATCTGCGCCGCGACGTGGCGATGGACATCAAGCGCCTGATAGAGATAGGCTCCTACCGCGGGCTTCGGCACCGCAAGGGCCTGCCCGTGCGCGGGCAGCGCAGCAAGACCAACGCGCGCACGCGCAAAGGCCCGAAGCGCACAATCGCCAACAAGAAGAAGTAAGGAGGAAATGAGAAATGGCACCACCCAAAGGACGCCGTGCGGCTACCCGTAAACGCCGCGAGCGCAAAAACATAGAAAAGGGCGCGGCGCATATCCGCTCCTCCTTCAACAATACGATGGTGACCATCACGGACTTGCAGGGCAACGCTCTCTCGTGGGCGTCGTCGGGCGGGCTGGGCTTTAGAGGCTCGCGCAAATCGACGCCTTATGCCGCGCAGATCGCCGCCGAGACGGCCGCCAAGGCCGCTATGGAACACGGTCTTAAAACCGTGGAGGTGTATGTCAAGGGGCCGGGTTCGGGGCGCGAGGCCGCCATAAGGGCGCTTCAGGCCGCCGGGCTGGAGGTCAACATGATTAAGGACGTCACGCCCATACCGCATAACGGCTGCCGTCCGCCAAAACGCCGCCGCGTGTAGTCCAAAAAGGAAGGAATGGGATTATGGCAAGATATACAGACGCCGTTTGCCGCCAATGCCGCCGCGAGGGGCAGAAGCTGTTCTTAAAGGGCGACCGCTGCTATACCGACAAGTGCGGCGTGCAACGGCGTCAGTACGCGCCCGGCCAGCACGGTCAGGGCCGCAAGAAGCCGTCGGAATACGCGATGCAGCTTCGCGAGAAGCAGAAGGCCCGCCGCTTTTACGGAGTATTGGAGAGCCAGTTTGAGAAATACTTTGAAATGGCCAACAAGCAAAAGGGCGTTACCGGTGAAAATCTGCTCAGGCTGCTGGAGACCCGCCTGGACAACGTTGTGTACCGTCTGGGCTACGCCATGTCGCGCCGCGAGGCGCGCCAGATGGTCGGCCACGGTCATTTCACGGTGAACGGCCGCAAGGTGAATATACCGTCCTATCTGGTCAAAGCCGGGGATGTTATCGATATGCGCTCGGCCAGCAAGTCTAAGGAGCGGTTCAGGAACACGCTTGAGGGCAACGCCGCGCGGCCTCTGCCCCGCTGGCTGGAAATCAACCGCGACAGCTTTGAGGCCAAGATAGTGTCGCTGCCCGACCGCGAGGACATCGACCTGCCGGTCGAGGAGCACCTCATCGTGGAGCTGTACTCCAAGTAACGGGCGGCCGGCGCGCCTGCCCGCCGCCGAGGGGGCCTCGCGCCATATACCATCGCCCGCCCCAAAATAAAATAACACCACGAAGGAGGCCGAATTTCGCATGATAGAAATAGAGAAGCCCTATATTCGTTGCGAGGAGACCCCCGAGGATACATCTTACGGTATGTTCGTGGTCGAGCCCCTTGAACGCGGTTACGGCACCACATTGGGCAACTCCCTGCGCCGCGTATTGCTCTCCAGCCTGCCCGGCACGGCGGTCACCGCCGTCAAGATAGTAGGCGTGGAACACGAATTTTCGACCATTCCGGGCATCAAGGAGGATGTCACGGAGATAATCCTTAATATAAAACGGCTGGTCGCGCGCCTGTACGCGCCGGTCTCAAAGACCATATACATCGACGCCACGGGCGAGTGCGACGTCACCGCCGCCGATATCAAGGTTGACGGCGAGGTTGACGTGCTCAATCCCGGCCTGCATATAGCGTCGCTTTCAGCCGACGCGCGCCTTGAGATGGAAATGACGCTCGGTCACGGCCGCGGCTATGTCCCGGCCGACAGAAACAAGCCGCCGCAGTCCGTTATAGGGCTGATACCCGTTGACTCGATCTACTCGCCGGTGGTAAAGGTCAACTACACTGTGGAAAACACGCGCGTCGGCAACATGACCGACTTTGACAAGCTCACGCTTGAGGTATGGACGGACAACACCATCACGGCGCGCGACGCCGTGTCGCAGGCGGCGCGCCTGCTGACCGATCTGCTGGAGCCGTTTGTCAATCTGTCCGAAACGCTGTCCACCCGCGCGACCGTCGTTGAGAAAACCGAATCGCAACGCGACAAGGTGCTGGGCATGACCATAGAGGAGCTTGACCTGTCGGTTCGCTCGTTCAACTGCCTCAAGCGCGCGGGCATCAATACCGTTGAGGATCTGATAAACCGCACGGAAGAGGACATGATGAAGGTGCGCAACTTAGGCCGCAAGAGCCTTGAGGAAGTTATTAACAAGCTGTCGGCCATGAGCTTGAATTTGGCCGATATGGTTGAATAGCCCGCCGGCGCGAACGCCAATATTAAGGAGTGAATCGAGGCAATGCGAAAATTAGGTAAACCCACAGACCAGCGTATGGCCATGCTGCGCAACATGGTGACGGTGCTGTTAGATAAGGGCCGTATGGAGACCACGGTGACGCGCGCTAAGGAAGTCGCGCCGCTCGCCGAGAAAATGATAACGCTGGCCAAGGCCGATACATTAGCACACAAACGTCAGGCGCTGTCGTTTTTGACGCGGGAAACGGTCGTTAAGAAGCTGTTTGACGAGCTGGGCCCCAAATACGCCGAACGCGGCGGCGGCTACACGCGCATCACGCGCTTAGGCCCGCGCCGCGGCGACGCCGCCGAGCTGGCGGTCATAGAACTGGTAGATTAAAAGCCGGCGGGGGGACTTTTGGAAGTCCCCCCGCGCTGTTTCAATATGCGCGGCCGCCCGCCGTGACGCGGGCGGGATTACGTTATAAGCTCGATTATGCGCCCAACGGCGTCCTTGGCCTTGGCGTATTCGCCCAAGGCTATATAGGAGCAGGCGTCGGCCAGCAGAGCGTCCGCCTCGCGGCCGTATGTGTCCACGCGCAGCCGGCCCAGCCCGGCGGACATGAACTCGCAGCCCTCGATCTGCGCGTATACCCTTTGCGCCTGCCTGAGCAGCTCGTCTATGTCGCCGACATTTTTCCGGGCGGCGGTCATGTGCATATCAAAGACGGACGCGTCAGCGCGCTCCGCCGTATCCACGGGAGGATCGCCGCCGTCCGGCGCCGCCGCGGATCCCGTGTATCCCGCGTCCATGCGGTATCTCAGCAAAACGTTTCTTATCAGGGTTCCGACACACGATATAATGTCGCCGTCAAAGTCGGACAGCTTGCGCCCGGCGCCGGCGGACTCCATCAGCAGCACGCCGTCCCTCCCGCAGTCGGACGGCAGCCTGAATATAAACAGGGACTTTTGGTCGTCGGGATGCCGCGCGGCTATAACCTCGTTTCCGCCCGAAGCCGCCAATTTGCGGGCGGCGGCGTAGAAGCCGTGCCCAACGGGTTCGGAGGAATCGTCGCCGTCACGCCGCCAATAAGCGACCGGCACAGGCTCGCCGAAAACCTTGCCGTCCTCGACCACGCTTACCGTGTCAAACGACATCTCGGCGCCTAACCGCGCGGCCAGCGCCTGGAGGACGTCCTGCAAGGCGTAGGGCTCCTGCAGGTCACGCAGCAGGGCGGCGTACAGCTCGTTTTTGCGGCAAGCGTCACGCAAGGCGGAGCCGTGCTTCGCGCGGCGGCTCAGGACGGCGAATAACACAACCGCAGCGGCCAGCGCCGCCAGAACGGCAAACAGCGCGTATATCGATAGGGCCGAGGGTAACGTCAGATTCCTCATAGTTATGACTCCTATTATAAAAGCTGCGCCGCTGACAAATTATTGTATATTTCATTGTACCACGACAGACGCGGTATGCCAACACCTATTTTTCGGGCTATTGACAAGCGAGCCGCGTCGGGGGTATGATTATTTGTATAGATTTGGCCGCGGGGGGTGCGTAACATGCGGCGTGGAGACGATCGCGTATACCTGCGTATCGCGCAGGCGCTGGAGGACGACATTTTGTCGGGTCTTATCAGGGAGCATGAGCTGGTGCCGTCAACCAATCAATACGCCGAATTTTTCAAGATAAATCCCGCGACGGCCGCCAAGGGCGTCGCGATGCTGGCCGGCGAGGGTATGCTGTATAAAAAGCGCGGCGTCGGGCTGTTTGTGGCCGAAGGGGCGCGGGAGCGTATACTGGAAGCGAGGCGCGCGGACTTCCGGGAGCGGTTCATCGTGCCGCTTCTGGAGGAAGCCCACCGCATAGGCGTGTCCAAACGCGACCTTGTGGCCATGGTGGCCGCCGAGCGCGGTTAAATAACGGGAGGGGCAAAATATTTGGGTCTGTTTGACAAAATCTTCGGCACGCACAGCCAACGCGAGCTTAAGCTGATAGAGCCGCTGATCAAACGCATAGAGGCGCTTGAGGACGAATACCGCGCGCTTTCGGACGCCGATCTTAAAGCGAAAACGCCGTGGTTCCGCGAGCGG
>Ga0099364_10009305_pt1 | contig 13649 bp, 9 predicted proteins | sample TergutTh196P3_FD_73070 | JGI IMG/M metagenome (GOLD analysis project Ga0099364, IMG submission 73070) | Microcerotermes parvus P3 segment gut microbial communities from Pointe-Noire, Republic of the Congo - Th196 P3 | ecosystem: Host-associated > Arthropoda: Insects > Digestive system > Gut ...
AGCCCCCGGTCCCTTGCCATGGAATTCCATCCCTTTGATGCGGTGCGGTTTATTTCGGGGCTAATGCTAAATCTGTATACTGCCATGAATTTAATCCGTCATGGTCCTGGTTTAAGGGAGACGCCGCCGCAGTATGTATATTCGAAATGGAAAACGGAACAGTGTTCGATTACCGGGGCTCTTGGTGCGCTACAGGATTAATTTCATCCTGGCATTCCCAGTGGTCTGTTGCCTGTGCGGACGGCATAGTTTATTGGGACGGAAAAGAGGAATTGTTCTGGGACGGAAAGAAAAAAGAATTTTGGGGCAAAGACCCGGAGGAAAAAAATAAAATCAATGTAAACCCAATCAAAAACGGGGGTCACACGGCATGCATTTTTGAAATGTTCGATGCCATTGAAAAAGGTGTTCGTCCCCAGACGGACTGCCGGGACAATATCAACAGTATCAAGATGGTGTTAAAAGCAATAGAAAGCTCCAAAATTAAAAAGGTTGTGCTACTATAATATAATTAAGAATTAAAAGCAGGAGGCGTACTTATGATAGAACAAAGTACTGACGCAAAGGCAGGTGCCAAGCTGTGTTACGGCATGGTCGGCGGCGGGCAGGGAGCATTTATCGGCGATGTACACCGTAAATCAATTGCTTTGGACTCCCTGGCAGAAATTGCGGCGGGTTGTTTTTCACGTTCACAGGAAAATAACGCGGCCACGGGCAGGGCCCTGGGTATTGCTCCGGACCGATGCTACAAAAGCTTCGAGGAAATGGCCGAGGCAGAGTGCAAGAGAGCTGACAAAATTGACTTTGCAGTGATTGTTACACCTAACAACACCCACTTTGCGGCTGCCAAAGCTTTTTTGAGCCGGGGAATACACGTTGTTTGCGACAAGCCTCTGTGCTGGGAGGTTTCGGAAGCCCAGGAGCTGGCGGATCTTGCGAAGAAAAACAATCTGCTTTTATGTGTTACCTACACTTACACCGGTTATCCCGCTGTCAAACAGATCCAGGAAATGATCCGCAGGGGAGAAATCGGTGAAATTCGCTTTGTAAACGCCGAGTATCCCCAGGAGTGGCTGGCCACGCCGGTTGAAAAAGAAGGCCAAAAGCAGGCTGGATGGCGCACAGACCCGAATATCTCCGGCAAATCCAACTGCGTGGGGGACATAGGCTCCCATGTTGAGAACATGGTCTCCTACATGACGGGACTCAAAATCAAGTCCCTCTGTGCTAGGCTGGACAAAATTGTGGAAGGCCGGGTTCTGGATGACAATGCCAGCATCATGGTTGAATATGAAGGCGGAGCCAAGGGTCTTTACTGGTCCAGCCAGGTTGCGGTGGGCTATGACAACGCCCTGTGGGTGAGGATTTTCGGTTCCAAAGGCACGATCCAGTGGTCACAGGAACTGCCTAACTACTTCGATTTTTTCCCCCTGGGAAAACCCAAGGAGCATTGGTCCCGTGGCAAGGATAGTTTTTATCCCCATGCCCAGAGCTATTCCCGCATTCCATCAGGCCACCCGGAAGGCTATTTTGAGGCATTGGGCAATATTTACAAGACCTACATCGGTGCCCTTTCCAAAATCAAGGCAGGCCAGACTCCCAGCAGTGCGGATTGGGACTTCCCCTGCGTGGATATGGGCATAGACGGGGTTAAGTTCATAAACAAGTGCGTAGAGAGCTCCGGCAAGGGAGCTGTTTGGGTCGATTTTTAATTTTAAGGAGAAATGACATGGCAAGACCGGTTACTATTTTTTCAGCACAGTTTGGGGATCTTCCCTTTGATAAATTCTGCGGGATGATGAAATCTTATGGATACGAGGGCATAGAAATTGCCGCCTGGGGGGAACACCTTAACCCCAAGCTGGCTGCCACAGACCCAAAGTACGTGGAAGAGCGTCTGGCAATTTTAGAAAAGCACGGCCTAAAAAGCTGGGCTCTTGGAACCCATATCATCGGGCAGTGCGTGGCCGATGTCCTGGACCCCAGGCACAACGGCTTTGCCCCCTCGGAAATTGCGGGCAACCATGAGGAAATACGCAAATGGGCTGCCCAGGAAATGATTTACGTCGCCCAGGCCGCCAAAAACATGGGCATCAAGGTGGTGACAGGTTTTATGGGCAGCCCCATCTGGCCCTACTGGTATTCCTTCCCCCAGACCACCGAGGAAATGATAAACGAGGGCTTTAAGAGGACAGCCGATCTCTGGAACCCCATCTTTGACGAGTACGACAAATGCGGCGTCAGGTTTGGCCTTGAAGTACACCCGGCGGAAATTGCGCATGACTACTATACCACCGAGCGTCTTTTCCAGGAGTTTAAGAACCGGGAAGCCCTGGGTTTAAATTTTGATCCTTCTCACCTAATATGGCAGGGCGTTACGCCTCATATTTTCCTTAGGGACTTTGCACACAAAGTTTACCATGTTCACATGAAGGACGCGGCTGTAACCCTGGACGGTAAGGCGGGGATACTGGGCTCCTTCCTAACCTTCGGCGATAATCGCAGGGGCTGGAACTTCCGTTCTCTGGGCCACGGGGACGTGGACTTTGAGAACATAATCCGCGAATTAAACGCCATGGGTTATGACGGCCCGCTGTCGGTGGAATGGGAAGATTCAGGAATGGACAGGGAGTTCGGCGCGAAAGAAGCCTGCGAATTTGTCAAAAAGATAAATTTTTCGCCTTCAACCGTAGCTTTTGACGACGCTTTAAAATCGGACTAGATTGGCATTGTAATGAAAATTAAAGCGGTGGTTTTTGATTACGGCCAGGTTATCTCTCTGCCCCATGATCCTAAAGTAATGGATGAGTTTTCAAAACGTGCAGGGGCAGAGCGGGAAATGTTTGAATCCCTCTACTGGTCGTATCGGGGTGAATATGACAGGGGGACTCTTTCCCCCGGGACATATTTTAAGAACATTCTTTCCAGCCTCAAGGTCAGTATGAAGGACGAAGAAATTGATGAAATGATCGAAATAGATCATAAGAGCTGGAGTAATATTAACCCTGAAACCATAAAACTTATTGAGGATGTTAAAAAGGCCGGTTTGCTCCTGGGCATCCTTTCTAATATGCCGCCTGATTTTCTTGTCTGGGCAAAAAAAATTATTCCAGTATTTTCCCTTCCCCATGTGGGTGTTTATTCCTGTGAAGTGAATCATATTAAACCTGAAAAAGCTATCTATCAAAAATTACTTTCACTTCTGGGTGTAGAAGCTTATGAAACCGTTTTTTTTGACGATCTTCCTGTCAATGTCAAAGGTGCCAGAGATCTGGGCATTGAAGCTTTCCTATGGAAAGATCCGGAAAATGCCCGGCGTGAATTATCCGCCCTGCATCTTGTATTATAGATCTGTAATAGTATTGACCTCCGATCCCCCTGTCATGTTATAATTAACGACTATTCGCATCGAAAGGAGAATTTATGAGCTTTACCACCGAAAAAATCAGAAATATTGCTATTGCAGGACACGGAGGCACCGGAAAAACCACCCTTTTTGAGCATCTTCTCTTTGCAGGAGGCGTTATCGGCAGGGCGGAAACCGTGGATTCAGGCAAAACCGTCAGCGACTTCACTCCGGAAGAAACAGACAGGAAGATCTCCATCCATGCAGCAATGGCAAATGTGCAGCGGAACGGTAAAAAAATAAATATTTTCGACACTCCCGGCTCTTCGGACTTTGCTGGAAGCGTTACTTTAAGCTTCAGGGCCTCGGAACTGATCCTCCTTACCGTGGAAGGTCAGAGCGGAGTGCAGATTGAGACCATGAAAATATGGCGCGGTCTGGAAGGGGTAGATAAGGCCCGTTGTGTCTTTATTACCCGCATGGACGGCGAGAGGGCAAATTACGAAAACGCCCTGGCAGATATAAGGGAAAAATTTAAGGTCGAGTCTGTGCCCATAACCATCCCCATGGGAAGCGGTTCAAATTATAAGGGTGTAATTGATGTATTGAACGGCAAGGCCTGGCTGGTACAGGGGGACGAGCAACTTGAAAAAGAAGGCCCTGTTCCCGCTGAATTCCAGGATGCCGTAAAAGCAGCCATGGAAAAACTCCACGAAGCCGCGGCGGAAGGCAGTGATGATCTCATGGAAAAGTATCTGGATAAGGGAGAGCTTTCCCCTGAGGAGACCATGAAGGGTCTGATAGAAGCTCTGGCACATAACAAGGTACTTCCCGTTTTTGCAGGTTCCGCCTTCAGGAACTCCGGCCTTGTTCCTTTTCTTGATTTTATTGCGGAAGTCGGTCCGAATCCGGGAACGGCAAAAGACACAATTCTGACAAAAGACGGAAAAGAGCATGAAGCACCCATAGATCCCGCCAAGCCCATGTCTGCTCTGGTGATCAAGACTTCCTACGACCAGTTCTCCGGCAAGCTCTCCTGGGTAAAGGTAATGAGCGGCACCCTTAACGCGGATTCAGATATTTTCAATGTTTCGGATAGCAAGAAAGAAAGAACCGGGAAACTGTATACCTGCCAGGGGAAAAAACTGGAGGAGGTTCGGGAACTCTCTGCCGGAGATGTAGGAATTATCACAAAATCAGCAACCCTTAAAACAAACGACACTATAGGCGCATCCGATTCCGGTCTCTGTCATGCGCCATTGAAGCTGCCCGAGCCGGTTCACTCCATCGCGGTCGGCGCCCTGTCGAAGAAGGACGATGATAAACTGGCGGAACAGCTTGTAAAAGCCGCGGAAGAAGACAAGACCTTCCGCTATTTCTACAATGCGGAAACCAAGGAACCGGTTATTTCCGGCATGGGTGAACTTCAAATAAACATCATTCTGGACAAGATCAAGGCAAACCAGAAGCTGGAAGTAGAAACCAGGGTTCCCAGAGTTGCATACCGGGAAACCATCAGTAAAAAGGCCTCAGCCGAGTATACGCATAAGAAACAGTCCGGCGGCCACGGCCAGTACGGTAAGGTTCTTTTGGAAATCGGCCCCCTGGCCAGAGGCGAAGGCTACAAGTTCGAAAATAAAATTTTCGGCGGGGCGGTTCCAAAGAACTATATTCCCGGCGTAGAAAAGGGAATTGTCGAAGGAATGGCTCACGGAACGGTGGCTCAGTACCCCACGGTAGACGTGGAAGTCGCCATTGTGGACGGTAAGCATCACCCGGTAGACTCTTCGGAACTCTCCTTCAAACTGGCATCCAGAAACGCATTCCGGGAAGCCATGCGCCAGGCTGGCCCCACCCTGCTTGAGCCCGTCATGAGCCTTACGGTCTTTGTGGAAGACAAGTATCTGGGCGACGTAATGAGCGATCTTTCAGGCAAGCGTGGAAAAATCCTGGGACAGGACTCTGCCGGGGGCATTGCAGAAATACGCGCCGAAGTCCCCCAAGCGGAACTCCTCCGTTATTCCATAGACCTAAGATCGATAACATCGGGCACCGGCTCCTTCGGCGTGACATTCAGCCACTACTCCCCCATCTCCGGCCGCATAGCCGAAGAGGTAATCAAAGCCGCCGAAGCCTTCAAGGTACAGGAAGAAGACGAATAAGGGATCGCGGAGAGCGCCTACAGAACCGAAGGTAGAGAAGCGCGGAGGACGCAGAGGGGTGCAGTGTCATCTCTGCGAGCTCCGCGCTCCCCCGCGTCCTCTGCGATCTAAGCTTGTGTTGAGAAGTTTAATATACTACAATAACAGTATTGATGAATTATGTAAAAAAGCTGCCTAGGTTTTGCTTTACTGTAGTAATTCTGCTTTTAACATTAGTTAGCTGCGAAGTTTTCTTTCTCGAAGTCGCCCGAAAGCCCTATGTAGAAGATCCTAACCATACAGTTACTTTTCACCCTAACGGGGGGCTTGGAAATTCGTTTCAAAGGAAAGCGGAGCGGGGGGCTTCTGTAGGCGACTGGCCTCCCGATGCACAATGGGAAGGAAATGTACGCTTTTTTCTGGGTTGGGCTACGGGGAACGGGCAGCCCTTCGGGTCAGGCGACACGGTGCACTCGGATATTGATTTATACGCGCAGTGGACTCCCTCTTCTGCACCGGGTTCCCGTATTGTCATATTTAATTTATCGGGCGGAACTACAAGCGATGTCATGTTCCAGGTTGTTACAGCCTCAGACAGCTGGAAGGCCAGTGAGCCCCTTACCCCGGTAAGAGCGGGCTATGATTTTGACGGCTGGTGGTCACTGGACGGTTCTGTTGGCGGTAACTGGGGAAGCAAATGGAGTTTTAATACAGATACAGTAGAAAATAATATAACCCTGAACGCTAAATGGGATCCCAGAACCTATAGACTGAACTATCATGAAAACAACGGACCCCGCATTGCAGACCTTGACAAAGCATTCAATACGGACCTGACAATCAGAGCCATAGACGGTTTTACCCCGGGCTTTAGTCCGCCTGATGGCCATGTCTTTTTAAACTGGAACACCAGCTCCGATCCGTCAAACCCTCCGGTTACGAGATTCCACCCAGGCCAGGCTCTTAACATACTCCCCGGCTGGGGAGTTCTGAACACAGGGGAACCAATAAACCTATACGCCCATTGGGCTGAAGGCAGTGCAGGTACCGGGTTTACCGTAGACTTTAACCTGAACGGCGGTGAACTCACACCTCACCCATCGCCTGTTACGGGTATAGCTTCGGGCTCAACTATAACCAAACCTGACAATGATCCAGTAAGAACAGGTTACAAATTCAGCGGCTGGTTCAGTACCCCCCTTACAGGCGGGACAGAATGGGTCTTTGGCAGCACTGGGACACCGGTAACGGGTAACACCACGCTCTTTGCCCGATGGGCTCCCCGCAATTACAATGTGGTCTATAAAGCAAACGACGGCAGCGAAACCCTGGTAAGCAGTACCGTCTCCTATGAAACAACTACAGTCAATGTTGCCGCCAACACTTTTACTCCCCCTCTGGAACATTACTTTATCAACTGGAACAACGAAAAAGACACTAACCCGGCAGCCACGAAATTTTTCCCCGGGCAAAGTGTAAAGAATCATCCGGACTGGGGCAGTGCCGAGGAAAATATTATTTTCTATGCACAATGGGAATTAAATACCTATACGGTTCAATTCAACTCCAATGGCGGCACCTATATAGACTACGAAATCGTCAGCTACGGCAGGTGGGTAACTGAACCTTCCGCACCGACCCGATCGGGATATTCATTTCTAGGCTGGTATGATGAAAACGGAAGCTCCACCGGCGTGTGGGGCAATCTCTGGGGCTTTGGAAGCACAGGCACAAAGGTAATAACGGACACCACTCTCCATGCCAAATGGACATCAACTTCCCCCGTCACTGTAACATTCGACTCCAACCCAAGAAGCGGATCTACGGTAACGCCTGCCACCCCTACGACAATGGAGGTAGCACCGGGATTTAGCCTGGGCTCCTTGCCAACACCTCCCACAAGTGACGATCGTGATTTCATTGGCTGGAACACTGTGTCTAATGGAAGCGGAGCCACTTTCACAGGAGCCACAATAGTAACAACAGCCATCACCGTTTACGCACAGTGGCAAGGCATCGGCACAGCAGCTGACCCCTTCATTATTTATAATGTGGAAACCCTGCGGCGGGTGGGCCGGGGCACCGGCGACTGGAAAGGCAACTGGTCGTTGTCAGAACACTACAAGCAGACTGCAACCGTCACCCTGCCCGACCCTGACGGGGAGGACAGCAACTTCGAGCCCATAGGTAAAGACGATGACCCTTTCACCGGCAGCTACGATGGCGACGGCCGCGAAATCTTAAACCTTATCATTTACCGCCCTGACCATGACTATATTGGCATGTTTAGACGTGTCGGTAATTCCGGGTTACTTAAAAATATTTCTCTGCGTGGGGTCGATATTACCGGAAGGAATTATGTAGGCAGTCTTGTGGGGCACATTTTGGGAGGAAGAATTGAGAGTTCCCATGTTTCCATGGATAATCAAAACAAAGTGGAAGGCGCTCTTTATATAGGCGGTCTAGTGGGTGGAAGTTCCGGAAACACAGTCATATATGATAACACTGTCGCCATGGCCGGCACAGCTCACATTAGCGGCACCGCTAATGTCGGCGGACTGGTGGGTCATAGTGATGGAGATATAACTATAAATCATTGCACTATTGACATGGCCGGCAATGCTCATATTACCGGCACTGCCTATGTAGGCGGCCTCTTAGGTCATAATTTTACTGGTAAAGCTACAATAACAGACTGCCATGTCAATATTAACAACGCCAAAATCATCGGAACCTCAGCCAATTGCTATATAGGCGGTCTGGTGGGTAATATTGGCGGCTCAGGCAGCAGTATTTCAAACGGCACTGTAATCATGGAAGCTGCTGCCCAAATCACCGGCAATTCAATTGTAGGCGGATTGATTGGTAATATAGGAGCTGATGCCGCCATAAGCAAAAGTTATGTACTGGGGGGCACTGTCAACGGCATAGACAGTGTTGGCGGCCTTATTGGCAATCCAATTGGCTCCGGCTCCGGTATCTTGATAGAATATTGCTTTACCAATACGACGGTAACAGCTACGGGCAATTACGTCGGCGGGTTGGCAGGCTATGCAGAAAATATAACAGTAAGAAACAGCTATTCTGCCGGCAATGTTACAGGTGCCAATAATGTGGGCGGCCTTGTGGGCTGGTTATATGAGTCAGAGATTGAATATTCATACGCTGCCGGCTCCGTCACCGGCACAGGAAATGCCGGCGGGCTGGCGGGAGAACTTATTAGCAGTAGCACAATCGGTAACAGCGTTGCCCTTAATCCCAGCGTAACAGGGGGTAGCAGCTCCACCGGCCGAATAACCGGAACTGCCGTTGCGGGTCTTTCAGACAACTTCGCCAGAGTAATGCTGGTGAATGGCTCTTATAATCCTGGCGATGGTGTAGGACCCAACCTCAGACACGGCGCATCCATAACAGGAGGAGATACCGGCATACAGGCCCACCTCGATGTGATGACCGAAACATGGTGGGCTGCCAGAGGCTTTGACATTTCCAGTGCATCCAGTGGCACTTCTATATGGTTTTTCCACCCCGGCGGAAACGAAACAAACCACACCCTGCCCACCCTGCGCATAGAATGGAGTGATCAGACCCCAAGGATGCATTAAAACTATGAATGGTACAAAAAGAATAAAAAAACTGTTAATTTCGGGTTTTTCTCTTTTACTTTTAACTATTTGCCTTTCGGCTTGTGATGTTTTGTTTCTCGAAATAGCACGAAAATACGAGGCGCTACCTTCTCATACAGTTATTTTTGATCCCAATGGGGGTGTTTTTTCTGGCGAAAGTGTTGGGGACATTTTTTCAGTGGAAGTGACGACCGGGACAGCTGTGAGTGAATGGCCCAATGAGCCTTCGTTGACAGGTCAATCCTTTCAGGGCTGGAACACTCTGTCTAACGGGAGTGGTTTTCCTTTCGGAGAAGGGTCAACTGTACACGCTGATATGACGGTTTATGCACAGTGGGGCACGGGGAGCGCTTCATATTATTATACAGTTGTATTTGATCCAGCAGGCGGAAGCGGTGTGTCGCCGCCAGTTACAACTGCAAGTGCGGTTAATGGCTTCAGGGTGACAAGGCCGGGCAACCCTGAAAAAAAGGGCTATGACTTTGTAAACTGGTACTACGATGACCCATTAACAGGGGAGAGGATATGGAACTTTTCAAGCGATCGAGCGGAAGACAACATAACCCTTTTCGCAAAGTGGAATCAAAGAACATACAACCTGACCTACCATGAAAGCAAAGGGGGTATAACACTCCGCACTGTAGACATAACTGGTATAGAATTCAATACAGTCCTGACAATCAGAGCCATAGGCGAATTTACCCCGGTCTTTAGTCCGCCGGATGGCCATGTCTTTTTGAACTGGAACACCGAAGAAAACAGTAATCCTACAGCTACGAGATTCCACCCGGGCCAGGCTCTTAACATACTTCCCGGCTGGGGAGATCTGGACACAGGGGAAACAATTAACCTGTACACACATTGGGCTGATAACAGTTCAGGTACCGGGTTTACCGTGGGCTTTAGCCCGAACGGCGGCAATCTTGAACCCCACTTGCCCCCTGTTACAGGATTGGCTTCGGGGACATTTATAACCAAACCCGCCAATGATCCGGTTAGAGCAGGTTACACATTTAGCGGCTGGGACAGTACCCCCCTAACAGGTGGAGCCGAATGGGTCTTTGACGGGGAAACTTCCCCTACACCGGTTACAGGAAACACCACGCTCTTTGCCCGATGGACTGCCCGCTCTTACCATTTGATTTATAATGCAAACAGCGGTAGTGGAGTCCCGGTAAACATTACCGTCCCCTACGATACACCTACAGCCATTGCAGTCGGCAGCACTTTTTCTCCCCCTCTGGGACATCACTTTATCAACTGGAACAGAGAAAGCATCACTAACCCGTCAGCTACAAGTTTTTTCCCCGGGCAAAGCGTACTCAATATCCCGGGTTGGGACGGAACGGGAACCCCACCGACAGTTACCCTTTACGCCCATTGGGCTTTGAATACCTATACGGTGAGTTTTGACTCGAACCTTGGCTCCCATGTTCCTGTAAAAAAAGCCGATCACGGCACAACAATAACAGCGCCAGATGTACCTGTAAGACCGGCTTATACCTTTGACAGATGGTGGACAGAAGACGGCACCGGCGATGAATGGGGCGATGAGTGGATCTTTGGAGCCGGCGGTTCTCAGGTTACCGGAAACATTACCCTCTATGCCAAGTGGACTGATGCGCCATAGAGGCATTGTACGGTTGCAAAAAATCGGGAACAACATTACAATGGTGCAAGAAAAGTAAAAAAAGAGGATTGTCTAATTGAATATCGCCAGAAAAGTACTATATGCCTTCCTTTTAATGATAATTTTTCTGTTTTTTCTTCCCATATCTCTTTATTCCCAGGAACTAATAGCACTGCATCCTTTTAAGGGGGCGGCGGAAGACGAAGAATTGGCTGTGCTTTTTTTCGAGCGCATGGAGAGGGAAATACCCATTGTTGACAGCAGAGGATTTAGAACTTTCCGCATAGACCTTGATGATCTTCCACCGGATGTACCCCCTGGGGGCTTCCCTCCATGGATCTGTCCCAGCCCTTCAATCACCGGGGATGCCGCTTATGCCATAACCGGGGAAGCATCTCCTGACCAGGACTTTGAAGGCAATATAAGAGTGCGCTTATACCTCTGGATGCTGGGTGGTGCCCGCCTTTTGGGCAGTGACGAAATGACTGTCGCTAATCCAGAAGACCTGGAACTACTTCCCGGCCTCGTCTCATGGGCACTGTCATGGATTGTTGACGATGTTTATTATGCAGGAGACTCGGAAATCATATATGTTTATTCAGATCCGGAGACTGTATACATTCATTCTGAGCCGGAAACTATATATATACATTCCGAGCCAGAGACTGTATATGTTTATTCCGAGCCGGAGACTATCCAAAACCCCTGGGCATATGAACCCAAATTGCTCTACCTTGGTATAAGGGGCGGTGGAGGTTATTCCAACTGGACTCACGATTTTACGACCAATTCCGCAGATGCCGAGGTAGCATCCTTTGCCAGTTTGAGTCTTGCCATTTACGGAACATATTATTTTGCAAACTATTTCGGGGTGCAGGCAGAAGCCCAGATAAATTATGATTTTAGAAATAATGCCCATCACGGGGATTTTAATGTCCTTGGCTTGACGATCCCTGTTACTGGAAAGTTTGTTCTGCGGGGGGATCGGTTAAAAGCGGGTCTGTTCGTGGGCATCTCATTTTTCACAGCTCTGAGTGAAACCGGAGAAGGCCTGGCATATTTCGGCTATCGGCCGGATTTCCCCGGATTTGTTTTTGGTATAGACGCAGGTTGGAGGATGGGGCCGGGCAGCATCATACTTGACAGCCGGTTCGAGTACGACTTTCACTGGCGCAACCCGGAACTGAGAATTATCAACTATCGCAGCTCCACCCGCTTTACCGTAGGTTACGAGATGGGTTTTTTTCCGAAAAAATAAGCAGCAATTATCCGCGGCTCCACTTAAAACTCGCTTAGCTTCTCCTGTCCATCAGCGTATAGGGAACTGTCGGCTGGACGCATTTGTAGGCCGGGCGGATGATTCTGCCGCCGGAGATGAGTTCTTCCATGCGGTGTGCGCACCAGCCGGAAACGCGGCTAATGGCGAAAAGGGCTGTGTAGACATCTGCGGGGATGCCCATCATCTTGTAAACAAAGCCGGAATAGAAGTCTACGTTAGTGCAAATATCTTTAGTGCCGCCTTTTACCTGCCTGAATACTTCGGGGAAAATTTCTTCAATAAGATGGTAAAGCTTAAACTCTTTTGCTCCGTTTTTCTCTTCCGCAAGTGCCGCTGCTTTTTCCCTGAGGAGTATTGCCCTTGGATCGGAGATCGTGTATACAGCATGCCCCTGGCCGTAGACAAGGCCGGAGCCGTCATAAGCCTGACCTTTAAGAATTTTTTCCAGGTAGGCTGCCACTTCGGACTTGTCATCCCAGCGCCTAACGTTTCGCTTGATGTCTTCCATCATTTCCATTACCTTGACATTCGCACCACCATGCTTGTAACCCTTTAGGGAACCAACTCCCGCGGCAATTGATGAATAGGTATCTGTGTCTGCCGAAGAGACCAGATGTACGGCAAAGGTGGAATTGTTTCCTCCCCCGTGTTCTGCGTGAAGCACCAGGGAAAGGTCAAGAATTTCTGCCTCCAGACGGCTGTACAGTTTGTCCTGACGGATCAGGGAAAGTATCACTTCGGCGGTTGATACATTTGGATCGGGCTTATGGATGTAGAGGCTGTCATTACCGAAATAGTGTTTTTTTGCCATGTAGGAATAGGCGACTATGGTCGGGAAACGTGCTATGAGTTCCAGGCACTGACGAAGGACATTTTCGGTTGATTGATTTTCCGGATCCTCATCATAGGAGTACAGGGTAAGTACAGACCTGGCCAGCTTGTTCATAATATCTCTGGATGGGAATTTTAAGATTGAGTCTTCTGCGAAGTATCTTGGCAGTTCCCTTAAACTTCCCAAAAATGCAGTGAAACTATTAAGCTGTTCCTGGGTGGGAAGTTCCCCAAACATAAGGAGATATATGGTCTCCTCAAATGCGAATCTCTTTGCCCTGACTGCGGCACCGACAATTTCTTCTACATCTATGCCCCTGTAAAAAAGCTTTCCCGGAACGGCGACTTTTTTTCCGTCTTCGAAATCATAGCCGTGCACATCTCCGACTCTTGTAAGCCCTACAAGAACACCGGTTCCGTCTGCATTGCGAAGCCCTCTTTTTACATCAAATTTGCCATAAAAATCCGGATCGATAAAATCGTTTTCGATCACTCCACCAACATATTCTTTGCTCATATTAGGCATCAATATCTCCTCTTGATTCGTTTTGCATAACAAGTTTACTTTGCTTTGCTGTCTGTGTCCTGTTCCCGTATCTGCACTCTGCGTATCTTGCCGCTGATGGTTTTAGGAAGGGCGGCGGTAAACTCTATTATCCTTGGATACTTGTAGGGAGCAGTGGTTTTCTTTACATGGTTCTGTAGTTCCACCTTGAGTTGATCTGAGGCTTCCCATCCCTTTGCAAGCACCACCGTTGCCTTTACAACAGTGCCTCGCTCGGGATCGGGCACGCCG
>Ga0099364_10009306_pt1 | contig 13649 bp, 10 predicted proteins | sample TergutTh196P3_FD_73070 | JGI IMG/M metagenome (GOLD analysis project Ga0099364, IMG submission 73070) | Microcerotermes parvus P3 segment gut microbial communities from Pointe-Noire, Republic of the Congo - Th196 P3 | ecosystem: Host-associated > Arthropoda: Insects > Digestive system > Gut ...
ACCTCCGTCGTTTTGTCCCTCATTCCCCTCGGCGGGGGGGTGCCGCCGCAGCGGCGGGGTGGTCCGTTCATCGGGACGATGGTCGCAAACATTTGGGTGATGCTCTCTTCCCGAGTTTTCCAAAGCGTCTTTGACCGAATAATACACCGCCGAATAAACCGATTTTTCGTCCGAGAATTTAATCTCTGATTTTTGAGGATGGACGTTTATGTCTACTTTCGATTCGTCCGTTTCTATATACAAAACGCAAACGGGAAATCTTCCCGTTTCCGCTATCGATTTATAGGCCGACTCGAGAGCCGTCATAATCGTTTTTGAATAGACGCATCTCCCGTTTACAAAGAAATTCTCGTTTGCTCTTGTTTTCTGTCCGTTCTCGATTCTCGAAACAAACCCGTAAACTTTTATTTCTTCGCGTTTCGCCGTTTCTCCTCTCTCCGGCATTTCCCCGACCTGTATTAAATCTTCGGCAAGCTCTCCGCCCAGAACGGAATAAACCGCGTCTTTATAATTCCCGTTTCCGGGCGTAAATATCTTTTGTTTCCCGTCCTGGATAAATTTAAAGGAAACGTCCGGATTCGATAGCGCTATTTTTTCAGCCGTATATTTACAGTACATTCCCTCCGTCGCGTCTCTTTTCAAAAATTTCTGCCTCGCCGGAACGTTTGCGAACAAACGCTCTATTATAACGGTCGTACCGTCCGCGCAGCCGACTTCGCTTATTTTTGTACTCTGGCCGTTCAGAGACTCCAGCATATAACCATCGTCCGAATTTTTTGTTTTGGCAAATATTTTAAGTTCGGACACGCTGGCAATCGCGGCGAGAGCCTCTCCCCTGAATCCCAGCGTTTTTATTTTGAACAAATCTTTTTCGTCTTTTATCTTGCTTGTGGCGTGGCGTAAAATCGCCCTGCCCAAATCTTCGGCGGTCATGCTTTCGCCGTTGTCCGTTACCCTCATATAAGAAATCCCGCCGTTTTTGATTTCTATAGTTACGGCCGAAGCGTTCGCGTCGATTGAATTTTCGGCGAGTTCTTTAAGAGCCGACGACGGTCTGTCGACGACTTCGCCCGCGGCTATTAAATTCGCTATGTGAATATCAAGAAGATTTATCATAAAATTTTTAATTATAAATAACGCCTTTTATATTTCTCTCGCTTATGACATACAGGACGTAATCGGGGTTTACCCCCGCGATTTCGGCGGCGTTGAAATTATAGTTCCACATACTCGTGAAAGTCGCCGTCGAAAATCTGTCGAGATAAAACGCATGGAGAGGTCCTTCGAAAGAATCCCTCATCACGTAGACCGACGGCAGATATAATCCCGTAAGGTTTGTATTCGTGGTATGCTGGAACGCGACTCTGTCATGAATAATATAAGTTCTCACCGGATTATATAAATCCATGCCGAGATGACCCTTATTATAATTAGGGTTAAAATGCGGAGGGTCGAAGTTAAATCTGGCGAACGTAGTGTATTCTATTAAATTAGCGGGTTCAAGGTGCAGTCTGCCGTAAATATCGCCTATGCCGTTATCCCTGTTGTAAAACTCAAAATCCGAACGTGGGCGGGGCGCGGCGTCGGGGAATCTTCTCGCTATATAGTTCATGAGCTGCGTATATCCCAGATAAGCTCCGTATTCGGTCCAGTGTGAATCTGTCTTATGCCAGATTTTATATTCGCCGGTTTTGTTCGCCATCATCAAGTCGGTCAAGTCGATAACCGTCGCCCCTCCCGCCGTAACGCCCCGTTTCCACTGGTCAAGAAGAGAATCGCCTTTATGCTCGGCATAGCGCTTCGGCATATCCTCGGACCAGATTCTCGACGTACTGGGAACAAGCAGATATATTATTTCCGCGTTGCTGCCTCTTGTTCTCAAATCGTTTATTTTTCTCTCCGTTCTCGTCGTGAGCGCGGCTATTTCAGCGTCGCTTATCACGTCCGCACCGATATAAGAATCAAGATTGTCATGAAAATAAGTCATGTGATTATATCCGACAATCACGCCGAACGTGCCGTAGTCTTCATAAAAGCTCACGTCTCTGCGGGGTTTTACGACAAAGGAGATTTCTTCGCTCGGCGATTTTCCCGGAACTTCGGCGGTAAGTCTCAAAATCGTCGTGCCTTCGGGCTCGAACGGCACTTCAACGAGAAAATTACCGTGGTCAGAACCCGTAAATAATTCTTCGAGACCTCCCGTCACTCTTATCATCGCGCCGGGCTCGCACGTTCCGGCGAGTAAAAAATGCGTGTTGTGACTGTGATGGTTCGCCCGGACGTTCGGCAGCGCGGTTCTTCTTACGCCGTCGTCAGCGTTTAAATTCTGTTGGTCAGAACCCTGTAAATCCATAGACGACAATATATCGAAATCAAATAATATTTCAGACTCGACGTCTACTACGTCGTCCATGTTAACGGCGCTGAAATCAAACTGATTTTGGTCTTGATTTTCTTCTTCGTTCATATCCGTATTTCCTCCGGTATTACTGTCAAGGCTAACGCTTGAATCTCCGTATAGCAGTCCGCTTATAATATCCTCGGCTCTCTTGTTGTCCGTAGTTGATAAAATAATCGCGTAATTATGAACGGTCATAACTTTCATGTTCGCGTAAATAGGCTCTTCATACGGCGCATATTCCAGAAGTTCTCCAAGGCTTATTCTGTTCATTCTTGTTTCAAGAATATTTTTAACCGCATCTATCTTATCCTTTTCGCTTTCTTTTAATTTTAAAACGCTCACTTCGAATATGCTCTGCCCTGTGGGAACATATAAAGCGTAATCTTCGAGATAGTCAAACTCTTCGACAAGCGTCAGTCTTCTGTGTATCAGTATTCCCACTCTTTCCGGTTCAAGATAATTATCTCCGTTTTCGTCCGCGCCGCTGAAAAAATGAGTCATTCCGGAGACCGGCAGTTCTTCAGGCGTAAAAGCCGCCATAACCGCGTCGGCTATTTCTTTTGACGTAAAGCTTGTATTTATATTAACCGCGTTCGTATCGTTTAAATTTTCAGCGTCGGTTTGATTACCTGAATTTGAATTGCCGTTATTATTATCGTCGATATTCTGCGTACACGAATATAAATTCGTGAGCAGAACGCAGAAAATCAAAGTAAGCAATATAGTTATTTTAAATTTTTTCATAAAAATTTCTCCCCCAAAATATAAATATTTAATCCCGGCTCGGCATTATAATTATAACGTCGTCGCCCGAATCGCTGAAAACAAAATCTCCGCCGAAATTAAAGCTTCCGGTCGCGTTTCTTATATATCTGTCAATCAAACGCCTTACCGCGTAACCCGTCGGGTCGTCGCCGATATTGCATCTTAACACGAGACCGCTTCCCTCCGTCGCGATTCTCATAAGATTATTATCGGCGGGCAGTCCGGTTTTTGTCAGGACAATTACTTTATCCGCCCGAGTCCATTCGCCGAAATCGCTCTCTGATATTACTTCAAGCTCAACCCCCGCCCTTGTCAGAATTACGTCGCGCAGAGAATTCGCCGCGTCTATATGCGGCTGCTGCCGCCTTTCGTTTTCTTCGACGGGATATATTATTTTATAATCGTCTATGGGATTGCCGTTTACGAAAATCCTCCTGATTGGATACTGCGACATAATATAATTATGCAGGGTCGCTTCAACGCCGTACTCTAATATTCCGTAAGTATCGTCTTCCGATAGATTCTGTATATTGTGCAGGAACAAAACCCTGTCTATATTTTCTTGAAAGACAAGCCTCGCTACAGAATCCGTATAATATCTCAGGTCAAGTATAATCATATCGTAATGATACGCTAAAAAAGGAACGGCCGAATGGGCGAAGCTGTCTTTGATTAACAGAAGCTTCGGACGTTTGATTTCCTCGCCGTCTTCCGTCATTGTTTTCGCGGACGGATTTGTTATATCTACTCTCGCGTTGTTTCCGCTTAAAAACGCGCTGTATTTGTCTTTAAGTTCAAGATAATCGAAATCATAAAATCCGTTGAACCGTCTGCCGTTGTCCTTAATTTCAGTTATAAACTCTTCGTCGCCGTCGTATCTGAAAAAATAAATCGTGTCGGAATTAATCCATTTCATGCCGGCTTTCGACCATGTCGTTCCGTAAAAATTATTCGATACGGCTTCTATGTTAAAATCCCGGAGAGACAAAGGTTCGAAGCCGTCTTCCCTGTTAAAGGATTTAAGTATTTCGACATACGCATAGTACGCGCCGAGAGTCGTCCAGTGGTGGTCCGTTCTGTAATACAACTGCCCCCTGTCTTCGCGTTCGATTAACTGCTTTAAAGGCGCGAGCAAATCGAGCCGCCTTATATTCGGCGCAATATCCGCGAGACCGTTAAAGGAAGCCCACAGCCTCGCCGAATTATCCCTCGGGTAGGCGGCGGGGAGATACATATCCAGAGCGTCGATTGAGCGTCCCGCGGCGGCAAGCGTAACGGGGATTTTCATTTCGTTCATCGCGTCGGCAAATCCGGATATCGCGTCAATATTCTTTCTTAACCTGTCGACCGTCTGCTCCATGTTTTGATTCGCGTCTTTCGTTATGAGATAATTATTCCCGCCCAGAATAACGCCGTTGTTCTCGCCTTTAAGCAGACCTATTTCAGCCGCGCCCTTCAGTCCGACGAATACGTCCCTCAGCGGAAACTGGTCGGCGTAATACTCGGCCATATCAGAAGTAAATTTTCCCCCCGGGAGTCTGTCGAGAAAACTGTTTTCAGATATAGCCGGAAACTGCTGCAATACTCTGTTTTCCTGTTCGGAAAAAGCCTCGTCGGGCAGTATAAACACAGCGAGCGCGAGAACGAACAAAATCAGCGCGCACGTAACGACCGTGAGTATATCGGGGATATTCGCCCCGACTTTCTCCGTATTGTTTGTATTATTACCGCTATTATCTAAACTATCTGAATTATTTAAGTTATTGTTATCCATAAATTCTCCTGCCTCCTAAAACTAAAACCTGAAATACAAGAACGGATTGAACGCCGAATCCACAAGATACGCCGCGCCGAGTATAAACACCGCCGCTCCTCCGGCGTACGCCGCGTATTTTACTATAACCGACTTCTCGTAAAATTTATAAAATAATTTTTTCGGCAGGGGAGTCGCCGCAATTCCCATTATAACGAAGAAAACAAAATTGCGTATTATGTCGTATATGTCTCCCTGCGATATTCCAGTCGAAGTCCCTACCCCGAACATATTGCCCAGATAGACCATGCCTTCGCCCAAACCTCCCAGATACTGCGACTCTGAGACAAACAAAAGCCAGCCGATAAGAACGAAGAACAGAGTGTATACCCTGCGTAAAAACGACGGAACTCTCTCGAGTATATTAAGAAGAAACGCTTTTTCTATTATAAGCAGAACGCAGTAATATAATCCCCAGACGATAAAATTCCAGCTCGCGCCGTGCCAGAACCCCGTCAGGAACCAGACGATTAATATATTCCTGAAATTCACAAGCTTTGAACATCTGTTGCCGCCCAGGGGAATATAAACGTAATCCCTGAACCAGGTCGAGAGCGATATATGCCATCTCCTCCAAAATTCGGTTATGCTTTTCGATATGTACGGATAATCGAAATTCTGAAGAAATTTGAACCCGAATATTTTCGCGAGCCCGATGGCCATGTCCGAATACCCCGAAAAGTCGAAGTAAATCTGGAATCCGTAGCAGATTATCCCGAGCCACGCTCCCGCGACCGTCCTCTGACCGGGAGGAACGGCCGAAAACACAGCCCACAGTTCCCCCGCCATGTTCGCCAGAAATATTTTTTTCGCGAGACCCGCAAGAAAAGTACGTATCCCCGAAGCGATAAGCGTAAGATTTTCTTCGCGCTCTCTCAAAAATTCGTCTATATGCTTGTATCTTACTATCGGACCCGCGACGAGCTGCGGGAACAAAGTCACGAACGCCCCAAAAGAAACGATATTTTTCTGCAGCTTCGCGTCTCCCCTGTATATATCTATAGTGTACGACATAGTCTGGAACGTATAAAAAGATATGCCGATAGGCAGGGGCAGGTTAATCGGCTCCAGAAAAGGCAGAAAGTTAATTATAAAAAAGTCCGCGTATTTAAAAAATCCCAAAACGCATATATTGGTAATCATGGACGCCGCGACGAAACGCCTCGCGACTTTGTCGTTCCCCGTTAATTTATATTTAGCGACTCCGTAACCGTAGAAATAATCGAACGCTATCGAAAAAATCATCAGAAAGACATAAATCGGCTCTCCCCAGCCGTAAAACATAAGGCTTACGGCAAGCAGAACGAGATTACGCCATTTCAAATGTTTTTTCGGGACCAGAAAATACGCTAAAATACTAATCGGGAAAAACAGGAACATAAACTCTAAACTCGAAAAAACCATAATTTCACATTACTCCGAAAATATTATTAAATAATAACCAATTATATCATTCGGATTTCTTTTTGTCAACAGAAATGCGACATTATATACAGAAATTACACAGAATGATAATAAATTTAAAAAAAATTTTCAAAAATGCTGATTTTACCGTTGACTTTTTTTGGATTCTGCGGTATAATTAAAATTCTGTCTGTTTTTTTATTGGTTTATATTAATTTAATTGGGAGAGGTGTTTTTTATGATAACGGGAACGACCGATTTTAATTTAACAAAAGAAGAAGAAATAGCGTATTTAAAGGAAATCTTAAAAGAGCTGGAAAAAGAAAGCGAAAAAATCAAACGGCTTACGGAGGAGGACAAGCAGGCGATAATCGCGACCCAGCAGTATATGCACGACAAAGTTTACGACATGGACCCTATGGAAGTCAGGGCGAACCGTCAGATTTTAGAAAGTATGGTAGACTCGGCTTATAATCTTCTCGCTAAAAATAAAAGACTCGAAAAAATGATTAATTCTCCCTATTTCGGAAGAATTTCTTTTTTCTTTGACGACAGGAAATCCGCAAACGACATAAAAAGAGGCTCGTATATCGATAGTAACGGCAGTTTTCAGATTTATATAGGCGTTCACTCGTTTATTCAAAATTTAAAGAATATTATTTACGACTGGCGTTCGCCCATTGCGGGTATGTTCTACGATTACGAAACGGGATTCGCCCAGTATACCGCGCCGCGGGGAGTTATGACGGGGGAGATAAATTTAAAGCGGCAGTATAAAATAAGCGGCGGGCAACTGGAGTATATGTTCGAGAGCGATATCGTAATCGACGACGAGATTCTTCAGGAGCAGCTGAGCAAGGCGACAAACGACAAGATGAAGAATATCGTCGCGACGATTCAAAAAGAGCAGAACAAAATAATACGCGACGAAAATTCGGACGTTTTGATTATTCAGGGAGTCGCCGGTTCGGGCAAGACTTCGATTGCGCTGCACAGGGTCGCGTATCTTTTATATCTGCTTAAAGACAAAATATATTCTGAAAACATGATGATTATATCGCCGAACAAAATCTTTTCGGACTATATATCGAACGTTCTGCCCGAGTTGGGAGAAGAACAAATATTACAGATGACGTTCGACGATATTGCCGAGCACGAACTCGACGAAATCTGCGAGTATCAGAATTTTTACGGTCAAATCTCAGAGCTTCTCGAAAATCACGACGATAATTTAATCAAAAGAATTAAATTTAAGTCGACCGGCGAATTTCTGAATAAAATAGACGAGTATATAGAATACGTCGAGCAGAATAATTTTATTCCCGAATCGTTCGGATATGTCCAGGACGAGGACGAAAGTTATATTTTAGCCAAAAATTACGAAGTGTCCGATTTTTATCTGATTGACAGATTCAACGCGTATAAAAGATTCCCCGCGATAAAACGCCTCGATATGATTATTGAAGAAATCATAGATAAACTAATGGACTTTTACGATATAAAACAGACTAAAATAAAAAAAATACGTTTGAGAAATAAAATATATTCTATGTTTAAAGACTCGAAAGACATACTAAAAATATACGGGGATTTATATAAATATATCAAGGCCGAGGATATGTACGTTCCCGAGAAAATAAAGCTGAACAGAACTATAAAGACAAAAAAAGGCGGCAAAGTTAAAAAAGTCGAAAGGACTTTGATTTCCTACGACGATATAGCGCCGCTTTTGTACTTAAAGAGCAGACTCTTCGGGGTAGACAGTTTTTTATACGTAAAGCATCTGTTAGTAGACGAGATGCAGGACTATACTCCCGCGCATTACGCTTTTTTTAATAAACTGTTCGTGTGCAAAAAAACTATATTGGGAGACGTAAATCAGCTCGTGAACCCGTTCGGCAAAGAATCTTCGCAGGAAAAAATCGCCGGAATATATAATAAACTGCCGAAGACAAAAGTAACGTCCATGACTCTGCTTAAAAGTTACAGGTCGACGGCTGAAATCACCGAATTTGCGAAAAAAATAATACGGAACGATAAGCTTCAGATTATAGAGCGCCACGGGGATAAGCCCGATATTATAAAATGCGCAAGCCTTGAAGAACAGGCCGGGAAAATAATAAAGCTCGCGGGGGAGTATAATAACAGGGGATTTAAATCGCTGGGAGTAATATGCAAAACCGGAAATCAGGCTGAAAAATTATATAATTTAATGCTCGGGAGAATATCCGGCATAACTCTGCTGACTGAAAAAAGCGAGAAGTTCGACAATAAACTAATTATAACGACGGCGTATCTTGCGAAGGGTCTCGAGTTCGACTGCGTTATTATGCCGGAAACGGACAAGAATAATTATAAGACAGAGATAGACAAACAGATGCTTTATATAGGCGTGACCAGGGCTTTGCATAAATTAACCCTGCTTTACACGGGAGAGGCGTCAAAATTTTTAAAATAATTTTATAAAACCTGTTGACATTTTGAAAATAATATAGTAAAATAAAAGTAAATAGTATTTACTTTTATTTTTATGTTTTAAAATATTAGGCGGGGGTGAAAATCATGGGTGAATTTTTGGCTGATTTAACTTTATATCAGAGCGTGTTTTTCGTGATATCGATGACTTCGACGCTGATACTTCTGATTCAGACGGCGCTTGCGATTTTTGGTATTGCGGGAGGCGAAGCGGACGGAGATTTCGACGCGGGAGGGCTCGACGCGGATTTTGACGGGGATATTGACATTGACATCGATATTGAAGCGGCGGACGGAAGTATAGGCGAAAAGGCCGCCGGAGCGGCGAACGACAGCGGGCTTAAATTATTTACGGTCAAAGGCATAATGTCGTTTTTCATGCTTGGAGGCTGGGTCGGATTTTTACTTTTGAGAGCGAACGTACATTATTTTATAGCGACTGTTTTAGCGGTTGAGAGCGGAGTTCTCGCGCTTGTCGTAATGGCGAGATTCATGAGGGGACTCATGGGACTTCAGCAGGACGGCACGCTGAAGATGAAGAACGCTCTCGGTCAGACAGGGCAGGTGTATATCAGAATACCCGCGTCAGAGCAGGGAAAGGGAAAAGTAAGCGTAACGATTCAGGAAAGATTCTGCGAGTTTGACGCGGTAACGGAACATGACGAGATGATAAAAACGGGCGAAAAAGTTTACGTTACGGACGTTAGACCGGGGAATATATTGGTAGTGGAAAGGGTGAAAGAAAATTAAATGTCAGATAATAGCGGGCAGAATCGTAACTAATACGGCGTCGCTTGCAAGCCCGAATCACGGTACTGTTTCGTCTGAATTAAGCAGGATTTTCAGCAACTATTTTAAAGGGAAGAAATGCAAGGTATATCACGATAACAATTATCTTTTGATCGACGTCATTGCGAAGAAATATAATATAAAACTGCCCGAAAAATGCGAAAAGGACAGATTTATACCCGACGTTATGGTTGTATGCGACAGGACGATAGACACGATACGCGGAATTACCGGACCGCCTTCGCTGATTGTCGAGGTTGTTTCCAGAGGAACTGCCGTATATGACAGTACGATAAAAAAAGAAGTGTACGCTCTAATCGGGGTAAAAGAATATTGGATAGCCGACCCGTATATGAAATCTGTCGTAACGTATGTTTTAAAAGACGGCGCATATGATATTACGGGAGAGTATTATAAATATACGCCGGGAGAAATCAAAGATATAGAAGAGGAAAAAGAATTTTTAAAAAAAGGCTGGACAGAGATAATAACCGAGTTTTCACCGTATTATTTCCCCGATTTAACAATAAGCATAGACGACGTTTTCGACGATTTAATCGAATAATAAAAAATTAACACAGGAGGTACGGGATAAAATGTTCGATAGTTTAATTTCGCAGACTCTGACTTTTATAGCGGGACCGTGGGCGATTATTATTTTATTGAAGTTCGGGATTGACGAGCTTAAAAAATTAGGAACGTTTTTGAGTTTAAGGCACAGCAAGACCAATCAGAAGCACAGTAAAAAAACCATGATTTTTTCTATGGTTAAATATCTGATTATTTTAGCCGCGATGGTTTTGTGTACGCAGGGAATATTTATATATCCGATGATTCCGGTTTGGTTGTTTGTTATATTTACTGGTTCGTATTACATAAAGCTCTGGAAATATCACGGATATTCTGTTTTGCGTTTAATATCCGCGGCGTTTGCAATCATAGTTTCAGCTATGCTGCTGCGTTCGATAATATGGCGGCTTCTGGGCATAATAATGTCGAATTGGGGAGGAGTCGTTCTGACGGTTTTGGCCGTTGCTCTGACGCTTTACACGATTCTGTCAAAGCAGGACGCAAAAGAAGCGGCCGAGGCGAAAAATCCAAGCGGACTCCGGGAATCAGTTACAAGACTGTCAAAAATACACAGAAATAATATGCCAAAATAAAAAAATAAATATAAATTTAAATAAAAAATTTCAGGAGGATTTCAGTATGTTCAACGATTTGATTATCATGATATGCGTTTTTGCTTTTTTGTTCTTCGCGATATTTATCGCGTTTCTGTCGCGATATAAAAAATGTCCGTCCGATAAAATTCTCGTCGTATACGGCAAGCTCGGTCACGACAAAGACGGAAACGAAAGAAGCTCCAAATGTATCCACGGGGGCGCGACTTTTGTCTGGCCCGTTATCCAGGACTATAAGTTTCTTGACTTAACCCCTATGTCTATAAGCGTCGATTTAAGGGGCGCGTTAAGCAAACAGAATATCAGAATCGACGTGCCGTCGAGATTCACGGTCGGTATATCGACTGAACCCGGGATTATGCAGAACGCCGCGGAGCGTCTTTTGGGGCTGTCGCTCAACGAAGTGCAGGAGCTTACGAAAGATATTATTCTCGGACAGCTCAGGCTCGTTATAGCCACTATGTCAATCGAGGAGATTAACACGGACAGGGATAGATTTCTTGAAGAAGTTTCGAATAACGTCGAGACTGAACTTAAAAAAATCGGCCTGCGTCTAATCAACGTAAACGTAACGGACATCAACGACGAATCGGGATATATCCAGGCTCTCGGACGGGAAGCCGCCGCGAAAGCAATCAACGATGCGAAACGTATGGTCGCCCTGCGAGAAAAAGAAGGTTCGATAGGCGAAGCCGACGCGAAACGCGACCAGCGTATCGCGGTCTCTCTCGCCGACTCGAACGCAATCAGCGGCGAAAACGAAGCGAAGATGAAAATCGCGGACTCGGACGCGCAGCGCCGCGAACGCGAAGCCGAAGCTTTAAAACGCGCGACGACGGCCGAAAAAATCCAGAAGGCTTTGTCGGACGCGGAATCGTTTGAAGCGCAGCGCAACGCCGAATTAAAAAGGGCGGAACTCGAAAAGGCGACGCTTGAAGCAGACGTTATTATTAAAGTCAATATAGACAAGCAGCAGCTGGAAATCCAGGCCGAAGCCGAAGCCGAACAGGCGCGTATAAGGGCGAAAGGCGAAGCGGACGCTACCCTTGCAAGGCTCACGGCCGAAGCCGAGGGTAATAAAGAGATATTAATACAGCAGGCCGAAGGGTTCGCGAAAATCGTCGAAGCCGCGGGCGGAGACGTGAAATCCGCGATACAGCTGCTCATCGCAGACAAAATAGACGAACTCGTGAAAATTCAGGTCGAGGCAATCAGCAATCTTAAAATCGACAAAGTTACGGTTTGGGACAGTATGGGCACAGACGGTCAGACTCCCGCGACGGCGAACTTTCTGTCGGGAATGTTAAAATCAGTACCGCCTTTAAGCGAAATGTTTAAGATGGCGGGCATGGAAATCCCGCAGTATCTGGGAAGTAATATAAACGAGGAAAACGCAAACGAAAATATAAGTTGATATATAAGTAAAAATTGAGGATTTACGGAGGATATTTAAGAAAATGAGTATTTCTATGAAAAGATTTGCGGCTGTATTGTTGCCTGTCGTTTTTATGACTGTTATATTTTTATCTCTGTTTTCATGCGGAGACAGTCAGGATTCAAGTTTAAATTCAAATTCCGGCGGCGAAGATAATGCCGCCGGAATTGCCGGCGGGTTGGATATACCGGACGGCGAAACGGATATATCCGATAACATATCAAAATTAGAACCCGATTTACCCGAAGCCGATTTTGACGGGGAAACAGTTAATTTTCTTGTTAAAGGCGAGGACCATCACTGGTACTGGTCGTCTAAAGAAATTTACGCCGAACAGGAAAACGGCGAACCCATAAACGACGCGGTTTACAGAAGGAACAGATATATAGAAGATAAGTATAATTTTGAAATAACGGAATACCGGTCGGCGGACCCGTCGGGAGACGCTTCTAAAACAGTCAGGGCGGACGACGGAACATACGACGCATTCATGCTCGGTCTTACCGACGGGGCGTCTCTGGCTCAGAGCGGTTATTTAGTAAATTTATATTCTATGCCGCATATAAATTTATCTCAGCCGTGGTGGGACCAAAGAGCCGTAAAAGACCTGACTGTCGGCGATAAGTTATATTACGCGCTCGGCGATTTAAACGCGGGGGAAACGACGGGGTCGGCAAGCTCCCATATATGCCCGACAGGGTCCTTAAAGGCGCCGTCGCCGTAAACCATCACCTCAATCTGCTTGCCGGACCTTTCCCTGAGCCCCTGCGCGATCCGGCCCACAATCGCTTCGCAATCATATGGGAAGAGTTTTACGGAGTCTTCCGTTGCTTTGTTCGAGCCCAGAAGTCCGTACTGTTCATTGTGCCCGCTGCCGTCGACGGGGGAAGTCAGCAAATCGTCCAGCCCATAGACGGTTTTGGCGCCCGCCTCCCTCAGCAGGCGCTTTGACCTGAAGCGCGTATGAATATCGCAGCACAGCACATTTTGAGTATAATTGAGAATTTTCCTCACGTCGTTCGCAAAGATGATTTCAATATGTTCGCCAAAGGATTTGTAATATTGCACATAATCCATGTTTGGGAACACATGAGCCGTGTCGTTGCCAAATTTTTCGCGATATGTTGCCTCGGTAAGCAAGTCGGTGTATGGATCGACACCAGCCTCGTCGAGCATGTCCCAGGAAATGAGCTCGTTGCCGACCTCGTCCGCCGGATAAGACAACATGATGTACAACTTTTCGCAGCCCCCGGCGATCCCCTTCAAAATATTTGAAAAACGGTTTCTCGACAGGATGGGAAAAGTGGCGGCAAGCGTCCCGTCAGGGGATTTGCCGCGGACTTCCGTAGAGATTTGGCTGCAGCTCGCCTAGTTGCCCCGGGG
>Ga0099364_10009307_pt1 | contig 13649 bp, 10 predicted proteins | sample TergutTh196P3_FD_73070 | JGI IMG/M metagenome (GOLD analysis project Ga0099364, IMG submission 73070) | Microcerotermes parvus P3 segment gut microbial communities from Pointe-Noire, Republic of the Congo - Th196 P3 | ecosystem: Host-associated > Arthropoda: Insects > Digestive system > Gut ...
GGTGCAGCCCTGTCAATCGGTGCCGGCCTGAAAATTAAGGATATTCCCGGCTATATGCCCCTGCATAACAGCCCTGATCTGAACGAGCTGTCAAAAACAGTTGGAGAAGCCATGCTCGGCAAGGATCAGATAGATTTCACCCAGGACTGGAAGGCAGGCTCCACCGACATGGGGGATCTTTCCTGTGTAATGCCGGTGGTGCATCCTTCCGGGGGCGGTGGTGAAGGTACCAGTCACGGCAATGACTTTCGTATAGCCAATGCGGAGGCTGCCAGCCTTGACGCTACACGTTATATTTCGGGGCTTGCCTGCACTCTTCTTGGCGAAGGTGGCGCGGAGCTAAAAAGGATTAAGGAAAACTACAAACCCATTTTCACGAGCTATAAGGCTTACTTCGATTTTGTAGATGCCCTATATAGCGAGCGGGATTTATTAAACTACGACGGAGATTCTGCAGCGGTTATTTGGTAACACGAGGGTTCTCATGGATCAGGATTTCACATGGCTTAGACACCAAATGGTAGAAACCCAAATAAGATCAAGGAGCATAAAATCGGAAGCTGTTTTGGATGCCATGCGTAAAGTGCCGCGACACCTCTTTGTTCCGGAAAACATGCAAAAACTTGCCTATGAAGATTCACCATTACCAATCGGATTAGGCCAAACCATCTCCCAGCCTTACATCGTTGCATTTATGACAGAATGGCTTCGCACCACGCCCGGAATGAAAGTCCTGGAAATAGGGACGGGATCGGGGTATCAGACTGCTATTCTGGCTCAGCTGGAGCTTGAGGTTTTTTCGGTAGAAGTACTGGAAACCCTGATTAAAGGTGCAAGAAAAACCCTCTCGCAGTTAAATTATATCAATATAAATTTAAAATGTGATAACGGCTATCTTGGCTGGCAGGAAGAAGCCCCCTTTGACGTTATAATCGTTACAGCCGCCCCGGAAAAAATTCCGGATGAGCTTATCAAACAGTTAAAAGATGGCGGAAGAATGGTTGTACCTGTTGGGCCAGCCCATTCTGTGCAAAATTTAAAGCTTATCGCCAAAAACAATGGGGAGATTTTCGAAAGTAACCTGCTTCCGGTCAGGTTCGTCCCAATGGTGGAATGAAAAAACATTTTTCTTGACTTAAAGTCTGGATGTGCTAAAATATGCGAAATGACTTTATCCATGTTTGAAGACTCTGTTGAAATTTTAAAAGACCTTATAAAAATTGAAAGCCCCTATTTCAATGAAGAAAAGATCATAAGCCATGTATCCCGGTGGCTTTGCGAGGCGGGAATTAAAAATGAGATCCAGGAATATCATGAAGAAAAGATAACCGGATTCAAAGGAAAAAATGTAATCAGCGTATTGGACGGCGGCCGGCCCGGCCCTGTTGTACATCTGAATGGCCACCTTGATACGGTTATACTCTGCAGCGGATGGAAGCGCGATCCCTATGGCGCTGAAATCGGAAACGGCAAAATCTACGGTTTGGGTGCTTTGGATATGAAGGGCGGATGTGCGATAATTATGTCTGCCTTGAAGGCTTTCAACAACAAATACAAGGAGTTTAATGGCAAAATAATTACAAGTCTTGTATCGGCAGAAGAAGGGCCTTTCGGTTTGGGTACAGACGCGGTAATTAATTCAGGCTTGATTGATAACATTGATGTGTCCATTGTAACCGAAGCGAGCTCAGATGCTGCCAAGGGTACCTTCCCTGCCATCTGCCTTGGCGCCAGAGGCGGATATGGAATTGTGATTGAGTTTTTCGGTAAATCTGCTCACGCGGCAAATCCTGATGAAGGAGTGAATGCTGCGGTGGATGCGGGAAAAATGATGGCCCGCCTTGACGAGATTAAGTTTAAAAAGGATGAACACCTTGGCGAAGGCTGTATCTGCGTCATTTCGGTCGAAAGCGATGGCGGAGCATGCAGTGTGCCTGATTATGCGAAAGTCAGGCTTTTCAGACATATAGTTCCGGGTGAAACAAAGGAAAGCATTATAAAGGAACTGGAAGATATAATTAAAAATACCGGCATTGCAAGTGAAGCTAAAATTTCCTTCAGGGAAGCTCCTTCGAAGGAAACAGAAGCTTTTCTGCCTTACACTGTTTCCGAAAACAACAAGTTCGTAAAGCTGTTAAAGGACTCCTGTAAATCTGTTACTGGGAAAGATGCAGGAACTACATATTTTCACGGCATTGGCGACTTTAACTATCTGGGCACTCGTCTCAAGGCACCATGTATTGTTTTTGGAACAGAAGGTGAAAACTACCATAAAAGTGATGAATATACAACGATAGATTCATTGATAAAATCTTCAGCGATATTGTATGACTATCTGGAGAAGCTTTTAATTAATTAAGGAAAAAGGAGTTTCCATGAAAGTTGAAGATCTTAAACATGCGGGATTAAAAAAGTGGATCAAGGAATGGGCCAAAATTACGAAAGCAGATATTGTGGAAATATGTAACGGAACCAAGGCTGAATATGACCGTATGCTCAAAATCCTGGTTGATTCAGGACTCGGCACGCGGCTGGATAAGAAAAAAAGACCAGGTTCATATTTATTCCGCTCTGATCCTTCGGATGTGGCACGTGCAGAAAGCCGGACTTTCATTGCGAGCAACAAGAAAATTGACGCAGGCCCCAACAATAACTGGGTAGACCCGGTAGAGTTGAAGAAAACAATGGCCGATCTGTACAGGGGCTGCATGAAGGGCCGTACCATGTACGTTATACCATTTTCAATGGGACCTATTGGCTCTGACATTGCAAAAATCGGCGTTGAAATTACGGACAGCCCCTACGTTGTTGCCAGCATGCACATAATGACCAGGGTGGGAACAAAGGTTCTGGATGTCCTTGGCTCTGACGGTTTTTTTGTGCCATGTGTCCATTCCGTAGCCAAACCCCTTGCCAAAGGTGAAAGCGATAATGGCAAATGGCCCTGTGAACCGGATGTCCAAAAAAAGTTTATCAGCCACTTTCCGGATACTTATGAAATATGGTCCTACGGTTCAGGCTACGGAGGCAATGCTTTGCTCGGCAAAAAGTGCCTTGCCCTGCGCATCGCTTCGGTTCTGGCAAGGGATGAAGGCTGGCTTGCAGAGCACATGCTCATCCTCAAGATCACCAACCCCGAAGGCAAGGTTAAGTATATTGCCGGGGCTTTCCCCTCGGCCTGCGGTAAAACGAACCTTGCCATGATGAGCCCCTCGCTGCCGGGCTGGAAAGTCCAGACCATTGGGGACGATATAGCCTGGATGAAGTTCAAGGAGGACGGCTATCTTTATGCAATAAATCCGGAAGCCGGTTTCTTCGGAGTTGCTCCTGGAACCAGCGGGCATTCGAACCATAACGCCATGGAGACAATAAGCAAGAACACAATTTTCACCAACTGCGGCCTTACCGAAGAAGGCGATATCTGGTGGGAGAAGATCGGCTATGGTGCACCAGGTATTGAGATCCTGGACTGGAAGGGGCAAAAGAGACCTGCACCCAAGAGTGATAAAGGTGTCAAAGGTGAGGAGATCGCCCATGTGAACGCGCGTTTTACTGCTCCAGCCAGACAGTGCCCTGTGATAGCGCCTGAGTGGGAAGATCCGCAAGGTGTACCCATTAGTGCTTTCCTGTTTGGAGGCCGCCGGGCTACAACCATCCCACTTGTTAACCAGAGCAAAAGCTGGGTACACGGTGTGTTCCTAGGCTCAATCACAGGTTCTGAAATTACCGCCGCTGCTCTTGATATTGCTGCAGGAACAGTCCGCCGCGATCCCTTCGCCATGCTGCCCTTCTGTGGTTACAACATGGGAGACTACTTCAGTCACTGGCTCGAGCTGGGCAAGAAAGCTGAAGAGGAAGGGCATAGTGATAAGCTGCCGAATATCTTCTTTGTTAACTGGTTCCGCAAGGATTCCTTCGATCAGTTTCTTTGGCCCGGTTATGGAGAAAATGCCCGTGTGCTAGCCTGGATCTTTGACCGCTGTGACGATGAAGAAAACTACATTGAAACAGCAATCGGGAATCTGCCCAAACCAGGTTCAATTCTGCCTCCCAGCGGCACTGACCCAGAAACAATGAATGCACTCTGCTCAGTTGACGTTGAGGGCTGGCGGGAAGAAATCGCCGATATACGCAGCGATTACTATCCCCGCTACGGCGACAGACTTCCGAAAGTGCTGTACGAAGAGCTTGATGATATTGAGCGACAGCTGGAGAAATTGCACAACATTTTGAGCGGAAGAAGGTGAAAATAGCAGCAAAAAAGCAGTAAACCGGTAATTTTGGCCGCTTTTTTTTCGAAATTCGGGGATTTAGGCTTGACTCATACTAAAAACGCCCTTTAAAATTCATTTTAGTTGTCAAAAAATGAACAACGCATAAAAATGAGTTTAATTAAGGTTGATAACGCTATAATACTCGCGGCCGGATTCGGTTCGCGGCTTGTACCCGTAACCTACGAGCTCCCCAAGGGACTGGTACCGGTAAGAGGCGAACCCCTTATAGAACGCCAAATACGGCAACTAAGAGAAAAAGACATATCTGAAATTATTATCGTAGTTGGCTACCTGAAAGAGCAGTATGAATACTTGATTGACAAGTATGGTGTACAGCTTATTTTGGATCCTGAATTCGCAGTGAAAAATAGCCTGGCAAGCTTATCATGCGCCCGCAGCTACCTGAAAAACTCGTATATTCTGTCCGCCAGCAACTGGATAAATGACAACATGTTCAACAATGCTGAAAAAAGGAGCTGGTGCAGCTGTGTTTACAAAACCGGCTCTGTCTCCGACTTGTGTGTAACAGCGGATGCAAACGGGCGGGTCATCGATGTGACTGCCGGAGCTGGATACGATTCATGGGTAATGTGCGGTCCGGTTTTTATGTCAAAGCCCTTTTCCAGAAGGTTTGCGAAAAAAATTGAAGAGTATTATAAAATGCCCGGCAAAGAAGATGCTGTGTGGGAAGATGCGTTTGTTGATGAGATACATAACTTTGATCTGTATACCAATAAACAAAGTATTAGCAATGTACAGGAATTTAAAACCCTTGAAGAGCTGCGATGGTTTGATCCCGGTTATTACAGAAGAACCCAGAATACCATGATCAATACAATTGAAGATGTCTTTGGCGTAAAAGAAAGCAAAATAGTCGATATACAAAACCTGGAAGCCGGAATGACAAACAGATCCTTCGCTTTTTCCCTAAACGACCAATCGTATATATTCCGGCTGCCGGGCGAAGGCACTGAAGAATTGATAAACAGAAAGAATGAATCGGAAGTCTACAGAGCCGTGAAAAAACTTAGACTTTCCGATGAGATTATTCTTTTTGATGAGGAAAGCGGATACAAAATATCTACCTTTTATGAAAATGCCCGAAACACAAGCCCTCATGATCGCGGGGACATAGAGCTGTCCATGGAAATTTTGCGGAGGATTCACCAAAGCGGTATAAGAGTTGCCCACTCTTTTGACATAGACAGGGAAATATCCCGGTACCTGGCCTTGTGCGATGAAAGAAACGCGCTTAAGTTTCAGGACAACGAAGAAACCCATGAAAAAATGAAGCTGTTGCTTGAACAAGTACAAAAGATGCATGTTCCGGACGTTCTGTGCCATATTGACTGCAATCCAGATAATTTTATACGTCTTGCGGACGGCTCCATTAAGCTGATTGACTGGGAATATGCGGGCATGTGCGATCCGATTCTGGATCTGGCTATGTACTCAATTTATTCATATTATTCAAAAGAAGAAATGGATGAATTATTAAGGATCTATTTGGAGCGGAGTCCCAACGATAACGAAAAAATAAGACTTTATATTTATACCGCATTGGGTGGCTATTTGTGGTCACTGTGGACCGGATACAAGCAATCCTTTGATGTTGAATATGGAGATTATGGCATGAAAATGTATCAATATGCAAAAGATTTTTACGATTTATTGCAGCAGGAGTGTTTATGAATAACAATGAAAAAACGACGGATTTATCAATTTTACTGTTTCCCTTATGTATTATTGCTTTTTTGGCTTCATTGATTTTTATCTTCCCTGAAGGGGCGCAATTCGTTATTGGGGAATTGCACAGCTTTTTCGTCAACAGGCTGGGAGTGTTCTACCTGGGCATGGGGCTTTTCGTCCTAAGCTGCAGCATCTACATCGCCTGTTCCAAATACGGAACTATAAGGCTTGGCTCTCTGGAAAAGCCGCGCTATTCCGGCTTCAAATGGGGATCCATGATATTCACCGCAACAATGGCTGCCGACATCCTTTACTGGTCGTTGATTGAATGGGGCTATTATTACGCAGAAAACCCAATGGGTCTTAGCGACCTGAGTTTGCTGCAGCGCCAGCAAATTGCTTCGAGCTATCCCCTGTTTCACTGGGGGCCCATACCCTGGGCGTTTTATATTTTACCGGCAACTGCCTACGCCTATATGTTTTATGTGCGAAGGGGCCAGCGCCAGACCCTGTCCGAAGCCTGCAGGCCGATTTTAAAAAGCAAAATCGACAGTGGTTTTGGCAAGCTGATAGATGTTGTTTCAGTTGTAGGCTTACTGGGAGGAACTGCTACAACCTTTGCCCTTGCAACTCCGCTTATGACCAACGCCATCATGCAATTAATCGGCATTACGACAGACAGGGGCCTTACCATTGCCGTGTTATTGGCAAACGGCATTTTATTCACAATGGCCGTGCTTTTCGGCATGAAGGCAATCCTCTGGCTTGCCCTCGCATGTGTGGTTGTTTTTGGATTTCTGCTTTCGTTTGTGTTTTTCCTTGGCCCGACAAGGTTTATCCTTGAAAGCGGTATGTCGGGGATTGGGAACATGTTGCAGAACTTCATCAGCATGGCAACATGGACAGATCCGCTCCGGCTGACAGGGGACGGTATATCCGGCTTCCCGCAGCACTGGACCATTTTCTACTGGGCTTACTGGATAGCATGGTTTGTCGCAACGCCCTTTTTCATTGCGAAAATCAGCGAAGGACGGACTATACGTAGTATGATAGGCGGCGCTTTTTTCTACGGTATTGCCGGAACCTATACTTCATTTACGGTCTTCGGTAATTTCGGACTTTACCAGCAGGTTACCGGAAAGGTTGATGCCGCTGCCATGCTGCTTGACGAAGTCGCCCCATCGGAAGTAATTATCAGCCTGTTTCAACAATTGCCGGCACACAATATCGCTTTGGCATTGCTTGTTGTTGCAATGCTGGCATTTTATTCCAGCACCTTTGACGCAATCACCCTGGTTGTTGCCGGCTTCTGCCAAAAAACCATGAAGCTGGACGAGCAGCCAGATAAGAGACTCAGGGCCTTTTGGGCAGGTGTCTTTGTAATTCTTCCAATTGCCTTAATCTGGTCGGAAGGCACTTTAACAATGCTGCAGACCGTGTCAATAATTGCAGCCTTCCCGCTTTCGATTATTATGCTGATTATTATTTTCAGTTTTATAAAAGAATTAAGAAGTTCATGAACTTTTAACCATGTGAAGGATTTTCCAAAAGGAGTCATATATGAAGTTACGCTATAGGTTAACCCTTATAATCGCTGCTTTAACTTTAGTAATAATCACCGCAATTTCAGGAATAGTGCTGTACCAGGCCCGTATTTTACAATCCCGGGTAGCTTATGAAAACACAAGAAACATAGCTCATACCGAATCACTCAGCATGCAGCAGCAGTTTGAAAAGAACATGAACGTCATTGACACTATTGCAAAAATATACAACTCATTTCACCATTTTGATATGAATACGCGAAGAGCCAATTTCGATACAATACTTCGCAGCACGGTGGAATCGAACCCCGAAATTATCGGAATATACTCTGTATGGAAGCTGGGTATTATTGACGACGGGAACCCCATCTACAGCACCCTGTATACAAGTGAGCATAGCACGAGAGACGAGGAGATACTTGTCCGTTATGATTTTGCCGAATGGAATGTGCCCGAATATACCAGAGTCCAGCAGTCCATTGCAGACAACGAGGCCTGGCAGTGGCTGCTCCCCTTCCCTGTGCCATTTCTTAACAGGGGGGATGAAACCCATGTTGTCTTTTTAACCGCTCCAATTATTGATAACGATACCGGAGAGCTCTACGGTTTTGTGGGTTCGGGGATAGATCTTTCCGATGTAAAGAATCGCATAGCCGGCCTAAAGCCCTACGGTACAGGCAGGGCCATGCTGGTTTCCAATGCAGGTATTATCATAGCTCACCCGGAGGAAGGTCTTATTGGCTCAGACTTCCAGGACATTGGACTCAGGCAGTTTGGAAGCGATGGCATAAGGCAAATACGGGATACACTTGAAAATGGAAATTATCACCAGGTCTATAACGACGGAAACATTATCATAAGCTATCCATTCCGCGTAGGAACCACCAGAGCCAATTGGGCAATAATTCTGGAAATTGAAGAAGACATCGTTTTGGCTGAAGTAAATCAACTCCAGAACTTTACCATCATTCTGTCTGTAATTATGGTATTTGCTGCCTCTTTGGTGGTCTTCTTTTTTATTTTTTATACAATGAAACCAATTACAACAATTACAGAAAAACTTACATATATTTCTGAAGGGGATTTCACACAAAGTGTAAGCATTAAATCCAAAGATGAAATAGGTATTTTGGCCCAGAATTTTAATTTGACCGTAGAAAAAATCAAGGAACTTATAGGAACAATAAAACACAAGGTCAATGCGCTCACCAACACCAGTTTCGAACTTTCTACAAATATGTCACGAACATCAAAAGCGGTAAACCAGATATCAACAGACTTCCAGGGAATAAAGAGCCTTGAGACTGAGCTTAAGAGGGAAGCGGTAGAAGCAAACCAAGCGGTGGAATCAATAAAAATCAACATTGAAAGCTTAACCAAATTCGTAGAAGAACAGATCACAAGCGTCAATACATCTTCTTCAGCCATTGAAGAAATGACGGCTAATATCAATTCTGTGACAAGAACTCTGGTGGAAAACGCAGAAAATGTCAATTCTCTTACAGAAGCATCGGAAAACGGGAAAGCCGGAGTTCAGGCTGTAGCCGAGAAGATACAGGAAATTGCCCGGGACTCTGAGGGACTGTTAGAAATCAACTCCGTGATGGAAAGTATTGCCAGCCAAACTAACCTGCTTTCCATGAACGCAGCCATCGAAGCTGCCCATGCCGGAGAATCGGGAAGGGGTTTTGCGGTGGTAGCCGCAGAAATTCGCAAGCTTGCAGAATCATCAGAGAAACAGTCAAAAACAACTGCTACAATGTTAAAAAAGATAAAGTCTTCAATAGACAGCATTACAAGGTCTTCTGATGAGGTACTTAACCGTTTTGAAGCCATAGACACAGGAGTGAAAACTGTATCCGGACATGAGGCCAATATACGCAATGCCATGGAAGAACAGGAGGTTGGAGGAAAGCAGATACTGGAATCCGTAGGCCGCCTTAAAGAAATAACCGTTCATGTAAAAAACGGCTCTGACTCCATGTCAAAATCAGGAGAAGACCTTATTAAAAAAACCAGCGTATTTATTGAAATCAGCAATCAGGTTATTGACGGCATGAACAAGATAATTAGCGGCGCCATGAACGAGATACAATCTGCTGTAAAACATGTTGACGAAATGAGCGCAGAAAACGACAAGAACTTCAATGAGCTTAAAAAGGAAACAGAAAAGTTCAAGGTTTCCACGGGTAAAGAAAAGAAAACAGTTCTTGTGGTGGATGACGATGCAACCCATCTGGTGGCGACTAAAGGTATGCTGGAAAGCAACTACGAAGTTGTTACAGCCAGATCAGGTCACGAAGCCTTGTCCCTGTTTTACCAGGGTTTTATTCCCAATTTTATTTTAATGGACTTAATAATGCCTGACATGGATGGCCTGGATACTTTTGAAAGGATGAAGGCCATAAGCAATTTACACCATGTTCCAACAGCCATTTTTACCTCTTCGGATGATCCGGCAGACAGGGCAAGGGCACAGCAAATGGGAGCTAATGATTACATCAAGAAACCGACCAAAAAAAGCGAGCTTTTAGCGAAAATAGAAAACTTTATTCGATAGTGCCAAAAAAAATCAATTTTTTCCTCTTTTTTTCAAAAAAATGAAGCAAAACCCATAGTTCGTGCAGTATAGGTTAAAACACTTTCTATAGGAGGAAAAATGAAAAAAATCATTTTCTCAAAGCTGGCAAGTCTTTTGATCTTGCTCTTGCTTCTTGGCGGCTGTTCAAACGGTTCAACTGAATCCCATGATCCCGATTCAGATTTTGATACTGAAACTGAACAGGTTATTTCTGATCCTGATTTAAATGATGAAGATGAAGAAAGTAATGAAACCGAACCTGAGCTGGACGACACAGAAGAAGAAATTGTCCTTGAACCGATAGCGGAGTTTCTTGGTGGTAAAGTTGTTTCGGAAACGGAGATCGTTTTTGAGTTTTCAATGCCGGTAACACTGCAGTCCCTGTCCCTGTCCTTTAATCCGGACATTGAGCTTGAAAAAATTTATGAAGGAAACACAATAACATTGTATCTTGGCGAAGACCTGGAACCTGGACTGCGCTTTATTGCCGAGTTTGAAGCGGAAGATGAGTGGGATAACCTCATCAACACTCAAGTTTCCCTGATTGCCAAAAACAATCGCCCTCCGGATCTGCTTATCAATGAACTGCGTACCGAGTTTTCAGGAAGCAGCCAGAAAGAGGAATTTATCGAATTTAAAATACTGTCCGAAGGCAATCTGGGAGGATTACAGGTCTTTGCCGCAAGCAATAAAACGAATCCCATGATTTATGAATTTCCCCCGGCAGAGGTGATGGAAGGGGAATATGTGGTACTTTACCTTCGCACATTGGACAAACCAAACAATACTGATTCTTTTCCAACACGAAGTTTTTGGATACCGGACTCAAGCAAGCTTTTGCGCAAAACCGACGCAGTCTATGTAATGGATCAGGATAGCCGGGTATTGGCTGCGATCATGATTGCCGAGACTCCCGCCGCCTCATGGACCATTACTCAGCTTGCAGAGGCGGCGGAGTTCCTTTTTGAACAAGGCGCCTGGACATCTGAGGCAGGGGGGATCAGCAGCCCGGCGGATGCGGCGAGCAGTGAGAATATCAAAACCAGCCTTACCCGGAGTATCTCAAGGGATGAAACAATGGACGATAGCAGGACTGCGGCAGACTGGTATGTTACTGCAAATAACGGTGCGACGCCGGGGCTGCCAAATAATCCACAGCGTTTTTAGGGCATATTCAACAAGCTGTAGAGTTTGCCCGACACGACATACTGATTCTCCCTGCTGAGTAAAATGGCAATGCCATGCTCCTTTGCGGCTGCTAGCATGTCCTCAGGTACGGGACGGGAATTGCATATGATGATTGCTGCTATATTTACCACTGTGGCTACGGCCACAGTGTTTATATGGGCTTGAATTGTAATAAGGACATTCGATTTGGAATTGGCAAGTACATCAGAGAGCAGGTCTGAGGTATAGGCCCCGGAAAGTTCTGCATCATCAAACTCATCATGAAGGATCCCGGCCCCAAGGACTGAGGCAGCTTCACGAATGGTCATATTTTATTGAATAGATGTTTTTCGATAAAGTCCGCCACCCCGTCTTCGTCGTTAGTCTTGCCGGTAACGAGGTCGGCAATTTTTTTCAGGCGTTCATCTCCGTTTGCCATGACTACGCCGGTACCGGCCCAACGAATCATGGATTCATCATTCATTGAATCTCCAATTGCCATGGTTTCTTCGGCGCCAAAGCCCAAAATTTCCGCAATTTTAGCCAGAGCTGTGCCCTTATTGGTATCTTTTGGTGCAAGCTGAAGGAAATACTTCCGGCTTCTGAAAATGCTTGTTTTATCTCCCATATTGGTCCGTACAAGATTTTCAACATTATCCAAAAGCGAAGGATCCCCTGGAATAATCAACTTATAGCAACTCTCACCGGCCAGGTCCCGGAAGTTTTCTACAAGCACCTGTCTAAGACCTGTGAGCTGTTCATCTATTGTGGAATATTCATTTCGTCTGGAAATGTAGGTGATATTGTCGGCGTACATCTGCAGTGGGAAGTCTCCTTTGTCCGCCAAATCACAAATTGCCATTATTATCTCCTGGTCAAGCAGCGATTCATAGACTATATTTCCGGTATCGCTTTCGGTAATTAAGGCGCCGTTATTGGAGATCAGATAACCGGGTCTGCTGTGCAAGTTCATAAGCCGTACATAACGTTCCATGGCTTCAGGAATACGACCGGAAGTCAATACCACGGTTATTCCAGCCTGCTCGGTAAATTTTATGGCGGTTCTCGTCCTGGACTAGAGCGATAGATCCGAACGTAAAAGAGTATCGTCCAGATCAAGGGCAAGAATTTTAATTTGCTTCATATTAATAGAATAACCCCTTGCGGCCTGCTGTTCAATAGAGAGTTCTATAAGTATAATAGAATTATGGGAAAGTGTTATGTTTTTGTTAATCAAAAGGGTGGTGTTGGAAAAACTACCTCCGCCATCAATATAGGCGCCTTTCTCGCGGAAGCCGGAAAATCTGTTCTTCTTGTGGACTTTGATTCCCAGGCCAACCTTTCCAGCGGCGTCGGGGTGAGTGAGAAACATGCAAAACCGGGCGTATATGAGCTTATTTCTGGCCTGGCTCCCCTTGAAGCGGTGATTCGACATACTTCCACAAGCGGACTATCTGTAATCCCAGCGGGAATGGACCTTTCCGGCGCGGCTGTTGAATTAATCGGCGAGGAAGATCGGGACTTTTATCTGTCAAATGCCCTGAAACCGGCGCGAGAACAATATGACTTTATCCTTATTGACTCTCCCCCTTCCCTTGGAGTGCTGACTGTGAACGGAATTACAGCGGCGGATGCAGTATTGATTCCTATGCAATGCGAATACTTCGCAATGGAGGGGCTAACCCACCTTCTCAAAACTGTCAAAAGAATTCAGAAAACCCTTAACCCCAATCTGGATATAGGTGGAATTTTTTTTACCATGTACGATCCCCGTACCAAGTTGGCACAACAGGTAGTCAAAGAGGTAAGCACCTATTTTAAAAGCAAGGTTTTTTCCACCTTAATTCCCAGGAACATCCGCCTATCCGAGGCACCTTCCCATGGACTTCCAGTTTCGAAATTAGATCCTAATTGCAGCGGAGCAAAAGCCTATAAAAGCCTGGCTCAGGAGGTTCTTGACCGTGGCGCCTAAACGGGGTCTTGGAAAGGGGCTTTCCGCCCTTCTTTCCGACAGAACCGATGAGAAAGACACCCATGAAGGCGCACAAGTGGCGATAAAAGGGGAACTAAACATCTCCATTGAAAAGTTAAAAACCAATCCCAACCAGCCCCGAAAAGATTTCGATGCTGCCGAACTGGCAGAACTGGCGGACTCCATAAGGCAGCAGGGTATAATCCAGCCCATAATCGCCGAAGACACAGGGGACGGCAGCTATACCATTGTCGCAGGAGAACGAAGGGCAAGGGCGGCGAAGCTTGCGGGCCTTAAGGAAATCCCGGTTATACTCCGTAAATACTCCGAAGAAAAACGCATGGCTGTCTCTCTGGTCGAGAACATTCAGCGCTCCAACCTGAACCCCATTGAGGAAGCCGCGGCTTACAGGCAGTTCATGG
>Ga0099364_10009308_pt1 | contig 13647 bp, 5 predicted proteins | sample TergutTh196P3_FD_73070 | JGI IMG/M metagenome (GOLD analysis project Ga0099364, IMG submission 73070) | Microcerotermes parvus P3 segment gut microbial communities from Pointe-Noire, Republic of the Congo - Th196 P3 | ecosystem: Host-associated > Arthropoda: Insects > Digestive system > Gut ...
GAGATCGACGTCCAAACTTGATAAAAACTCCCTCTGCTATTTGCTGATTAAAAGTTCCTTTCTCACGGTGTCTGACCGCGTGCCGACTTTCAATCTCCGATCCAATTTTCAACGGCAGTGTAGCACGCACTGCGTTACAAGGTGTCAGGTATTGGGGTGACGTGTGCGCCGGAGTACCGGCTAAATGATTTCATTGCGCTGACATAGTCGGCGGTTCTCGAGGGCGGCTCTCTATTGCAAAACACAACGGAATGACATAGAATGATCCCAGAGGATATTTCCGCTCCGCTATGAAACCAATCCACATTCTAACCGGTACTCTGCTCGCCGTATTCCTGATTGCAGGATGCCGAGACTCCGATGGGCTGCAAATCGGCGATGCGCCGTATTTTACGTCCTACCGCGATATCCCCGGTGTAACGCTCGCCGAAATCGAAGCCGTCGAAGCACTGCGTGAAAAATACAACTACTTCGATTACGCTATGCTCTTGAGCAGCGAATCGTTTATCGATGAGAACGGCGAAATTCAAGGATACACTCCCCTCGTATGCGAATGGTTGACCGAACTCTTCGGAATCCCCTTTGTTCCCCAAATCTATACTTGGAGTGACTTGTCGAGCGGTCTCAACAACGGAACCATCGATTTCACCGGCTATCTCATGCCGACCGACGAACGCCGATACCTCTACTACATTACGGATGCTATCACCCAGCGTCCGGTAAAATACTTTCGATTGGCCAACAGCAAACCGCTTTCCGAAATTGCCGAAACACGAAAATTGCGCTACGCACTTCTCAAAGGGGCTTCGACGACGGACAATGTTTTTCGTTATGCCGTCGAGCAATTTGAACCTGTATTTATCAACGAATATATTGACGCATACGAGTTGTTGAAGACCGGCGAGGTTGACGCCTTTGTCGGTTCGGGAGTTGCGGAGGCCGTTTTTGACGAGTTTGGTGATGTTGTCACGAAGGATTTTATGCCGCTTATCTATAGCACGGCTGCGATTGCTACCAACAATGCGGAACTTGCCCCGATTATTTCCGTGTTGCAAAAAGCCCTGCAACATAATGCGGGGAAACACCTCCATGAACTTCGTCAACAGGGACATTGGGACTATATGCGGCATAAGTTGTTCATGCGTCTCAATGAAGAAGAACGCGAATACATAAAGAACAATCCCATCATTCCGTTTGCAGCAGAATTTGATAACTATCCTGTCAGTTTCTATGACTTTCGCCAAAAAGAATGGCAAGGAATCTGTTTTGACGTTCTGCATGAAATCGAATTGCTGACAGGCCTGCAGTTCGTGGTTAACCACGAAATAGAAATTTCGTGGGATGACTTGCTTCAAACACTTGAAGAGGGCGAGACGTTGATTATTTCGGAACTCATACGCACGGCGGATAGGGAAGGTCGTTTTTTATGGCCGGAGAATAACTTCCTGCGTGATCACTCCGCATTGATTTCTAAAGCGGAGCATCCCAACATTAGTCTTCACGATGTTTGGACGGTCAGGGTTGGCTTGACTGCTGGGAATGCTCATACTGAGTTTTTTCATCGTTGGTTTCCCGACCATAAACATACGATTGAATTTCCTTGCCAGGTCAGTCTCTTGGAGGCATTAAATCGCGGCGATATCGATGTGGCGAAGAATAGGAACAATCTTATTCTTTATCTTTCCAATTATCAGGAACTGGCGGGTTATAAATCCAATTACGTATTTGAGAACATTTTTGAGTCGACGTTTGGATTTAACAAGGATGCCCGTATCCTGTGTTCTATTGTCGATAAGGCCCTCGGTTTGGCGGATACCCAGACAATATCGGAACATTGGCTTCGCAAAACGTATGATTACCGTATCAAAGTGGCGGAGGCGCAAAAACCATATATGTACGGCATGATCGGCTTGTTGCTGTGCGTGATCGGTCTTATGGCCGTTTTTCTTGTTGTCAATACCCGAAACATCAGGGAACATAAACGGTTGACCACGAAAGTTGAAACGATGCTCGACAATTTTACCGGTGTGGTTTTCCAGATGCTTCACGATCCTCCGGACTTTACTTACGTTTTTATCAGCAAGGGTTGTCAAGACATTTTTGGGTACACACACGACGAAATGCTGGGTCAACCCGCTACAAAGTTTGTGCATCCCGACCATATCCCCATTCTTTTGGAACAATATGCTTCTTGGGAGCCTTCCCAGATACTTTTTGAGAAAGATGTCCGGGTTGTAACGAAGTATGGAGAGGAGAAATGGATTTGGGTTCGTCTTCGTCCTACGGCGTTTCATTCCGACGGTACTCCGACCCTTTTCGATGGTCACTATACCGATGTAACGGAGCGTCGGAAATTGGAGGCTGCCGAACTTGAGCAAAAGCGTCTGGCTGTGCGTATTGAGGCGATGATTAACAATTTGCCGGGTATGGTTTTTCAATGCCTGTACGACCCTCCGGACTATACGACGACTTTTGTCAGCAAAGGGTGCTTCGAACTTCTCGGCTACACCGCCGAGGAGTTGCAGGGGCATACAGCCGTGGTGCGTTTCTCGGATGTGATGCACCCCGACGATGCCGACGCCGTTGAATCACTGAGTGCCCGGACACACCCGTTCGGTATCCCCTTTGAACATACTTATCGATTCATCACGAAAGATGGTACGGTCAAATGGGTATTGGAGCGCAGCCGGGTCACCGAACATAATCCCGACGGTTCCCCCCATTTGATCGAAGGGTACTATTCCGATGTTACCGAACGCTGGCATTTGGAGGCCGCCGAAAAGGAACAGTTGCGTATGGCCAATCGGCTTGAAGCAATGATTGATAATGTTCCGGGTATGGTCTTCCAAGGCTGGCATACCCTGCCCGATAAGTATGTTTATACCTTTGTGAGCGGAGGGTGCGAAACCCTTTTAGGCTACACCGCCGAAGAACTGCTGGGGGAAAACGCCTTGAGTTTCGGCAACATCATCCATCCCGAAGATGCCCCCGCTATGGAAAAAATGAGTCGGTCGATTGTCCAGGGCGTGCCGTATGAGGGAACTTTCCGTATCATCGCCAAAGACGGCACGGAAAAATGGCTCTGGGAACGTTGCCGGGTGCTTGGAAAAGACTCGGATGGCGTCTCCTTTTTTGTCGAAGGATACTATGCCGATATTACCGAGCGTTGGAAGTTGAAGACCGCCGAACAGGAACAGTTGCGTATGTCAAAGAGACTTTCAACCTTGATTTCGAACCTCCCCGGTATGGTGTTTCAGTGTCAGGCAACCTTTCCCGACTATCCCTTCACCTACGTCAGCGAAGGGAGCAAAGAACTTTTAGGATTTTCGCCGGAAGAATTGGTTGGCAGCCCCAACAGATATATGGAGATGATTCATCCCGAAGATTTTGACATCTACGAAAAGAAAGTCAAAGAAACGTTGGACGTCGGCTTGCCTTTTGTTCATACAGGCCGATTCCTCTTGAAAGACGGTTCAATCAAATGGATTTTAGAAAGTTGCCAAATTTCCGAAACCAACCCGGACGGTACCCCTTGTTTACTGGACGGGTATTGTTTTGATGTTACTGATCAACACCGGCTTCAAACTGCCGAAATCGCTAACAAGGCGAAGTCGGAATTTTTGGCCGTGATGAGTCATGAAATCCGTACGCCGATGAACAGTATCATCGGTTTTGCGGAATTGGCCTTGGATCATGCGAACCAACCCCGGATTAAGGAATACTTGGAGAAGATTACGGACAATACGAAATGGCTTCTGTATATTATCAACGACATACTCGATATATCGAAAATTGAGTCGGGTAAGATGGAATTGGAGTCTATGCCTTTCACGTTGCAGGAGGTCGTATCTCGGTGTCAGTCCGTCCTTTTGCCGAATGTAAAAGAGCGAGGGCTCGACCTGCATGTCTATGTCGAACCTCCGCCCGGGAAAAAAACGATAGGCGACCCGGTGCGGCTCTATCAAGTGCTGATGAATCTGCTTTCCAATGCAGTCAAATTCACGGAGTCGGGTATCGTAAGGCTTTCCGTACTGGCCCGAGAAACAACGGAGACGCATACAACGGTCTATTTTGAAGTTAAGGACAACGGCATCGGAATGACTCCCGAACAAATCAAACGGATTTTCGAACCGTTTACGCAGGCGGATGCCAGCACGACGCGCAATTACGGCGGCACAGGGCTGGGCTTGACGATCACGAAAAATATCGTCGAATTGATGGGGGGAACTTTGGCGGTCGAATCGGCCCCCAACGTCGGCAGCGTGTTTAGTTTCCAACTTGTCTTTGAGACAACGGACGCTTCCGACGACGAGTTGCAGGAACGGTCGCACTTTGCCATACTCGAAAGACCAACGTTTGAGGGAACCATCCTAGTCTGCGAAGACAATCCGATGAATCAAGACCTGATTACCGAACATCTTACAAGGCTCGGATTGAAGGTCGTGATTGCCGACAACGGAAAAATCGGCGTCGATATAGTGCAAGAACGATTGCAAAAAGGGGAGAAACTATTTGACCTGATATTCATGGATGTCTTTATGCCGGTGATGGACGGTACGGAAGCCGCCGCGAATATCACAGCGTTGAATACGGGAATCCCCATCGTAACGATGACGGCGAACGTCATGGTCGGCGAATTGGAACGATACCGAAAAAGCGGTATGACGGACTGTATCGGCAAACCCTATACCACGCAGGAATTATGGCGTATGCTCCTCAAGCATTTGAAGCCGGTCCGCAAAACCGCCGTCAGCGAAATCGGTCAGGCAAGCGAAGACGCCGATTTGCAACGAAAATTGAAAATCAATTTCGCCGGGGGGAATCAAACGAAGTATGCCGAAATCGTCGAAGCCCTCGATTCGGGGGATAGAGAACTGGCGCATCGGCTTGTCCATTCTCTTAAAGGGAATGCGGGGCAGATTGGGATGACCGCTCTGCAAGACATTGCGGGGGAAATCGAATCGTTCCTTGCGAATGAGTCGGACGCCGATGAATCAGGCAGAGTTCCTGATGAGACGATGCGGCTGCTTGCTAGGGAATTATCGTTGGTGCTTGAAGAGTTGTCGCCGTTATTGGATGAGGAGTCGGCCATTTTGCGGCCGGTATTAAGTGCATCGGACGTTTCCGCCTTATTTGACAGGTTGACCCCCATGTTGGAGAACATTGATCCGCAGAGTATAAACTTGTTGAATGAACTTCGGTCGATACCCGGCACAGCGGAGTTAGCAGAACAGATTGAAAATTTCGATTTCGAAGCGGCGGCGAAAACGTTGGCGTCGCTGCGGAGGCCGCGTTAACGAAAGAGCCGCCGACTTTGCCGGCGCAGTGAACCCTTTGCAATTTTCTCCATGATGCGGTAGAATCTCGAGAGTTAGACAATTCGTAATCCTTGACGCGATGAGCCTTCCGGAAGAACCGAACGATTCCCACACGCTTGCCAAGCAAGAACTTGAAATACTGAAATTTTGGCGGGAACGAAACATCTACGAAAAATCGCTCCAAAGCCGAAAAGATTCGCCGCGATTCGTCTTCTACGAAGGTCCCCCGACTGCCAACGGTATGCCGCACCCCGGACACTGCCTCTCCCGGGCAATTAAAGACCTCTATCCACGCTACAAAACGATGCGGGGCTTTCAGTGCACCCGAAAAGGGGGCTGGGACACGCACGGACTGCCCGTCGAAGTCGAAGTGTGTAAAGAACTCGGTATCCATTCCAAAGAAGACATCGAAAACTTCGGAGTCGAACCCTTCGTACATCTCTGCCAGGAAAGCGTATTCCGCTATATGAAACAATGGGAAGATTTGACCGAACGACTCGGATTTTGGGTCAATCTCGAAGAAGCATACGTTACGTATCACCGGAGTTATATCGAGTCGGTTTGGTGGTCGCTCAAAACATTGTTTGAGCGGGGACTCCTTTATCAGGGACACAAAATCGTTTGGTGGTGGGCGCAAGGCGGCACCGCGCTCTCGTCCGGCGAAGTGGGGCAGGGTTATCGACAGGTTGCAGACCCGAGTGTGTACGTGCGCTTTCCCCTACTCGATCCGTTACCCGGAGGAGATTGGACAATGTTTAACGAAGACTCTGCGATTGCCCAGCATGCCAAAACAGGTTTCGTGGGCGTCGTCGATTTGCTCGTTTGGACGACTACGCCGTGGACATTGCCGAGCAATCAGTTCATTGCAGTGCATCCCGATTTGGAATACGCCGTTGTTTGCTGGTCGGATGAGTCGGGCAACGTCGATGATCGCCTTTGCATAATGGCGAAAGACCTCGTCGAAACCATCGCGGTCAAAGTCAAAAAAACTGCCGAAATCATCGAAACACATCTTGGCAAAGAATTGCTGGGACTGCGTTACCTTCCGCCGTTTCCGTTTTATTATGACAGCCTCGGCAACAAGATGGGGACACTCAAAGAACCGGAAGGTGCCGAACCGAACAGCGAGCCGGTATCGGATAACCAATCAAATGATACCGAATGTGTAAAACATTAGTTACGGAGCCGGCTCCGTCGGACGATAGAGATTTTTGAACCGGTTTCGCATCTCGGCAATCACTTTTTGGTCGGCGGTGCTCTGCCGAGCATCGGTATCCGCAAGATTGTATCGGCAAAGCGTCAATTTCTTAACATTTAAGTTCGGTTGCCCATCGACCGTACCTTCCGCTTTCAATGTAACGAGGTTGCCCTCCTCCCGGATGATTTCCGATGTGATAACAAGCGTTTGCCCCGGCTGGACGAATCGGGCGTATTTGACATTTCGTGCTTCTTTCAATACAACGATGCTGTGTGCGAAGTTGTCGCTTACCCGAATCAGCCAGGCCGAGGCTTGCGTAAGTGCTTCCAACATAAGAACACCGGGCATTACAGGGAAATTCGGAAAATGATCTTGAAGATACTCTTCAGCCAATGAAAGGGATTTGGTGGCAACAATCCGTTTACCCGGTTCTAATAAGTCAATTTTGTCGATGAGTGAAAAAAACATGCAAAAGGAAAGATAATCGAAGAGTATCTAAAACACACAACAACAAAGTTAAGTGTACTCTAAAAACGACGGACTATCAATACCCGGCTTGAATATAACGTTGCGCTCGACTACAATGACGTTTTCGTTTTTATACGCAAAGTCTGCTATGCGATTCTTGTTTGCCCTGGCACTGTTCCTATTATTACCGGCACCGCTCCTTGCATACACAACGCACCGCTCGACAACAGGCCCCCTGGCTATGCACTTCGGTACACCAGACCGGCTTTCTAAACAGGAAATCATTACCCGACTCGATGAGCCGCTAACCCTTACCGCAACGCTCGAAAACAAAAGCGGTACGCCGCTCTCCGTCAAGTTGACGTTCCAAACCATCGAAACGTTCGAACTGCTCGATGGCGAGGAACGAACCCTCGTTCTTCCCGGCAACGGTTCAGAGAATGTTTCTTTGAATGTCGTTGCCCGGGCAGGAACTTATACCGCACACTATCCTGTGCGTCTCGATGCGGAGTTCCAGCACGACGGCGTAACGATGTCGGCGCACATTATCCAAGTTATCGAAACGAATGTTCCGTTGACCGGCTCCACGACGGGGGACGGTGCGTCCCAAACGGATGCTTTGCCGCTCAATATATTGCCGGAGCGCGGAGGACTTGCATTGGCAACGCTCGCTACATACCGAGGCGTATGGAATCACGATAACCGGCCGACGCAACTTTTGCCCGTCGGTTTTCAAGGAACCGATTCGGTCAGCCGGGCAAGCATCACCCGAGTGTCGATGGATCGCGTCGGCGTCGGCCGGCAGTCGTTCGGAATGCACCCGCCTTGGCAGGGCGGTGTCGGCAACGTCGGCGTAGAGTTCCGCATGAAATTGCCGGAAACGCAACCGATTTCGCTCTCCTTTTTCAGTGCAGTTCGAGATGTCCAACCGCCGGAGAGCCCCAGCGACGGAATTACATATCGAATTAAAGTCGATGCCCAAACTGTCTATGAAAAACATGACGCCGAAACCGTTTGGGTTGCCCACGAAGTCGATTTGAGTGCATTCGCCGGAAAGGAAATTATGTTAACACTCGAAAGCGATCCCGGCCCAAAACGGAATACAGTGTGCGACCAATGTTATTGGGGAGATGTTATCCTCTTCGCCGGCGAAATGCCGACGACGCTCTCTGCCGAAGAAAAGAGAAACCTCTTTGCCGAAAACCTCAATGCCGTAAAAACAGCCCGGTCAGAATCACCGAAAACACACGTCTATAACCTCGACGGCGGTTTGACCGCCGCAGTATCCTTCGGCAACAACGGTTTTGTTGACGGCGTCATCGGACTCGGTAACATGGACAAACAGGTTCAATTCGACGGACTCCGCGTTTGGGTGAAAGGGCAACTGCTCGGCAATTCGCCAAGTGCCGTAAGCACAACCCCATGGCGCGGTTCAAATTTTACGCCGAACATCTGGACGCAGGAAATTGCAACCGCAGGCCGGACAGAAACATTATTTTTTGCCGTCCAACAGAACGGCCCCGCTTTGCAATTATCAATCAACGCATTGAACGACGACGTCATCGACCGAATCGAATTCGGTTCGGCAACGCACCATGCACCGAAAGTCTATTACGGACACGGCTTTTGCATCGTGGAACCAAAAGCATTCATCGCGCGGGGGGACGGACACAATCTGTCAACTTCGCACGTCGGGATGGATTTCGACAACGGCCTTTCCGTTTTGCAAGCATCCAGTTTTTTCCCGGATCGTTTTGTCGTTGAACCAAGTACAAAACGTTATACGCTGTCTGTACACCCCGGCACGACGATGACGCTCTTGCCCGGACTCAACGGCGCCCTGGATTGTGCCGTTCGGTTTCGCCCAGTGTACCACGCACCCGCCTCGCCCGGAGCCGCCGTCAAAGCAGGACGATTCGTCTTCGATATCTGGGGCGGACGGTACAGCGAACATCTGAATATGATCCGAAACGCCGCCGACTACGGAATGACCGACTCGCTGTTCATCGTTCATGATTGGCAACATTACGGTTACGACAATCGACTCCCCGACATTTGGCCGCCGAATGAACGCTGGGGAACACTCACCGAAATGAAGGAAGCACTCGAATTGTGCAACTCGCTCGGTATCCTCTACGGGGTGCACGATAACTATATCGACATTTACCCCGACGCCGACGGATACAACTTCGATATGACGTCGTTTAACATCACCGGGCAACCACGAAGAGCATGGAATAATTACGGTATCGAAGCGCAGAGTTATCAATTCCGACCCGACCAATTCCAACCGTTCATGAACCACAATCTCGATATGATCGTATCGGAATTGCCGATGTCAGCCTACTTTGTCGATGTCTTTTCCTCGGCCCCTCCGATGGATTACTACGACCGGGATGGAAACTTCCATAGCAGGACAAAAACCCAAAAACTTTGGGCAGAATCATTCGATACTATCCGGGACCGGCTCAGTGCGTCGAACAAGAACTTCCCCAGTGCAGTAACGATCGGCGAGTCGGGGAACGATGCGCTCATCGGGCATCTCGACGGCTCGGACTGCAACTTCATGTTCATATCGTCGGAGCCGGGAGAGTTCCGAATCAATATCGACTGCCAAGAATGGTCGCGAGTCCCTTGGTACGCTGCGGTGAATCATACTCGGTTTTCGCTGCACGGCGTCGGGTACAGCAGCCGGTACGAAGTCCAACGAGGCCGCGACATACACGGTATTGAAAGCGATGACTACATCACCTCGGAAATCTTGACCGGAAACGCTATGATGGTCGATCGCTATTCCGCCATGCGGGGCGCCGTAAGAAAGTATTGGCTTGCCCAAGATTTTATACGGTACATAACCGACAAGGATATAGTTAATGTCGAATTCGCCGATAATAATATCCATCGGCAAATGATTACTTGGACAGGCGACGCGGTCGTTTGGGTGAATCTCGATAACAGCGATTGGGTGATAAAACCAGAGCCGCAAAGCCCCGTGATTGTTTTGCCCCGGTATGGATACTTTGCGAGTTTCCCGAAAGGCTTTTCGGCAATCTTCCGGCAAAACGGAAGAGTCGTCGAAGCAGCACGAACCGAATCAAACGACGGAGACCAAAATGTCCGAACAGATTATTTCAATGCCCGGCAACAGGGAATCGAAGGTCTGCTCCCGATTACGCCGACAATCCATGCATTCCAATATCTCGGAGACAACCGCTTTTCGGCAACGTTCCAATGGAATGCCAAAGATACAATTACGCGAGACCTTAACATATTCGTACATTGCGTCGAACGGCGTAGAGCCTGGCATCATAGACCTATTGAAGCAACACTCGCCGGCGGATTCCCCGTTGTACCGACAAGTCAATGGAGCGGTGAAGTCATCACGGACAACCATTCTCCAAAAAATGCCGAAGGAGCGCCTGTTACGAGAATACCGGATGAACTCCCCGCTGGACGATACTATCTTGTCGTAGGACTCTACGATTCCAGCGGCAACGGGCACCGAGGCAAATTGATGGGGTTCAATACAGGGGCAGACCGATACGCCGTTGGATGGCTCAATGTTCAGCGTAACCCAGACGGTGCTGTATCGAATATCGCATTTGAACCGCTTGAATGGGACGAATCAGAATTGTATGAACGGTTGTTGCCGCCGAAGGAACCGGTTGAGTTCTTCGACGTAAGCAAAACTAAGGGGGCAATACGCATTGTTCAAAATGCGCCGGAGCGAACGATGATTGTTACGCCGATGTATAACGAACCCGAAACAGAAATTGCGATTGCCTTACCCGACCGAGTTCGGAGCGTAAAAGCGGTTGATGCGTCGGGCGAAGAGTTGAGGGATGTCCCGTTCCGGTATAGTGCTGACGAAAAGTATCCGTTGGAATGGACGACGCAAAGGGGCGAGTTCGCATACAAAATTGTTTGGTAAGTCCCTCGCGGGCGGTCGGGAACAAAAGAGCCGGAAGATGCGCTACGCTACGCTTCCCGGCTCTTGAATCACACGTTTACTACCCTCTTTGCTCCTCGCTTCTCTCCCGCACTGTCAGAGGGGTATCCTTTTGGTTGGCCAATGCACGCTTTCGGCCTGTTCTCCTTTTTCTATGATACAATAGGCGTATGCCGCAGTTAACTCCGCCGAAAATCAGAGCCTACAAAAAACAGGGACGAAAAATTACTGCCCTGACAGCATACGATTATCCCAGTGCAAAGATGCTCGACGACGCCGGTATCGACATCCTCCTCGTCGGCGATAGTCTCGGTAACGTCGTCCAAGGCAAACCGACCACGCTTTCAGTAACGCTCGACCAGATTATCTACCATTCCGAAATGGTCGCCAGGGCTGCTCAAAATGCGCTCGTTGTCGCGGATTTACCCTTCCCCTATTGTCAACTTGGTACCGAAGAGGCGGTTCGGGCAAGCGCAAAAATTTTGAAGGAAACGCTGGCCGGGGCCGTTAAATTTGAAGGGGGCGAACATCGGGCAAAAACCATTTCGGGTCTCATCGAGGCGGGGATTCCGGTATTGGCTCATTGCGGATTGCGTCCGCAGGAGATTCGGCAGACTGGCGGATATTTTGTCCAACGCCAGAAAGACCAACTGCTGCGTGATATCAGGGCAGTGGAGCAGGCGGGGGCGTTTGCCGTCGTTTTGGAGTGCCTTGAATCGGATTTGGCGAAGGAAGCGACGAAGGCGGTTTCGATTCCGACCATCGGCATCGGTTCCGGCCCGCATTGTGATGGTCAGATACTGGTTTTGCATGACATACTTGGTTTTACTCCGGAACCGAGAGCGGGGCTGCGTCATGTCAAACAGTATGCGGACTTGCACACAATAATATCTGAAGCAGCCCGAAAGTACGCGGAAGAAGTTCAAGACGGAACGTTTCCTAATGAGGAACATTCGTTCCGGTAGCGACTGTGTTTTCCGTCATAGGGCGTTTCCGTCAGTGGGGCCTGCGGTAAACTTTTCTCTTTTTTTCAAGAGTCGGGCAAAATCAACCGATTATCTGACATGAACAATCCCGATAACCGGTATAACCGGTATATCCGGCCTTATTCGATTGTCCAAATACCGCAAATTAACATTTTGCTTTCCAACGAGAAAATAATGAAATACCCATCCCCCAACATCGGCTTCCCTAAAATTGGTTTGGTTGGTGTCGTTCTTTCGACACTCTTCCTCTTTTCAGCCGTACTTGCCAACGACTTTACTGAGTTTGAGAAGATGCTTCAAGAAGCAATTCGTGCCAATCAGAAAAATACGGCAGCAGATTTTCGGGCTAACGATGCCCGAACACGTCCGGCCAACCCCCGTGTTGCGTCGGCACCTGCCCGAGAAGCATCGACCAAGGAATCGCCTGTCCAAGAATCCCAGTCGCCCGGCCCTGGTGCTCCGGCTCGTGCTGTAACGACCCGCCCCATTGCGGCAACAGGGCAACCCGTTACACCAACGATCATCAACGACGGTTGGACAACCGTTAAACCCAATGATCCCAGTCAGGTTGTTGTCGTTCCCGAGATTTTGGTACCCCCGCCCCCCCCGGCCAAATTACCCGAAGAAGAACCCCTCACGGAAACGTTTTCGGCCGATGAGTCGGCAACCGCAGAATTATCCGGCGACGTCTTTGCCGTTGCAGAACCACCAGCAGAGCAACCGGCGGAAGAATCGTCAACTGATATTGACGAAGAGTTTACGGACGAACCAGCATTGGAACTCTTTGAGCCAGACCCGATTGATACCGGCAGCCGACAACCGCCAGCCGCCGGAGCGGACTCGGGACCGCTCTTCTCGGACAGCATCTTCGATGAGGAATATACTGTTCTCGACGCCGAGTCGGATGAACTCGGTGTGCTCGCCCCGGAATCCGAATCGGGATCCGAAGGCGGTCCATCAAGCATTTGGGACTTGGCAATGATTGCTGAACCAAAACGCAGGGATTCGGCAAGCGACGTTCTTTCCGAAAGCGTTCCGCAAAAAAGCGACTTGGGAAGCATTTTGGACGAATTGGCCAGTGAGCCGAGCGAAAACGAACCGAGCGAAAATGTACCGGCTGACGATATTGCCGGTACAACGGAAAGCACCCGGGTTGTCGTCAACGCCCCCGACTTCGATTGCGATGACGAAGAGAACACTTGGACAATGATTGACGCCAGTTTGGCCGGCGATCCCTTTGCCCAGGATAAACTCAAATTGATGTACGACGAAGTGATGAATGGGCTTCGGTCGCGTAACATTTCGAATCGATACGAAATGTGGAAGAACTTTGCCCGAGGAATTATGCGGGACACCTCGGGTATCAATACGAAGAGCGAACTTGATGGACGCAGCCGGTTGAAATGGTTTTTGCAACTCTATGCGGAGCCGGTGCGGTCAACCTTTGAGGTTGAAGAGTATTCCCGAGAGTTGTTTGTCGGTCTCTCCGGCGGGCATCGGCACTTGGCCGAATTAATGCCGGGAATCCGTGAACGGATGGATGTTATCAAACGGGAAGCCGGGGCAATCCGTTTCCCGCTTTGCACAACTCCGATGGATGCGCTCGTTGAAGTGAAACGCAGTTTGCTTTTGGTAGCCTCGGCACATTCCCGGGCGTTTGCCCCCCTGACGGCTACCGAACTGGATGACTTGAACAAAACCTTCGTTGAAACCTTCGTCGGGTCTAAA
>Ga0099364_10009309_pt1 | contig 13647 bp, 11 predicted proteins | sample TergutTh196P3_FD_73070 | JGI IMG/M metagenome (GOLD analysis project Ga0099364, IMG submission 73070) | Microcerotermes parvus P3 segment gut microbial communities from Pointe-Noire, Republic of the Congo - Th196 P3 | ecosystem: Host-associated > Arthropoda: Insects > Digestive system > Gut ...
CCAACCCGGGTTGGCAATATACTTGCTTGCAGCAAGCAAAGCATCCATCCTTGGCTGATTTCCTTTTTAGACAATTTGGGCAATTGCGCCTGAACCATACCCGTGAAAAGGATGGCTGATACAATAATAATGAATAATTTTTTCATTTGATTTACTGGTTTTTTAAAAATTCAAAAGTAATCTTTTTTTTATTTATAAAGAGAAAAAACATGAAATATAGTCGCCCCATCATACCGGATCCACATCCGCCACCACCTGCAACGATTTATACGTCGCTAATTGCCTGATATTATTGATTGCTTCCGAAAGCAGTTCCTTTGCTTTTTGCGCCGACGCCTGTTTTTCGATTTTTATCCAAATGTTTTCAAGATAATAATTCTGTATGCGCGAAATAAGAGGCGTTTCCGGTCCCAGTACTCGTTTTCCAAAAATTTTGGACAGATATTCGGCAAGTTCTTTTGCCGCCAAATGAACTGTATCTTTGCTTTTGTGTTTCAGCGTTAATCGAACGATCCTGTAGAATGGCGGATATTTGAATTTTTCGCGTTCGGCAAGTTGCGATGCGTACATGCCGGCGTAATCATTGGCGATGATAAATTGTATTATCGGATGTTGCGGTTTGGACGCCTGAATAACAACTAAACCCCGTTTGCCTGCTCTGCCGGAGCGTCCGCTCACCTGTGTTACCAACTGGTAACATCGTTCGTAAGCCCGGAAGTCAGGGAAGCTGAGCAAATTATCGACATTCATCACCGCCGCTAATTGCACATTCTCGAAATCTAAACCTTTGGTAACCATCTGCGTACCAACAAGTATATCTGTTTTTCCTTCTTCAAAATCCGTGATGATTTTTTCGTAACTGCTGCGTGTGCGCGTGCTGTCGAGGTCTAAACGGGCGATGTGCGCATGAGGAAAGAAAATTTTCAGTTCGTCTTCTATTTTTTCGGTGCCGAATCCCATATCGCCGACGTCTAATCCGCCACAAGCCGGACACTGACGCATGTTTTCGACGCTGTAGCCGCAATAGTGGCACACTAATCGGTCGGGGAATTTGTGATAGGTGAGACAGACGTCGCAATACGCGCAACGGGGTATATATTCGCAGAGGCGGCACTGCACATAAGGCGCAAAACCGCGCCGGTTCTGAAACAGGATTGCCTGTTTTCCGGCTTTCAGCGTTTTGTCAAGCGCCGTCAATAAATCGGGGTGGAAGTGCGACTGCATCTTTTTCTGCTTTCGCGCAAGCGCGGTATTGACAATATTCACTTCGGGTAATTCCATGCCGGCATAACGCTGCGTCAGTTCCACCAATCCGTACTTGCCTTGTCGGGCGTTGTAATAACTTTCAATGGCAGGCGTGGCAGTTCCCAGAAGGGTTTTCGCGCCGTGCATGGAAGCCAGCACAATGGCGGCGTCGCGGGCATGGTAGCGCGGCGCGGGATCGAACTGTTTGTAAGTGTTTTCGTGTTCTTCGTCTACGATCACCAATCCGAGGCGGGTAAATGGCAAAAAAATACTCGAACGCACGCCCAATACTACGCTGTAGCCGTCCGCTTTGCCGATATTGTTCCAAACTTCTACCCTTTCGGCGTCGGGAAATTTGGAATGGTAAATACCTGCCTTGTTCCCGAATACGGCTTTCAACCGATTGATGATTTGAGCGGTGAGCGCTATTTCGGGCAAGAGGTACAATACTTGCTTGCCCTGTCGTATTTGTTCGTCAATCAGATGAATATAGATTTCAGTTTTTCCGCTGGATGTAATTCCGTGCAGCAAAACCACGTCCTTTGCAGTAAATGCTTCTTGAATCTGCTCCATGGCGACCTGCTGAGTTGAATTGAGAATTGAGAACGGAGAATGGAGAGTGGGAAGTGGGGAGTTGAGGCGGGATATTTCTTTGGGGTACAGTTCCAAAATATTTTTTCTGACAAGGGCGTTGAGCGCTTCGGGCTGGGCGTCGACAGTCTGTAATAATTCTTTTTTGGCGGGGTCGCGCTTGGTTCGTTCCGAAAAGACCCCGGACAAACGCACGAAGTTCATGAGTATATCCAACTGTTTGGGCGCTTTTTTCAATGCTTCGAAGGCTGTTTTTAGTTTATTTTCATTGTCCATTGCGGGATGTAATCTTACACAGGTTTCAAATCGCGGCTTGTAGCCTCCGGCGATTACTTCCTCCACCCACAGGGCTTCTTTATCGACCAACGACTGTACAATACGCATCAGGTCTTTGTGTTTGTAAACGGCAGCGATTTCGCTTACCGGCAGGCTCTTTTTGTCATGCACTAGGTTGAGGACTTCTTCCTCGCGCTTGTTCAACTCGTCGCATTGCACATAAGCCTCGTTGAAAAAAACTTTCGTCTCGCTTTCGAGTTTCAAGCCCGAAGGTATGGCGGCTTTCATCACCTCGCCCACCGTACACATATAATATAATGCTATCCACTGCCAAAGTTTTATTTGCAATTCATTAGCCACAGGACGATCATCCAGAACAGATACGATTTCCTTGACGGGATAAGAAGGCGTGTAATTTTCACGAATGTCCAGCACAATCGCCGAATAATATTTTCGCGCGCCAAAAGGAACAATCACCCTTCCCCCTTTTTGTATTTGACCCGCCAATTCGTCGGGCGCCTGATAGGTAAAATATCGCGGAAGCGGCAAAGGCAATATGACGTCAATGAAAAGCATTGAAAGTTGAAAATTGAAAGTTGAAAATTGAAAATTGAAAACTAAAAACTAAATTCCGAAAACTGAAAACTAAGTTCTGAAAACTGAAAACTGAAAACTGAAAACTAATCATCTTTTCGGCTTGAATAGGGCAATTTTTCTTTTTCCCGACATGTTTCCGCCGCCGCCGTGCTGGTAGTCGGATGCTTTCTGTCGGTTTGCCGTTCTACCTGTCTGGTAGGTCCCTCCTCCCCCATGTTGGATATTAGACGGTCTTACGGCGTTTCCCGATCTGCTTTCGGCGTATGAACCTCCGCCGCCGTGCTGTACATTCGACGGACTGGCGATACTTCTTGCGTTTCCTTCCTTGTATACGCCGCCTCCGCCATGGGGCATGTCGCCCGGCTTGGGTAACGGTCTGCTCCGTTCATTGTTTTTAGCAACGTTCGATCTAACGAGTTCTTTATTGTTTTTGTCCGCTTGTTTTTGGCTGGCAGCCATGCGTTTTTCATTTTCTTTAGCCCTGCGTTTTTCAATCTTCTCAACATCATTCTTGGGTCGAAACCAACTTGCAATAACAGATTCGTTTTCTATTCTTTTTCTTTTCTTGGCTTCCTTCGTATTTTGATCCATACGGTCGCGCGTTTCCTGCGTCTGTACGGAGCGATGCCGTGTAATAGCGTCTTTATAGGCTTTATCTGCTTCTTTGGCGGCGGCAGCTTTTTGTTTTTCCTGTTTCGCTAAAGCCTGCCTGACTTGTTTGCTGCTCGACTTGCGCGTAGCGGCGGGCATACCGTTTTCGTCAACAGGATTTTTCTTTGCATGTTTTTCGATCTTCCGCATACTCGAAGATTTTTTCGACCCGCTGCACGAGGAAATCATCGTGGCTACAGCGCACAACAACGCAGTATACCAGCATATTTTGCGGAACACATTAGAAAACAAGCGCATAAATTCATCTATTCATTTGATACATTAGTTTAATATACGTTTTTTTTTGGAAATGGTTACATCAATCCAAATATAATATCTATCTTTGCAATTGTGTCATAAACCACAATAAATATGATTTTATCCGATTAATTATGGATATTAGCACAATTATAAACAATAGTCCTGATACAATTCTTAAAGGAATTGCAGCTAGAGTGAAAGAAAGAAGGCTTGAACGGAATCTCACGCAAAAGGCGTTCGCTAAACGCGCCGGCGTGGGGTATGACGTGTATCGCAATTTTGAGAATACGGGCGAAATCACGCTTCGAAATCTTGTCTTGTGCGCTATTTTGTTGGATGATGTGGATGGATTCACGGAATTGCTGTCCAAAAGATACTATCAAAGTATAGACGAATTACTGAAAACGAAGGAAGTAAAAAAAAGAAAAAGAGGATCGAGGAATGAATGAAGTTCAAGTAATAGAAGTTTTTATGAATGGAGCGAAAGTCGGACGTATTGCTTTGACACCCCAAGCGCTTTGTGCATTTGAATATGACCCTGCGTATATTGCGTCGGGTGCATCGGTTTCGCCGTTCCATCTTCCGCTCAAGTCGGAAGTCTTTGTGGCGAAACGCACCCCTTTCAGAGGAGGGTTTGGCGTGTTTGACGATAGTTTGCCCGATGGCTGGGGCAACCTGATACTCGACCGGTATCTGCAAAGCAAGGGAATCGTTCCCGCAAAGTTAACCCTACTTCAAAGATTGGCGTTAGTAGGCGCTACCGGACGGGGCGCATTGGAATACCGACCGGATTTTAGCGAGTCTGTCATTGATGACATCATCAATTTTGATCATTGGGCAGCCGAAGTCGAAAAGATACTTACCACTGACTATGACGGAAGGGAATCGCTCGACGTTTTATACAAGCGCGGCGGATCGCCGGGTGGCGCGCGACCAAAAGTATTTGTGCATGTGGATGGGAAAGAGTGGTTGGTTAAATTTAAAGCGACCGCCGACCCTGAAAATATCGGACAAATAGAATATCAATACGCTCTTTTAGCCCAAAAATGCGGTATCAATATGCCGGAAACAAGGCTGTTTGAGGGAAAATATTTCGGAGTGGAGCGGTTTGACCGTACCCATGCAGGGAAAATTCATACCGTAAGCGCCGCCGGATTATTAAATGCCGATTATCGTATACCGAGTCTTGATTATTTGGAATTACTGAAATTGTGTCATATCCTGACCAAAAACATGGAAGATGTTTACGACCTTTTTCGCCTGATGGCGTTTAATGTCGCTATCAAGAACCGCGACGACCATGCAAAAAATTTTTCGTTTCAATTGGTCAACAAAGAATGGAAACTGTCCCCTGCTTACGATCTGTTACCAAGCGACGGGTTTAACGGTTTCCACACAACAACGGTCAATAACAACGGAGAACCGACGCACAATGATATGATGATTGTTGCCGAAAAAGCAGGATTGAACAAACAACGGGCAAGTGAAATTATCCGAAAGACAAATGAACTGACGAAAAATTTGAAAACAAATAAGCGAAAATAGAAAAAGCCGACATCATGTATCATCACCCATCAGACACCATCTGCGCCATCTCAACGCCTCCCGGACAGGGCGGCATAGCCGTTATCCGCGTTTCGGGCATGGATGCTTTTGACGTCTGTCAGCAAATCTTCAAGCCGGCAAGTTCATCAGCGTCAATCAAGGAAGAAAAGCAAACCGGCGCTTCCATCATTTATGGAAGAATTTTTCGAGGCAATGACGTTTTAGACGAAGTTTTGGTATCCACTTTCCGCGCGCCACATTCCTACACGGGCGAAAACGTGGTGGAAATATCCTGTCACGGTTCGCTGTATATCCAGCAGGAAATACTCAAACTGTTGCTAGCGGCGGGTTGTCGTTTGGCGGCTGCCGGCGAATTTACGCAACGCGCTTTTCTGAACGGAAAACTTGATTTGTCGCAAGCCGAAGCCGTTGGCGACCTGATTGCATCCTCGTCAGCGGCGGCGCATCGCATAGCCATGCAACAAATGCGCGGAGGGATCAGCGCAGAATTATCCGTACTACGTGATAAATTACTGAATTTTACTTCATTAGTAGAACTCGAACTGGATTTTGCGGATGAAGACGTAGAATTTGCCGACCGAAAACAACTGAAGGATTTGGCTTTGCAGGTTGAAACATTGATTCGCCGTTTAGCGGATTCATTTGAAGCGGGCAACGCCATCAAAAATGGTATACCTGTAGCCATCGTAGGCGAAACCAATGCGGGAAAATCAACCTTACTGAATCGTTTGTTGAAAGAAGAGCGGGCAATTGTATCCGATATTCACGGCACTACCCGCGACGCAATAGAAGATACCGTTGTTATAGACGGTTTGATGTTCCGTTTCATCGACACTGCGGGCATCCGCGAAACATACGACAGTATCGAGCGGCTCGGCATCGAACGTACCTTCCGAAAAATCGAACAGGCTTCCATTGTACTGTGGGTGATCGACCTTGCCTGCGATACGCGGGAAATAGTTCGCCTTTCGGAAGAAATTGCCTCCCGTTCGGAGGGTAAAAAACTGATATTGATATTCAATAAAGCCGACAAAATGAGCGCTGATGAAATAGCCCGAAAAATAGCCGATTACGGCTGCCTCGGTATGGACGGGATGGTGATGTCTGCAAAGTCGGACGTCGATATATTCCCGCTTGAACGCTCTCTGGTCGAAGCAGCCGGCATCTCACAAATAGGTGAAAATGATGTGATTGTTGCCAATATACGTCACTACGAGGCATTGACGCTTGCTCTGGATGCTATCCGACGGGTGATTCCGGGCTTGGATGAAGGCATTTCAGGTGAATTTCTTGCGCAGGATATACGCGAGTGCTTGTCGTTTTTGGGCGATATTACCGGTCAGCAAATCAGTACGGAAGAGGTGCTGGGGAATATTTTCAGTAAGTTCTGCATCGGGAAATAACATCAAAAGTCCTCCATTTCTTAGATAGTTTGCGGTTTGTGGGGTGTTTTTTTTAAAAATTTATCATTGAATCACAAAAAAATGTATTTTTGCATTTCATAACATAATATATATGAAGTTGAACCGCACAAAGATAGTTCATGCCGTAAAAAACGCCCTGCATCGTATTGCCCCCGATGCAACGGCTATATTGTATGGTAGTGAAGCCCGTGGCAAATCTCGTCCTCACAGCGATATTGACATATTGGTTTTGTTGGATAAAGAAAAAATCACACTAAACGACCGTCAACAAATTACATATCCGCTCTATGATGTTGGATTGGAAACGGATACAACTATCAGCATCATGGTTTTTTCCAAATGGGCGTGGGAAAACGAAATGAATATCACACCATTTTATCACAATGTAATGAAGGAGGGAATTTTATTATGATGAACAAGGAGTCACGGGATGCCATTGTTGCTTATCGTCGGGAAAAAGCCCACAAAACATTGAATGAAATTCCGATACTTATTGAACACGAGATGTGGAATACAGCAATCAACCGATTGTATTATGCCTGTTATTTTGCAGTTGCCGCTCTATTGATTAACTGCCAAATAGATACAAAAACCCATGCGGGAGCGTTACGAATGTTATCCCTGCATTTCACAAAAACTCGAAAATTATCCATCGAATTAAACAGGTTTTATGCCGATTTGTTTGACAACAGACAAACTGGCGATTATGCCGATTTTACATATTTTGATAGGGAAATGGTAGAAGACCTTCACAAGCAAGCAATTATTTTTATTGACGCCGTTGAAAAGTTGATAAAATAAATTTTTCCATTCTCAATTCTCAATTCTCAATTTAGAACCGTATCTTTGTTGTCCAGTTATAAACATATAATCATATAAAGATCAATCAAATGGCAAAAACAACAGCTCGGCAGGATAAAGGAACGGCGCCTATAATGGACACTACTCGCGTGATAGGCGTTGAGGCGGGAAAAACGCCTCCACAGGCAGTCGAAATTGAAGAAGCGGTATTGGGCGCTGTGATGCTCGAAAAGGATGCTATTCACGAAATCATTGAAATATTGAAGCCCGAATCATTCTACAAAGAAGCGCACAGCAAAATATACCGGTCAATTTTAGACTTGTCATTACGGGAAGAACCTGTTGATCTTCTCACGGTTACGCAGGAACTGCGCCGCAAGAATATTTTGGAAGAAGCGGGCGGCGCTTTTTATCTCGCACAACTCACCAACAGGGTAATGTCCTCGGCAAACATCGAATATCATGCGCGGATCATTTACCAAAAGTACATTCAGCGAGAATTGATTCGCGTATCGACGAACATCCAAGAGCGCTCTTTCGACGAAAGCGTTGATGTGGACGATCTGTTAAACAGTTCGGAGCAGGCAATATTTGAAATTGCGCAGGGAAATATCAAAAAAGACATCCAACCGATTAACCTCTTGTTGAAGGATACGATAGAACACATTCAGGCGGCAAGAGATCGAAAGAACCATTTAACCGGCATTCCGTCGGGATATACCAAACTTGACCGTATCACGGCGGGATGGCAACCTACCGATCTGATCATTACAGCTGCGCGTCCTTCGATGGGGAAAACGGCATTCGTCCTTTCCATGGCGCGTAATATGGCGGTAGATCACAAATGCGGCGTAGCGCTTTTTTCGCTTGAAATGTCGTCGCTGCAGTTGGTCATGCGTATGATTTCTTCGGAAACCGAAATTGATTCACATAAAATTCGTACCGGCAGCCTCGAGTCAGAAGAATGGGATCAGTTGTACGACAAGGTCATACAATTGAACGATGCACCCATATATATTGACGATACGCCCGCGCTTTCGGTTTTTGAATTTCGCGCCAAGTGCAGGCGTTTAGCGCTTCAGAAAGGTATCGGCATCGCCATCATCGACTATTTACAGTTGATGACATGGACAGGCGATACCAAGGGCAACCGCGAACAGGAGGTGTCGAACATTTCGCGTTCGCTCAAAGCCATTGCCAAAGAACTGAATATCCCCATCATTGCGCTCTCTCAGCTGAACCGCATGGTGGAAGGACGCGCCGGAGGGTTGCAAGGAAAACGACCGCAATTAGCCGACCTTCGCGAATCGGGCGCCATTGAACAGGACGCCGATATTGTGCTGTTTATCCACCGACCCGAAAAATACGGTTTTTCCGAAGATGCAGAAGGTAACTCATTAAAAGGATATGCCGAAATAATTATTGCCAAACACCGCAACGGCGCCTTGGGAGATATACAGTTGACGTTCAAAGAAAATTTTGTGAAATTTGTAGAACCGCCTGAACTCATCAACCTGTCATTTGGAGAGACGCAAATCGTACAATCCAAAATGAATGAAGACGCAGCCCCCGTTCATTCAGAAAATGCCAACGCCTCGTTTCCTGTAGGAAATTACAAGGATGAACCGGCGCCGTTTTAAAGTTTGAGGTTTGAAGTTTGAAGTTTGAGGTTTGAGGTTTGAGGTTTGAGGTTTGAGGTTTGAGGTTTGAAGTTTTAATTATGCGAATCAAGAGTTGGATATGAATATTGAAATGAATCAGCATAAGGGACAAATAGCCCTGAAAGGGCGTTGCCCTATCCTAATGATTACAAGGCTTTCAGCCTTAATTCCCACCCTTGATTCGCATTAATTTTTAATTCTTAATTCTTAATTTTTAATTGTTTAAATGATTGATTTTTTAAATGACCTGAACGATGTGCAGCGCGAGGCTGTGATGAATTATAATGGTCCTTCGCTGATTATTGCAGGCGCCGGTTCGGGGAAAACCCGCGTGTTGACCTACCGTATTGCGTATTTACTGACGCAGGGCGTCGCTCCGGGCAGCATACTTGCATTGACCTTCACCAATAAGGCAGCGAAGGAGATGAAAGAACGCATTGCGCAATTGCTTAGCGAAACCGAAGCGCGCCGCCTGTGGATGGGGACTTTTCACTCGGTATTTGCCCGCATCCTGCGTTCGGAAGGCAGCGTATTGGGTTATCCGTCCAATTTTACGATATATGATACGCAGGACGCCAAAAACGTGGTGAAGCAAATAGTCAAGGAATTGACCTTAGACGATAAGTTGTACAAACCCGCCGACGTCTACGGGCGTATCTCATCGGTAAAAAACAGCCTGATAACCGCCAATATGTACGAAGCAAATGCAGAATTTACAGCCTACGACAAAGCAGTTAAACGCCCCATGACCGCAGAAATTTACAAGATGTATGCGCAACGATGTTTCAAGGCGGGCGCAATGGATTTTGACGACATACTGCTCAACACAAATATTTTATTCCGCGACCATCCCCAAATATTGGATAAATACCAGCGTTTTTTCCGTTATATTCTGGTAGACGAGTATCAGGATACGAACATGGCGCAATACATGATTGTGAAAAAACTGGCGCAGCAGCGCAACAATATTTGCGTGGTGGGCGATGATGCGCAGAGTATTTACGCTTTTCGCGGTGCGCGCATCGAAAATATATTGAATTTCCGTAACGATTATCCTAATTATCAGATATACAAATTAGAACAAAACTATCGATCCACGCAAACTATTGTAAACGCAGCGAATACGTTAATCGAAAAAAATAAAAACCGTATTCAAAAGATCGTCTTTTCTAAAAATGCTGCGGGCGAACGCATCAGGATATTCGACGTAGGCACCGATCAGGAAGAGGGGTACGTAGTGGCTGCATCCATCATGGAAATGAAGCACAACCATCAACTGTCTCATAAGGATTTTGCCATTCTGTACCGTACCAACGCCCAATCACGAATTTTCGAGGAGGCTTTGCGCAAACGCAATATACCGTATAAGATATTTGGCGGCTTGTCGTTCTACGAACGCAAAGAAATCAAGGATGTGCTGGCTTATGCGCGATTATTGGTGAACCCGAAGGATGACGAGGCTTTTCGCCGCGTGGTCAACTTCCCTGCAAGAGGAATCGGCGGCACGACCATCGGGCGTTTGGAAAAGGCTGCCAACACATCGGGTATTTCGCTCTGGGATGCCGCCATACGCGCCGAACAGCTCGCTCCCGACATCGCCCCCGCAGCACGCGGTAAACTGCACAAATTCATCGGATTTGTGAACGAATATGCCCAAAAGCAAAACACCGTCAACGCCGATGAACTCCTGCGTCAATTAATTGGCGCTACCGGCGTCATGGCGTCGCTGCAAGCCGACAAAACGCCCGAAAACATCAGCAGAATGCAAAACATCGACGAGTTGTTGAACGGCGTGCGCGAATTTGTGAAAGAAAACAGCGCCGAAGCCGATTTGGTAACGCTCGACCAATATTTAGCCAACGTGTCGCTGCTCACCAACGCCGACAACGAAAAAGAGGAAGACAACGACAAGGTAACCGTAATGACCGCTCATTCGTCCAAAGGGCTGGAGTTCGACGTGGTGTATATCGCCGGAATGGAAGAAAAACTGTTTCCTTCGCAGATGTCCATGAGCGAGCATGACATCGAGGAGGAAAGGCGCTTGTTTTATGTTGCGCTCACGCGGGCGCGAAAAAATGTGTTTCTCTCCTATGCAGGTATGCGATTCCGTTGGGGTGAAATGACCGAACCACGACCAAGCCGGTTTATCCAAGAAATTGACCCCTGTTACATTGAATCTGCGGCTAGCGCTGCAAAGGCTTTCCATCATCAGTTCGCGCCAAAACAGCCCAAACCTGTATTTTCGTTCGGAAAACGCGCAGATCAGACCGGATTTGTAAAGACGGGGCATGCTTCGTCTCTACCCGACGACGCCGCAAAAATAAAACAGGGCATGATGGTGGAACATGCTCGATTTGGCGCGGGAAAAGTATTGGCTATAGAAGGCAACGGGAATAATGCCAGGGCAACCATCCTTTTTGCCGGTAATGGACAAAAAACGCTGGTTTTGAAGTTTGCGAATCTAAAAATCATCACCTGACAATGAAAGCATTGACGGTAAGGAGGTTTATGAAAACTGAAATTTTTGTCCACGAATTTACACGAAATTTTTTGTCCACGAATTTACACGAAATTTTTGTCCACGGATTTACACGAAATTTTTTGTCCACGAATTAACACGAATTAACACGAAATTTTTTTTTCCACGAATTAACACGAAACCCAAAACCCGAAACCCAAAACGGGCGACTGCAAGTACGCCCCTACTGAAAACTGAAAACTGAAAACTGAAAACTGAAAACTCACTAGCGCTGTTGAAAAAAAAATGAAAAAAATTCAAAAAAAAATTTGTTTTTAAAAAAGGTTTTGTACTTTTGCCGCGAAATAATAAAATCACCGTCTCTATGAATTTGCGCATAAAAAATATTTCTCTGAATGCCTGTAAAAATGCAGGGTTTGGCACAATATTTGTAGAGAGAGAGAGAGAGAGAGAGAGAGACTAGAGGCGGGTACATCTTCATATAATACAGATGTATCGCGCTTTTTTATGCGCGAATTTTTCCGAAATTTTAATTTATCCGCAGTATTGATCCGCAGATGCGCAACAGGTATGATGCGCCGCAGCGGCTTTTTTTATTCAGTTATTCAGTAATTCAATTTTTTATATAAACCAATAAATTCAAATCAAATGCCAGTAATTTTAAACAAAGTAGAACGCGCAAACCCGCTGAACAGGAGTTTGCCCAAAAAATGGTATGCCACTATCAAGACCATTACACAAATGAGCGAGAGCGCGGTAGCCCGCCAAATCGCCGACGAAACCACCCTCAACCGCAAGGAAGCCGAAATGGCGCTTGCACAGTTGGAAAAAACGCTGATCAACAACCTGTTGGCAAGCAACAGCGTGCAGTTAGGCGACTGGGGATCGTTTCACCTGACCTGCAACAGCGCGGGCTTAGACACAAAGGAAAGCGTGACCGCAGCCGCCGTTAAAGGGCTGAACATACGCTTCAAGCCCGGAAAAGCCCTCAAAGAAGCGCTGGGCAAGGCAAGTTTCGTGTTTGCCGAAAACCTCGTCAGCAAGTAAAAACACGAACCTCCGTGCCGAAAAACGCGGACGTTCGCGTCGAAAAATACGAACGTCCGTATAGAGATAATACGAACGTCCGCGTCGAAAAATACAGACGTTCGCATCGGAAAATGCGAACGTCCGCGTATACGAACCGTTATTCAGTTAGTCATCTATCAACCCATTAATTAATTAATTTAATTAATCATGAAAAAATTTCATCTTATTCTTTTCTGCGGCTTGCTTTGCGCCGCAAACCTGCAAGGCCAAGTAGCCTCGGGCACAACAGGCGACTGTACGTGGGAACTTACCGGAACAGCCCCCAACCTCACGCTCACCATCAGCGGAACAGGCGCCATGGGCAATTATTCTACTTTCCGCCCGCAAGATGTTCCCTGGAACTCCTATCGCGCCAACATCACCGCGCTGAACATCGGCAACGGCGTAACCTCTATCTGCAATTATGCTTTTTATCTCTGCAGCAATTTAACCGGTGCATTTGCTATTCCGGGGACGGTTACTTCCATTGGCTATTGTGCTTTTTATGGTTGCGGCAAATTGACCGGTGCATTGACTATTCCGGGTATGGTTACTACCATTGGTTATGCCGCTTTTTATAATTGCACCGGATTGACCGAAGTAACCATTCCCAACTCTGTGATAAATATAGAAGGTGCAGAAGTTTTTTCCGGCTGCAGCAACTTGAAAACTGTGACTGTACAAGACGGTACGACAGCGTTGAATTGGGAAGGCAGGAGCACTTCCAACCCGCCCATTGAGACACTGTATTTGGGAAGGAATATAGCATATTCTTCTTATTATTCTTCTTCTTCTCCATTCTCCGGAAATGCCGAATTATCCAAACTGACCATCAGTAATACGGTTACTGAAATTGGTCGATCTGCCTTTCAAGATTGCACCGGATTGACCCATGTCATCTTTCCGTCCTCGCTTAACTCCATTGGAGGCATTGCCTTTAATGGTTGCCTTAATTTAATAACCGTTGAGTGTAAAAACCCCATACCGCCCACCTTGGGCAATGGAGTATTTCTTACCAGAAATTCTT
>Ga0099364_10009310_pt1 | contig 13647 bp, 14 predicted proteins | sample TergutTh196P3_FD_73070 | JGI IMG/M metagenome (GOLD analysis project Ga0099364, IMG submission 73070) | Microcerotermes parvus P3 segment gut microbial communities from Pointe-Noire, Republic of the Congo - Th196 P3 | ecosystem: Host-associated > Arthropoda: Insects > Digestive system > Gut ...
GAAACAATGGTATCGCGCAACAAAAAGAAATACCGTGAAGTACTGCCGGGACTGATGTGATTAAGGAAAAATTTTACGGGCGCTTTCCATTCCAGCATATCATTATAAAAATGAAAAAATTGAATCATAGACGGAATAAGCGCCATTTGCTGATATTCCCTGAATCCGCTGGTTTGCGATGCAATAATATTTTCGCTGACGTTGCCCTTGTATTTGTATTCGCGTCTGATAACCGATTCGTTCATCATAACGTGCGAACCTGAATCTCTGACCGATTTTGCATATACTCCCGGCGTCACTTTTGTTGAATCGAGCGAATAATCTGAAATAAGTTTTGTGTATATCATACACGAATAACTATTCAGATTGTCGGGGTTGTTTTTTGCGCGATTTGCAATGGCATTGTTGATGATACGGTGAGCGGGATTGATACCGGGACGTATCACCAAATCGTCAATCTCATAACCGTCGGGCGAAAGTCTTACATTGATTTGCGAAGAGTTTCCTACTGTTATTATTTGTACCACATAGCCAACATACGAAAACTGTAAACGGTCGCCCGTCTTTGCTTCAATTCTGTAAAAACCGTTTATATCTGTAAAAACGCCTTTTAACGTGTTAAGATTGTAAACATGCGTGAATGGAAGAACTTCACTGCTGTTTGCATCATTGACAAAGCCTTCTGTCTGTGCGTAGCAAACGCTCGCGCCCAGCAAAACAAGTAAGGAACAGTAAATCTTCAATTCTACAAAAAAAATTAAAAAGCATATCCCAGACCCATTGCAAACATAGGATATAAATCGCCTGCTGTTCCTATTATAGGCGTAATACCTATACGAAACGACACGCCGCTATTTACAGGCGTGAGACGGTACATAAAATTGATAGAACCTATAACATTCCCCTGCTTTTTTATTTCCCAATTATAAATTGATACTTTTCGCGTCAAAAAAGTAACGACAGCGCCAAATTCAAATGTAGAAGCCTTTCCCGGATTGCCAAAAACATAATTCAATCCGACCGGTACAGAGTAGAAAGCCCTCGTAACTCCTTTATGAATATCCACAAAAAAAGTCATCGGATAATACGTATTGTCAAACTCCTTAAAAAAGTCTATGAACCTGTCCTCAATCTCTTCGAAACCATAACCTACGCCTATCCTGTATCCAAGCCCCAATCGTTCGTTGGATTTAACACGGCTGTCAAAATTTATAGACATAACAACGCCCGGTCCGAATAATTCGCAGTAAAATTGTTTTCCTGCAACGGGCTTCTCTTGAGCCAATAATGATTGATTGCATGATAGAAATTCTGCGATTACCAACAAAGCAAGCAATGCACGCGCCTTTTTCATGACTGTACTATTTTTTAGTTTAGAACGCATATCCAAAGCCTATTGCTCCCATTGGAAACAAATCGCCTGCCGTTCCTATTATAGGCGTAAAACCCACACGAAACGACATCCCTCCATCAACGGGCGCAAAACGGTACATGAAAGTGAAAAATCCTATCATATTTCCTTCTTTTTTAATCCCGTAATCGTAAAACGACGCGCTGCGAGATAATAGCGAAACTCCTCCGCCAACTTCAAATGCATATGAGCTGTTGGGTTTTCCGAAGATATAATTTATACCGACGGGGAGAGCATAAACTGTTCTCAACACTCTCTCATTATCGCCTTCCTCAACCTCTTTGTCGTCAAATCTCTTTAAACCGAAACCCGCGCCAATTCTAAAACCAAGCCCAATCCGTGATTTGGGCTTAAAACGCGAATCCATATTTGCCGACATAATGATACCGGGACCGGCAAATTCAGCGTAAAACAACTTGTTAGCAATCTGCTCGTCTTGAGCAGCCAACGTCTGATTTGCGATTATATATAAAATCGCAACAAACAACAATTTAATAATGGTCTTCATATTATTATACAAATATTTGCCGCAAAGTTAATACATTTTTTTTTTAATCCAACAAAAATAACAAAAAAACGTCAAATAAATTTTATTATATTCCTATTTTTCCATTCCTCATAAAAGGACGGATTTGTCCACACCAACTGATACTGTTTGTCTAAAAACACCTGCACCGAGCGTCCTGTGGCTATCAGGCTCTTATCTTCTAATGAGCGTATTTCATACTCAAAAATAATTTTTGCGGCATCGCAATTTTTATAAAAAATATCTATGCGCGCTTTTTGCCTGTATTTCAGCGGTTGCTTGTAACTGAATGACAAATCGACCAACGGAGCATAATAGCCCGCGCCAAAAATATCCAAATACCCCAAATCGTATTTTGCGCCAAAAGCCTCCCTTGCGTCCTCAAAATATAGAGCATAAGCCCCATGCCACACAATACCCATCGAATCAACCTCACTAAAACGAACTTCAATATCCTTCGATACTGTCAATTCTGTTAAAAACTCATTCTTATTCATTGCTTTAACTACTTAACTCCTCTAACTACTTAACTACTTAACTACTTAACTACTTAACTACTTAACTACTTAACTACTTAACTACTTAACTCCTCATCTCCTCAATACCTCAAATATTCCCACAACGGTCCCCTTTTCTTTTTTGCGCGAAAACGTTCTATCAGCGGAGACAATTCATTGTTAGGAAAAATCCATTTTTGCCCCGTATTTGCAGTGCGCGCCTCAAGTGCGTTCACGTCAATATCTTTTGAAACATAGTAAGTAGGATTTAGCAGTTCGCTGCTATCCTTTATCACGCCTTCTTTTAAAGCAATTTCATACAGTTTTGTTCGCGGATAGATACGCATTCCCACGTAGGGAAAAATAACGGTTGAATTGGGCGATATTTTTTTTGTGTTTTCAATCGTTTCGCTTAGAGTAGCCTCTGTTTCGCCATATCCGCCAAGTATGAGGAAATGCGCATAAAAAATTCCCAACTGCGAGCAGTTATTGCAGTGTTCCAAAATATCATAAAAGCGAAAATTTTTGCCGTATTTTTCAAGCAATTCATCTGAGAACGAATCGCTTCCAAATTCAACATGCGTAAGCCCCGATTGTTGATACAGTTCCAAATCTTCGCGAGCAAGCTTGCCCGGCGAAAAGTAGGCGCCCCATCTTATCTTCACCTTGCTTGCAATAAGTTTGTGCGCCAATTCGCGGTTGTAGTCATTGCAGATGTTAAAAACAGAATCGGTAAAAAACAGATAGTTAATGCCCTTTTTATGATATAGTTCCTCAATGTTGCTCACCACCGTATCGGCGTCCAACGTGCGCACTCTGCTGCCGTCAATAACCGGATAACTGCAATATATGCACTTATAGGGACAGCCGCGCTTGGTTTGGATGTTTAGCATACCGCTCGTATCCCAGTAAAAATCCGCTAAATTGTTGTCTATATGCAGCGTTGGCGACGAAATGTATTCCCGACGAACGTTCATCTGAATAGAGCCGTCGGCATTGCGATACATTAAACTGTCTATTTGTTCAAAATTGTTGTCGCCCGACCTCAGCGCAACGATTAGCCGGCTGAAACTTTCTTCCCCCTCGCCTTGCACGGCATAGTCGGGCGCCAATTCCTTGAAAATCTGCTCGGGAAAAACCGAAAAGCCCGACCCCCCGATAATAACAGGCGCATTACTGTTTTCGCGCGTTGCGGTCATCACTTTTTTATAGTGCAGCATAAAATCGTTTTGAGCAAAAATATTGGTATCATCGATATTGCGAAGCGAAATACCCACAAAATCAAAATCTTGCGAACGCAGAAAACTCAGATAATCATCGAAAGAATTAAGATTGAAATCAAAAATTTCGATGCTGCAACCGGATAAATTTTTGTTCAGATAAGCAGCCAAATACGACGTACCCAACGGATAAACCGGATACGGTATCCGATAGATATTTGCTGAAACTAATGCTATTTTTGTTGTCATAACGCTTTTATTTCCAAAAATTATAAAAATTAAACCATTGCTCAGGATATTGTCGCATAATATCTTCCAATTCACAAGCAAATGATTGTGCCAAACGGCTGATTTTAGCCTTCTTATTGAGATGCTCGCAATTTTCGGTGGACAGTGGGCGCACATATACGCGATACTTTGAAAAGCTTACCTTCATTACAAAAATTGCGATTACCGGAACATCGAACATAACAGCCAGTGCGAACGCGCCTTGCGGAAAATCGGCTTTACCGTTCAAAAAATCACATTCCACAGTTTTGACGCTACCAAAATTGCGGTCGCAGGGCATACTTACCACGTCGCCCTTCTGCAACGCCTCGTTAAGCGTAAATATGTGCGACATATCATCTACAACCGGCACAGTGAATATATTGTTCAAGCCGAGCGCTGCTATACGTCTGTTCATTAATTCTTTAGCCTCATCGCCAAACACCATGCCGTAAATGCGTTTTTTGTCCTGACTCAAAAGATAGCCGCCAAGTTCAAAATTGCCCGTGTGCGAACTCGCCGCTACAAAACCCTTTTCATCATCAAGCAAACGTAAAAAATGTTCGTTGCCCGTTATTTCAACTTTGAAAAAATTGCGGCGTCCGGCATAAATTGCGAAACGGTCGAGCATGCACTGCCCAAAAACGAAGTGATTTTGGTACGTTTTGCAAAAAGCTTTTATCTTGCCATATCCCTGCCTGTGCCTAAAGTATTGATATATTGCCAAATATCCCTTTCGGGCAAAAAGCATGTAAAAAGGAACAACTGACGCCAAAACAATATAACCGATGCTAACGTTATAAAAATGAAATAGAAAAAGCAATGCTTTTTGTCCAAATCTACTGCCGCCGGTTGTACCTGTCCATTCTTTTGTTTTTGCCGGAGTTTTTGACATTTTTTAGACTTTTAAGACTATTTCTCGACAATTTTGTTCTCAATATAGTCATAAAAATGACCAAGCGTAGTAACTCCTACCATTTCTTCAGGTTTAATCTTGAAACCGAAATTTCGTTCTACAATCACCACAAGGTCTACAAAATCGAGACTATCAATACCAATATCATTTTTCAGCGATGCGTCCGCCGAAATCTTTGAAGGTTCTGTCTCAATGTCTTCTATAAGAAAATTGTTTACTATTTCTATTATTTCTGCTCTGTTCATTAATATTAAGGGATTTATATTTTCTTTACAATCAACGCGCTATTCGTTCCTCCAAAACCAAAGGAGTTTGACAGGAAAATGTTTATGTTTTTTTCTGTTGTTTTAGCGGCAATATTAAGTTTTGCCGAGTATTCATCAGGTTTTTCAAAATTTATGTTAGGCGCAACAAACGAGTTTTGCATCATCAATACAGAATACACTATTTCGCTTGCTCCAGCCATCCAACATTCGTGTCCGGTCATTGATTTTGTGGAACTTACAAGCGGACGCGAGCTTCCAAACAGGCGGTCGATTGCCATAGCCTCAAAAATATCGCCTTGGGGCGTGGACGTGGCGTGCGCATTGATATAATCGATATCGTCTGCGAGCGCGCCGGCATCTTTCAACGAACGTTCCATTGCAATTATGCAGCCCACATCGCTGGGTTGCGAAATATGAGCGCCGTTAGACGAAACGCCATAGCCAATAATTTCAGCATGGATAGTAGCGCCGCGTTTTAAGGCATGTTCGTATTCCTCTAAAACAAGGCTGGCAGCGCCGCCACTGGGAACTAATCCATCACGATTAGCGTCAAACGGGCGCGAGGCTTTGGAAGGCTCGTCCACACGTACAGAAAATGCGCTCAAAGCATCGAAACTTGGCATAGAGTAAATGTTCGTTTCCTGAGCGCCGCAACATAAAACCATATCCTGCATACCGTTCTGTATAAACAAATATCCCAAACCAACAGAGTGCGAACCGCTTGCACAGGCTGCGCTGATGGTCATGTTGACGCCTTTCAGCTTGAAGATAGTAGAAAGATTCATCGTTACCGTTGAATTCATCGACTGAAAAATAGCTCCCGAACCCATGAGAGCCGTATCTTTTTTTACTTCTGCTATCTTGTGGGCTTCAATCACTGCCTTTGCAGATGAATCGTTGCCATAAAAAATACCTACCTCGTTTTTGTCTAAATAGTCCATATCTACATCGGCATTTTTGAACGCTTCAATGGTTGCCAAGTATGCATATTCGCCCATTTCGGCTAAACCAATGCGCAGCCTGCGGTCTAATACGCCTTTAAGCGCGGGCTTTTCAACAATTCCCGTAAGCGGCGACCGATAACCATACTCCGTGCGAAACGGGTCGATTCCTATGCCCGAAACGCCTTCGTACAAGGATTTGGCAACTTCTTCAAGATTTTTTCCTATGCAGGAATAAACCCCCATACCGGTAATAACTACGCGTCTTTTCATTAATAAAGCCCTCCATTTATAGAAACTACCTGTCCGGTGATGTAGCCGGCTTTTTCCGAAGCCAGGAAACCGACTAATGCGGCAACCTCTTCGGGCTGACCGAATCTGCCGGCGGGTATCATCGCCTTAAATTGCTTTTCATCCAAATCCTTGGTCATATCTGTGGAAATAAATCCGGGAGCTACGGCGTTAACCGTGATTTTGCGAACGGCTATTTCTTGGGCTAATGCTTTGGTTGCGCCTATTACAGCAGCTTTTGCCGCCGAATAGTTGGTCTGTCCGGGCAAACCCTTAAGCCCGGATAACGAAACTACGTTGATGATACGTCCATAACGCTTGGTTATCATGTCCTTCAAGAGTCGACGGGTAACGTAGAAAAAACCGTTCAGGCTGATGTCCAACACATTGCTCCACTGCTCGTTCTGCATAAAAACCATCATAGTGTCCTGACGGACGCCGGCATTGTTGACAAGCACGGCAATATAGTCTTCCGGATGTTTTTCCGCCCATCCGTTCAGGGCTTCGTCCACCTCTTCAACGTTGGCTACGTTAAAAGGCATCAATTCGGCAGAAACTCCCTTTGCTTCAACTAATTGCTTGGTCTCTTCGGCAGCTTCTTTATTGGAAGCATAATTTATCAAAACCGGAAAACCCATGTCGGCAAGTTGCAAACATACCGCGCGACCGATACCGCGCGAACCTCCGGTTACAAGTGCATATTTCATGTTTTTATATATTTTAATGTTTTGTTCATCAGATATGTTTTTATTTGTTCTATTTCTTTGTACTTGGGCGTATCGCTAACAAATACCGGAAAAAATGTTCGAATTTCATCGTAAACAGCGCGCGTTTTTGGAGATAAATCATCTCTAATGTTCAAACAATCAACCGCTTGCGCCAACGCCATGAAATGAATAGCCATAACCTGATATGAGTTCTCTATCACGGTTTTTGCCATCAACGCCGCATTAGTACCCATACTCACAACGTCCTGATTGTCATTGTTATTAGGGATGCTGTGTACGCACATCGGATTAGACAGTGTTTGACATTCGGCAGTTGTGGAAGTTGCCGTAAACTGCGCCCCCTGCATACCAAAATTAAGTCCGAACGTTCCCATGTTCAAAAACGGAGGCAGTATTTCATTGATGCGGTCGTGAAGCAAATAATTCAATTGGCGCTCGGCTAACATGGTTAGTTTGGTCACGGCTATTTTCAACTTGTCCATCTCAAAAGAAATGTAATCGCCATGGAAGTTGCCCCCATGATATACCTGTTTGCTTGCCGGGTCTACAACCGGATTGTCGCACACGGAGTTTAATTCGTTGGTCAGCGTTTCGATAGCGTTTTTTATTGCGTCCAAAACCGCCCCCAGCACTTGCGGCACACAGCGCAGCGAGTAATAAGGCTGTACCTTGTGTTCAAACACCTTTTTGTTCTGATGCCCGTCGTCATACAATTTTTCTTTGCGATTGTTCATACGCCGGCTACCGTTGGTAATTGAGCGCATTGTCCGCGCCACTTCTGCTTGTCCGTAGTGTCTTTTTGCTCCGTTTAGCTCCTCCGACATGAAATCATCGTAGGAAGCGGCTATTTCGTTCATAAGCGTCGAAGCCACAATAGCCCAGTCAAGCAGCCTTTTTGCATAAACCAAATTTACCAATCCGATGCCTGTCATCGCCGAAGTTCCGTTGGTTATTGCCAATCCTTCGCGCAGATGCACTCGAAGCGGTTTAAGATTTTCGCTATCAAACGCTTCCGCAGAACTGCGCCATTGTCCGCCATAGCGCAACTCTCCCTCGCCGATAAGCACAAGTGCAAGATGCGCCAGCTGCACAAGGTCGCCGCTTGCGCCAACGCTGCCATGCTCGGGAATGAACGGATACATGCCGCGATTGATAAATTCAACTAATAACTGCGGCAAATCAGGATGTACGCCCGATTGCGCCTGTGCAAAAGTACCCAAACGAGCAAGCATGGTTGCCCTAACGTACAAGTCGGGTAACGCACTACCCGAACCGGCAGAATGACTGCGTATGAGGTTATATTGCAAGTCTATCAGCGAACGGTCGCTGACGCGATATCTCGCCATGGGTCCAAATCCGGTGTTTATACCATATATAACCTTGTCATTTGCAAACATTTGCAGGAAATCAAAGCATTGCTTTATCTGCTTTTGCGTTTCATTTGACAACGCAATTTGTTCATTTTCAAACAATATGCTCTCTATATCATCAAATTGCAATTGTTTATAAATTTCTATCATAAAAAAAGTTTTAATTATCTATAAATCATTTACTTACATCAATTTTTTCGTGAGCATGCCTTCGGCATGGTCAGTCACAATATTCTACTGACCCAGTAAAATCAACCATAAGAGCGATGGGCATAATTTTTTAGTCCAAAAAAACGGAAAAAAAATTACACTTTTCGCTATAAAATCGAGTGCAAAAGTATAAAAGTTTTTTAACTAACGCAAAAAAAAAAAATTTAGAGGTGATGATAGGATTCTCCGCGAAGAATTGTAAAGGCTCTGTACGCCTGTTCGCAAAGCAGCAAACGTATCATCTGATGCGAGAATGTCAGTTTTGAAAATGAAATCAGCCCATTAGCGCGCCGGTATACATTTTCAGAAAAACCGAACGGACCTCCGGTCGCTATAACAAGATGTTTAGTGTTTGCCGACATTTTTTTTTGCAGAAATTCAGCTAAACCTTCCGACGTGTACGCTTGTCCGCGTTCATCGAGCAGATACAGCTCGTCCGACGGTGCAATTTTGCTGAGAATAATATCGCCTTCCATTTTATTTTGCATCGCAAAATCATTTTTGGGCATGTTCTTAGGCGAAGGAATAACCACAACCGACAACGATATGTAATGCTTCAGGCGTTTCAGATAAATGTCAATGCCTTCCTGCAACCACTGTTCGCTTGTTTTTCCAATCCAAAGAAACGTAATTTTCATTCTTCATTCAAACGGATAACGCCGGCTATGAATTTTTTTTACTTCCTGAAATAAAATGTTTTGCAACTGTTCGATGTTTATATTCTCTTTTGCAGAAATGAAAACGTTCAATTGGTTGTTGCATGCCATCCATGTTTGTTGCAGCTCTTCAAGGCTGATATTTTCTTCGGTTTTTGGCGATAGGTCGTCTTCGTCTTTTTCTATGTATTGATAGCGGTCTATTTTATTGAAAATAAGCATTGTAGGTTTATCTTGCGCTTTCAGGTCATACAGGGTTTTGTTGACGATTTCTATTTGCTCTTCGAAGCTCGGATGCGAAATATCCACTATATGCGCCAATATATCTGCTTCGCGTACTTCGTCAAGGGTCGATTTGAAGGATTCAACCAGGTGATGCGGCAATTTACGAATGAATCCGACCGTATCCGTAAGCAGAAAAGGCAAATTATTTATTACTACTTTTCGTACTGTTGTGTCTAATGTAGCAAAAAGTTTATCTTCTGCAAAAACGTCCGATTTACTCATTAGGTTCATCACTGTTGATTTTCCTACGTTAGTGTATCCAACAAGGGCAACGCGCGTAATGTTTCCGCGATTTTTTCGTTGAATAGCCATTTGTTGGTCAATTTTTTTCAATTGCTCTTTCAGTTTCGCTATTTTGTCGCGTATTATTCTGCGGTCGGTTTCTATTTCCGATTCGCCTGGTCCACGGCTTCCTATCCCTCCCTGTTGTCGTTCCAAGTGGGTCCACATACGTGTGAGACGCGGCAGCAAGTACTGGTACTGCGCTAATTCAACCTGAGTTTTTGCGTATGAGGTCTGTGCGCGTTTCGCAAAAATATCAAGAATCAGGTTAGTGCGGTCAAGGATTTTACATTCTAAAGTTTTTTCTATGTTCCGCATCTGCGAAGGCGACAGGTCATCGTCAAAAATCACTAAGTCAATTTCATTTTCTTTGACATAGTCTTTTATTTCGAGCAATTTACCTGTTCCCACGAAACTTGCGGGATTTGGGACGTCTATCCTTTGCGTGAAAATTTTCACCGGTTCGCCTCCGGCTGTTTCGGTCAGGAAAGCCAACTCTTTTAGATATTCCTTCGCTTCAGCATCTTTCTGCGCCGATGTAATGATTCCAACAAGTACTGCTTTTTCGGGGGTATTCATATAGATTAAAAAAGACTCCGGCTTCTTTTTTTGAAGCAGCCAGAGTCATACATTTTTTGTATTTGCCCTTAGTTAGTTCAATTGGAAAGAAAACGGGAATTGATACCTCACCTTTACGGGTCTACCGCGCTGCATTCCGGGCGTCCATTTAGGCGACTGGCGCAATACGCGCAATGCTTCGGCATCAAGTAGTGGGTCGGCTCCGCGAAGAATTTTAATGTCGATAACGCTACCGTCTCTGTCGACAACAAATTCGGTAAAAACTCTTCCTGTTATGCCGTTTTCCTGTGCTACCGGAGGATAGACAATTCTGGTATTTACCCATTCGCGAAAACCTACATCAGCTTCTTTGCCGTTGAACATAGGTTTATCTTCTATGACGGCAAATAAGAACACCTCTTCTTCTTCTTCAATCTCAACTTGAGTGTACTCAATAATTGAGATTTCCGTCATGAGGTCTACTTCGATGTCGATGTGAATTTGTGTATCCACTTGTACATCATCGGCAACGATTTCCAATATATCTGTCACCTTTGGCGGTTCAGGCGGCGGCGGCGGCGGCTCGTCCTGACGGGTTATAGGCACAATCTCTTCTTCTATTGCTACCTGTACCGGACCCTCTGCCCGTTCTTCTACTTTCGGAGAGCTTTTAAGCTCAAAGGCAAGGAGGGCAAATCCCAACGCTATCAATAATCCTATCTCGAAATACAGACCGCGTCTCTTCTCTAAATTCGCTTTATCACTTTTCTTCAGTTCCATAACGATTTATTTATTATTAATTATTTTTAATGAAAGTAAAACAAAAAGCGTGCCAAACTATAAAAAATGTTAAAAAAAAATGATTTTTTTTTGTCGGTAAAAAAAATCTTATATTCCAAGGATTGCTTTTGCTATTGAAAAATATACTATCAGCGAAGTTGCGTCAACCGTTGTTGCTATTAGTGGCGCTGCCATAATCGCCGGGTCTATTTTCAATTTTTTTGCGATGATTGGCAGTAGTCCGCCGATTGTTTTTGCCAACAGGATAGTACAAAACAGTGAGAGTGTGACTGTTAGCGACAATAGTGCATTTTTTTCGTTCATTATGTATACTCTTCCAAAATTTATTAAACCGAGCGCTATACCGCAAACTGCTCCTACTCTTATTTCTTTCCACACCACACGCATAACGTCTTTTATGAAGACTTCACCGACTGCCATACCGCGAATTATTAGCGTTGATGACTGTGCACCTGCGTTTCCGCCTGTACCCATTAGCATAGGGATAAATGCTATAAGCGACGGCAATACAGCCAGTCCATCTTCAAAGCTGGAAATAATGCTACCTGTTATTGTAGCGGAGAGCATTAGCACCATTAGCCATATAATTCGATTTTTAGCCAGGTTTAGTATTCCTGTTTTCAGGTACGGTTCGTGAGAAGGAGCGAGGGCACCCATTTTTTCGAAGTCTTCGGTTGTTTCTTTTTGCATCACGTCTATAACGTCGTCAACTGTAACTATTCCTAACAGCGTTCCACCGGAGTCGGTAACCGGCAGCGCTATTCGGTCGTTGTCTTGAAAAACTTTAACTGCAACTTCACGGTCGTCGTATGCGTTGAGCGCCACGAATCTATTGTCGCTAATTTCATTAATTGTTTGCTCGGGGGCAGCGAGTAAAATTTCTTTTATTCGAATGTCGTCTACAATTTTCCAGTTGTTGTCTACGATGTATATTACGTTTAGCGTTTCTGAATCGTGTCCGAATTTTCGTATATGTTCCAATGTTTGCTGCACAGTGAAGTATGGTTTGACGGCAACGTATTCCGGGGTCATCAGCCTTCCTATGCTTTTCTTTGGATATCCTAAAAGTTTAACTGTTATTTTTCTTTCTTCTGCTGATAGCATCTGCATAAGTCTTTGGCTTACTTCACCTGGCAGTTCTTCAAAGAATGCTGTTCTGTCGTCGGGGTCGAGGTCGTTAATCAGTTCGGTCAATTGCGTAACGTTATCGGCTATTCCTTCAATAATGTCTATTTGTTCATCGCGCGAGAGGTGTTCAAAAATTTCTTTTGCCGATTCTCGCGAAAGTATACGGAACAACAATACTGCTTCCTCTTTTGGCAGAGATTCAATTAGTTCGGCTATTTGGTATGCTTCCAAATTGTTAAGCTCATGCTTGAGAGCTTTCCAGCTTCTTTCTTCTATTAGCTTTTTAAAATGAATTTTGATATCATACATTGTAATCTTTTGTTCTACACTATAATAATATTATGTTTTTTGCATTTTTCAATCATATCTTGGGACCAGATGCTTGCTTGTATTTCTCCTATGTGTGCTTTTCGCAAATAGTGCATACATAGTCGCGATTGTCCTATCCCTCCGCCTATTGATAGGGGCAATTCGTCGTTGAGCAGTTTTTGATGGAACATCAGGTTTTTACGTTCTTCGGCATTTCGTATTTCTAACTGGTGCAGCATTGCATTTTTATCGACCCGTATACCCATTGACGACATTTCAACGGAACATTCCAATAGCGGATTCCAGAGCAGAATATCTCCGTTTAGTCCTTTATATCCGTTGACGGTAGGGGTTGTCCAATCGTCGTAGTCGGGCGCTCTACCGTCGTGCGGTTCTCCGTTTGCAAGTTTGCCGCCTATGCCTATTATGAACACGGCTCCTTTTTCTTTTGTAATAAGGTGTTCGCGTTCTTTTGGCGTTTTGTCGGGATAGGTAGCAAGCAGTTCTTCGGAATGAACGAATGTTATTTGCGGGGGCAACATGGGGGTTAATTCCGGGTAATTTTCAAACATATAATACTCTGTTCTTTTTAGCACTCTGAAAATTTTTTCTACTATTTGTTTGAGATAGTTTAGCGAGCGATTTTTTTCGTCAATTGCAAGTTCCCAGTCCCACTGGTCAACGTACAAAGAGTGCAGGTTGCTCAGTTCTTCATCTGCCCGTATTGCGTTCATATCTGTATAAAGTCCGTATTCTGTTGCTATTTCATATTCTGCAAGTTTAACCCGTTTCCATTTTGCTAATGAATGGACTACTTCAGCCTGGGCATCGTTCATATCTTTAATGGGGAAAGTAACTGCGCGTTCCGTACCGCTCAGGTCGTCGTTCAATCCGGCGCCTTTTATAACAAAAAGCGGGGCTGTTACACGTCTTAACTGCAATTCAGATGAGAGATTTGTTCAAAAAAAATCTTTCATTAATTTGT
>Ga0099364_10009311_pt1 | contig 13647 bp, 17 predicted proteins | sample TergutTh196P3_FD_73070 | JGI IMG/M metagenome (GOLD analysis project Ga0099364, IMG submission 73070) | Microcerotermes parvus P3 segment gut microbial communities from Pointe-Noire, Republic of the Congo - Th196 P3 | ecosystem: Host-associated > Arthropoda: Insects > Digestive system > Gut ...
ATCCGGCGCTGACGCGCAGGCCAAGCCAAGCACTATAAAAACAGCAAAGGCGGCAAGCGTGACAATGTGCGGGATCCATAATTTCTTCATGGCAATCTCCTTAACTAAAACCTAAAGCCGAACAAAAGGTAGGGCCCCAGCTTAATGATGCTGGCAACTCCTGAACTGCGTTCGCTGCCCAAGATGCTTCTGCTGTCCTCTGATTCGTATAAAACATAATTGTCGCTTCTAAAGAACGAATACCCCAGGTTCGCGCCGCCCTCAAGGGAAAAACCGCCAAAGTCAACAAACATTCCGGCATTCATGCCAAGCCCCAGATCAAAAGTGGTGTAGTTAATGTTGTATCTTTGAAATTGAGGGGCCCAGCTATAATCCCCGCGCCCTCCCTCGCTGTTAATAGTGAGCCCTGCATCGAACGTAAGCCCTACAGGGCCAAACATCCTGCCCTGCAGGCTGGCCCCCAAAAGCCCGCCGGCCCCTATAAAAAGGCCGAGATCGTCCCTGCTTATGCTAATGAACTGGCCATCCGGCGACTTCCAATACATCTCGCTGGGAAACGATATATTGATGAGAGCCGAATAACCCAGAACCAAGCTTCTGAACACGGGCCTAACGTAGCGCCGGAACCCGACAACAGCGGTTGGGCTGTTTGCCAAGTTTCCATCCTCGGACATGGTAAAACCCATCTTAAAGCCTAAAACAGCCTCATTTTTGCTGTACCATGGAGATGGACCGGCAACGCCATCCGAGCCCTCGCCCCTTCCCCTGCCCCCGCCTTCCTGGCTGAAGGCCGCTATGCCTCCTAACGCAAACAAAACGATAAAAATGCAAAGAACATTCCTCATCTTTTCCTCTCCCATCTTCTCTTAACAAAAATTTTATGCAGCAAAGCCTCTATAGAGGCGCCCATGCCCATGAAAAATAAATCCATCAGATCAAATGTCCCCGGAACCTTATCCGACAACTGGCTCATTTCAAAAATAAACCCAATCCCGTAAAAACATAAAACGTATGCTCTCTGCGTTTTTATTCTGTAGAACCAAATAAAACGCAAAAGCAAAATGCCCGACAAAAACCAAAGCAAATCCGGCCCGCTGCCTGCCAGCACAGCCGCAATGCCTCCCTTTGGATATGGCATCCGCAGCATTTCCCAAAAAGCGGGTTTTGGCACAACACTCCACAAAAGCAAATTCGGCCCTCGAAACAACGGATACACCGCCATCCCGCACAGCAGCATCAAAAGCGCAAGCACTAAATAAATGGCTCTGGCTGTTCGTTTCAATATGGTCATGGCCCCCGATACATTATTTGTTCCCTACTACGGAAATCAATTTTTAGAAGAATAGGCTCACACCAAGGCACAAAGGCACAAAGCTCCGATTAGAAAGCTCTCCGTAATCCTTATTCTATCTCTTTGAAGCATGAAGAAAGCGCAAAATAATCATAGTTCGCTCCAATCTTCGTGCCTTTGTGTGCGCCTTTCTTCATAAAAATGGCTTTAAAAATTTACCTTGTCTATTCCCTTTAGCTGCAACTGTTCCCGCGCGTCATCTGGAGAGGCTATGTCGTAATCCAGCGCTTCCAGGATAGCGCGTATTTTTGCTACCTGGGCGGCATTGTCGACGGCCAGTTCCCCGCCGGGCGTGATGTAAAGGCCGTCCTCAAGGCCGACCCGCACATTGCCGCCAAGCAGGGCGCAGTATGTCGCGAAGCGGAACATTCGCCGCCCGGCGGCAACCGTGCAAAACTGCACATCATTGCCGAAGGTCTTTCTTGCCTGGTCTATCATGAAGGACAGCCCCTCGAAACTGATCGGCATGCCCCCCATGATTCCCGGCACAAACTGCAAATACACAGGATCTTGAATCATCCCCTTCCTGAAAAAGGAGGCGACATTCGCCATCTGCCCGTAATCAAAACATTCAAATTCCGGCCTGGTGCCGCATTTGTTCATTGTGTTTATGCAGTATTCAATGTCCTTGAAAGTATTCTTGAATACATTATCCCAGGTCCTTTCGATAAAAGGGATTTCCCAATCATGCTTGGCTTCCATTTTTTCCGCCAGCTGGCTGAAGCAGAAATTCATCGAGCCCCCGTTGGCGGAAGCCATCTCCGGCCTGAAGCGCTCTATTACCGCAAAGCGCTCCTCGGTGCTCATGCCCTGAGCGCCGCCGGTGGTAATGCCTATCACAACATCGCACTGGTTCTTTATGCCGGAAAGGATCTTCTCAAAAGTCCCGTGATCCGCAGTGGGCTTGCCGTTTTTTTCCCGCGCATGAATATGGACGACAGCCGCTCCCGCTTTTGCCGCGTCAACTGAGTTTTTTATGATCTGCTCAGGCGTCTCCGGCAGGAAAGGGCTCATTGCCGGGGTATGAACGCCGCCGGTAATTGCCGCTGAAATAACAACTTTCTTTTGCTTAGCCATTGTTTGCCTCGTGTATTTATTTTTGACGCAATTCTTCTATATTGCCGATCTTGTCAAAGTTTTCGAAATCGTAATCCACCTCCGCAAGGGTAACAAACAGGAAGGTCAGCACCTTGACCCCAGGTTCCAGGTGCCCGCCAAAGGCAATTTCTGCGCCTGAATGAATTATATGGGCATGGACGCGGCCATTGATGATTAAGCCGTTGATGTTGACAATGTCCGAAGATTTTTCCCCCTTGAAAAAATCGTCCCTTGGGGGATTAACCCTGGTGCCAACTACATGGTAATGGAAGCTGCTGGCTGAGCCCGTCCCGGACAGGATGACGGCATTCTTGATATTGTTTGCCTCTGCCGCCTCCGTTAGGGAAGCCAGCACATCGTCTCCGGGGTTCAGCCGCACAAAGATAAGGTTTTTAATTGATGCCCTTTCAACAAGCATGGCGTTATTCTCCTCTATAAAAATGCACTCAAAAATTGCACTCAGCCTTTTAAGCTGCCGACGTTCATACCTTCAATAAGGTATCTCTGGAATAAAATAAAGATCATAAAAAGCGGGACCAAAGACAAACAGGACATGGCAAAAAGGGAGCCCCAGGCGCTCTGCCCAGTAGCGTCCACAAACATCCGCAGGGACAGGGATACCGTGAATCTGGCCGGGCTGGATAAATAGATCATCTGGGAGAAGAAATCGTTCCATGTCCAGATAAACGTGAAAATTGCCACCGTCACCAAGGCCGGCACGGACAGGGGCAGCATAAAACGGAGGTATATGTCAAAGGTGTTGCAGCCGTCTATGCGGGGAGCGTCAAGCAGTTCGTTGCTGATGGAGCGCATGAATTGCACCAGCAGAAAAATGAAAAAGCCTTCCACCGCAAAGAACCTGGGCACTGTCAATGGCAGGAAGGTGTTTACCCATCCAAGGTAGTTGTAGATGATGTACTGGGGGATAAGCTTTACATGGAAGGGAAGCATCAGTGTAAGGAGCATTATGGAAAACAGGACTTTGTTCAGCTTGAATTTAAGCTTCGAAAATGCGTATGCCGCCATGGAGCAGGAAATGACATTGCCTATGATGCCGATTGCGGCGATAAGCACGGAATTGTACAGAAACCTTCCAAAGCTATAGCCTGAAACGCCCCTCCACCCGTTGAAATAATTTGCGATGCTCGGTTCTATGGGGAAAAAATTAATGCCCGTAAATATTTCCAGATCGTTCTTGAATGAGGCGCTAAGCATCCACAGAAGGGGGTAGATCATAAACAGGCCGAAGAAGATGACAAATATATGAAAAGACAGGCCCTTTAAATTGAATGTTTTCGTTTTCTCATTTGTCGTCATAGTAAACCCATTTATCCGCAAGCATGAACATTATGCGGGTAATGACGGCAATCATTACCAGCAAGACCCAGGCCATAGCCGAGGCATAGCCCATGGAAAATTGGCGGAATGCCCTGATATAAAGATAAAGCGTATAGAACAAGGTCGAGTCCAAGGGGCTCCCCGTGCCGCCCGAGATTATAAAAGCCGAGGTAAATGCCTGGAACGCGCCGATGATGCCCATAACCAAATTGAAAAAGATCATGGGAGTCAAAAGGGGCAGGGTAATATGGAAAAAGCATCCCGGCTTCCCTGCCCCGTCTATGGCTGCGGCCTCGTAGTATTCGGGGGAGATGTTCTTGAGCCCTCCAAGGAAGATGACCATGGAAGAACCGAACTGCCAAATATGCAAAAGAATCAGGGTGTAAAGCACGGTGCTTGGGGTGGCGATCCAGTTTTTGCCGATTATCCCGAAGATTGCGAGGAAACGGTTGACAACCCCTTCCATGTTGAACAGGTTCCGCCAGAGAAGGGCCACTGCGACGCTCCCCCCGAAAAGCGAAGGCAGATAGTAGACCGCCCGGTGAATGCGTATGCCCCGGCGGTTTTTCCTTAGAATTACGGCCAGAAACAACGCAAAGGCCAGCTGAAAGGGAACGCCGAGGAAAACGTAGGTAAAGGTAACCTGGAGGCTTTTATGGATGCGCCGGTCGCTGAGCATGTCGGCGAAATTCGCCAGGCCAATCCAGCGGGGCGGCATCATCATGTCGTAGCGGGTAAAAGAGAAGTACAGGGACATGGCCATGGGAACAACTGTAAAAGCCAGAAGTCCCAGTATCCAGGGGCTAAGGAACGCGTATGCTTCCCAGGGCTTGTTGAAGCCCAGCGCAGTTGCTTTTTTCTTCATATTATTTATACCCCTCTGTCCTTTATATCCCTGTACTCTCTTGTCAGAACAGCTTACCTGCTGGCCCTGGCGCGGGCCGCCACAGCCTCGTTATAGAAATCCCTGGCCGCTACGGCAGGGGTCACGGCGCCATACTGAACCTGCTGGGCATAATGCGTAAAAAGCGCGTCTATTTCCGAAGCCCCCGGAGGCGGATAGGTAGTCGCCGTTCCGATTCTTGAAAGGGTATTGACGAAATTTACAGCCGCCTGGCTATGCTGATCCAGGAGGGGAAGGACTGCCCGGTTAAACACCGTGGCATTCGCCGGAACGCCCTGATCGAGCCTGAAAAGATTGAGGCTCCTTTCATCGTTCAGCCAGAAGTTCATGAGCTGCGCTGCGGCAAGTTTTCTGTCATTGTTGGTCCTTGCGAAAATTCCGAAATGGGCGCCTTCGGGGAATTCCCCTACATGGCTGCTGCCCCTGGAACCGGCGTGGCGTATAATGGATATATCCTTGTTGGGGAGGCTCGTTCTATACAGCGCGTATTGATTGACCGGCACCCTTATGATAAGCGCCCTGTCCCTTGCGAAGAGGTTGTCCTCCAGGGTTGCCTGGGCGAATTCGACTGCCGTAGCGGCATCGGGGATAATCCCCAGGTTCCTGAAATCCCTGAACATGGTCCACCAGACTTCCGCATCCTCCTGGGTAAAGCTTATGTTGCCGTTTGCGTCGTATACTTCACGGCCTCGCTCCCGGACAAAATAGCGCCAGACGCTGAGTTCGGTGGATAAATCCGTCAGCATCCAGGAGTTCCTTGTGCCCCGAGCATCGAATGCCTGCCTGACCTGTAGGCCTATGGTTCTTACATCGTCCCAGCTCCATTCAAAGCCCGGAGGATTTACGCCCAGTTGGCTGAAAACCCCGGCGTTTACGAACAAGCCGGAGAAGGTAACGCCCATGGCCAGCATGTACAGCCTGTTATTGTACCTTCCCGTGTCAATTACGCCCTGGGACCAGCCGTCAAGCGAAATTGTCCCGTTGGAAATAAAGGGGTCCAGGGGTTCCAATACCCCGCGCGGAAGGTAATCCGCTGCGTATTGAACGTGCATCCCGAAAAAGTCCGGGGCATTGCCGCCCGCAACCTGCACGGCAAGCCTGTCCCAGTAGTCCGCCCAGCTTGTTGGTTCCCGGATGACGCTGACGTTGGGCTGAACCCTCTCGAACTCCCTTATGATGTTGTCGTAGAGTTCAAAGCGCCTTGTGTCCCCCCAATATGTGGCGCGGATCTCCGTCCTGCCGGAGGAGCCGCCCTGCTGGCCGCCGCCTGCTGCCATTAACGATGCTGAAAGCATAATAAAAACAAATAAAAGGCAAAAAATTCTTCTCGTCATCTTGTTTCCTCCAAAATTTTTTTAACGTTTCTGAATATTTTTTTGAAACGCTTTTTTACTCAACAGTATCATCCAGCTCCATGCCCAGATCGATATAGAGCTGCTTCCGTGATTTTTTATCGGCGCTGGCCTCCTGCCATGCGTATTTGGCTACGTCTTTGGCAATCTTGCGGGGCACCACGATAACCCCGTCGCCGTCAGCCGCCACAAGGTCTCCCGGGTAAACGGCAACGCCGCCAATTGCTATGGGGATATCCTTCTCGATGTAGCGGATCCTTGCCTGATCCATGGGCTGGGAAATAAACCTGGACCATACATTGATCTTCTGCAAGATGCATTCGTCGGTGTCCCGGATTCCGCCGCCGTTGGTCATGAACCCCACGGCGCCCAGCTTCTTGCAGGCCAGGGTATTGTTCGAGCCGAGAAGCCCCACGTCAAGGCCCGCAATATCCAGGCAGACGAAATCCCCCGGCTGAATATCCTTGCCCCAGGGGTCATAGCATATCTCTGAGTAGTACATCCTGACCCATTTGGTGTATTCATCCGGCGGCAGCGCAGGGACCGGCCCTTCGTAAGGGACATAACGCGCTGTCCTGGCAATCCCGATCACGCTCGCTTCGGGCCGGAACAGGGGGCGGATGGAGTAATCGACGGTTCCGTAATGGTGATAGCCCATCCAGTCCATTCCATCCCGCACATCCGTCACCCTGAGCCTCTTGAACATTTCAATCAATTCAAGATTTTCCTGATTGCTCATTTGCGAATCCTCCTCAAATTAATCGTTTACCTTGGCAAAATACCGCCAGGGTTTGGGCTAGCCATAATTTTACCATGAGTATTGCAATCCTGCAAGGAAATTTTATAACCTTTTTTAATAGATAATTCTTTGTAATATAAGGAATTATGAATATTTAGCAAGGTTTATGGGCAAAATTTAATTAAAAATCCTGCAATGTTATAACATTTTCGCTATCTGGCAAAAAACCGATCCCCCATGCTCCTTGCTCACTGTTACTTGCTCATTGTATAATAAAGCCATGAAGCGCTTATTGCCCATCGGCATACAGGATTTCACGGACATTCGCGAAAGGGGTTTTGTGTATGTCAGGCGCCCAATGATATGTCAAATGCGTTAATCATCAGCCTGCCGAAGGCCCTCCGCAATGGGGACATCGAATAAGCGCTGGCCCAGATAGACAGCAAAGAGTACCTATTGCCCTGGGAAGGCCCGCCTGAGAAAGACGGCGGCAAAAAGCTGTTCAAAGTGGGCGTAAACTTTGACAGCAAAAAACGCAATATCGGCGAATGGAAGTACTCGTCTAGATAGAAAGCATTTAACCACATAACAAACAGTTCTAAGGCTGCATTTGACCCGCAATTATCTGGTTTTTGCCAGATAATTGTAGGCCAGATAATTGTAGGCTTGACAAGGGAAAGATGAAATAGTACCTTAAAAACAGCATTTTCGTAGCCTTTAGGCGAGAAAATGCAATGTCTGGCCGCAAAGTAATGGACTTTGTGGACAGACACTAATTAAGAGGTAATGAAATGGTCGTTAAAGTAAAACCCGTTCAACCGACGGAGATAAAAGACAAGAAAATTGTATACGAAGTAATGGAACAGATCCGGCGCAAACCCACAGCAGCAGCCATAAAACGCCATAAGGCAGAAGAAGAAGACTTTTTAAAATTGCTGAAAAAATGAAATCCCCCATTACCGTAAGTTATAAAAATGGCAATACATTATTCTATGTTGAGCAATTATCCCCCAATGCTTCATTAGACAGTTTTTCATGCAAAATAATTGAATATAACAAATACCTACATGAAGATGCCCTGCGTTCCCAAAATGACCACATCGCTTTGACATGGCTTTTACGAGAACGAACCACTGATACAATAGTCGCCTATATGTCCCTCATTGCTGATGCAATCAAATTATCTTTTACAGAAAAAGAAATGCACGATCTTAATTATCCATTCAAGACCATCCCGGCAATGAAGATAGCCAAACTAGCAGTTTCTCATTTAGTAAATGAACAACAAGAAAACAAAAACAATCAGCATGAGAAAAGACATTTTCTGTTGAATATTTTTGTACCGCGCCGCCTTCAGCCCCCAGCAGCCCTCCCTCTGCCGGTTTTTTGCAGATAATTGCAGAACAGCTATAGCCAAGTTTTAGATATTAAAGTCCACTAGGAGCCTGTCGGACTTGTAGAATTTTGCGGCAAATAACCGCAAAATTCTCCGATTTATGGGCTCCTTTGGGAGTCTGCAAGGTAGAAAATACTCAAAAACTACGTTTTCTCATATTTTTCAAATTAAAATTGGGCAAAGCCCGACAGACTCCTAGCAGTTTGTCACCATATATGGTGATAATTAGTTTTACATTTCCAATAATTTTCATATGTTTGTTGTTTCGGTTTTGTCTGACTGGACAATGGTTTTTTAATCAAGCTATAGTGTTTATAAGTGCATGATCAACTTCAATGGGGGATATGATGTTAAGAAAAGTTATGATACCAAGCAAAGAAAACTCTACAGTTCACATCCCAGCTGAATTCTATGGAATGGAAGTTGAGATTTTGGTATTTCCGTTCTATAATGGGAAAGCAAATCCCAACGGCGACAATATAAATGATATTTTTGCCAAGCACTTGTATTCTTTTAACAATTTTAAGTTTGATCGTGACGAAGCAAACAATTATGAGTAGGATTGCATTAGACAGTAACATTCTAATTTATAACCATAGTATGGACTATGAAAATAAAAGGCTAATAGCAAGAGATTTCTTCAAAGAAACTCCTGTTGTTTCTTCACAAGTAATCTCTGAGTATCTTAATGTGATGAAAAGAATTTTTAAAATGCCAAAATTGGAACTAATGCAGTTATGCTCATTGTGGCTGGAAAAATGTCTTGTTCAACCGGTCATTTTATCTACGATAAAGCTGGCGCAAGATTTAGTCGATAAATATGATTTCCAGGTATTTGACGGAATTATTATTGCTGCCGCACTTGAAGCAGATTGCGATATTCTATATTCCGAAGATATGCAGAGTAAGCAGATAATTGAAAACAAGTTAAAAATTGTAAATCCTTTTTTGTAGAATGAGAAAAAGTATTATCTGTTCTCTTTTTTTATTGAATTGTCCGGGCAGCTCATGCTAACGACTGCATCGACCTACAGAGCAAGGGCAATAAGCGTCACCTCTCTGTCAGATTGCTTCAATATGCCTAGCAGTTTGTCACCATATATGGTGCGTATATGGTGCGTATATGGTGACAATTTGATTGAGGAAAAATCGCTATTATGATATAATATATACTGGTGAAAATAGGTGGTAGTATATAGACTGTTTGAAATAATTTATATCCTTTTACGAGAAAACAAAGTGCCGGCCAGGGAACTGGCTGAACAACTTGGTGTTTCAAGGCGTACAATTTGCCGGGACATGGACATGTTAAGCCTGGCGGGTGTTCCTGTATATGCCGAAAGAGGAAAAGGCGGCGGGATTGGTCTTTTGCCTGATTTTGTGTTGAATAAATCTATATTAAGCGAACAGGAGCAAAGCGAAATTTTATCGGCCTTGCATTCTCTTTCAAATGTTAAAACAAGCGACACCACCGGAGTATTGCGAAAGTTATCCGCCATATTCAATAAAACTGCAGTAAACTGGCTGGAAGTGGATTTTTCTGACTACGGCCGAGAAAATGACTTTTTCAGAGATTTTAAAATTGCCATTTTGGAACGGTATATCACACAATTTGACTACTACAACAGTAAGGGCGAAAAAACCATACGTCGCGTTGAACCAATGCAGCTTTGCTTCAAGTCAAAAGCGTGGTATCTAAGGGGTTTTTGCCTAAGCAAGCAGAACATAAGATATTACAAGTTATCACGGATTAAGAACCCTGCTGTGACAGAAGAACACTTTCCGGTTCGGGATTGCCGTGGCATATCTGATGATTTCACAGAAAATTCAAACGAAAAACAAATGCTTACATTTAAACTCCGCATTGAAAGTGAAGCAGCATACCGTGTGTATGACGATTTCCATGAAAACGAGGTCGAAAAACAGCCCGATGGAAGTTTTCTGGTAACCACGATGCTTCCCGACAATAATTGGCTCATTGGCTATTTGTTGTCTTATAGGAAATACATTGAAGTTTTAGAGCCGAAAAGCATTAGAAAAAATATAAAAGAAGAAGCTCAAAAAATTCTGAAAAAATATTTATAATGTGCCACACTCTTGTCACATTAGCTATGATACATTTTTATATATGAAAATATTTTTGTATGTATTGGATACCCTTGCCGATTGGGAAATTGCCTTATTAATTGCTGAAATTAACAGCGGGAGATATTTGAAAAAAGACATTGAGAAACCTCAAATAATAAAGGTAGGTAACAATTTATCCCCAATAAAAACTATGGGCGGAATTGAGATTACACCAAATATTGATGTTGACAATATGGACATAAAAAATGGTGATTTAGTTGTGTTGCCCGGCGCTGACACTTGGCAAAACGGAAACAATCAAAAAATTATCGACCGCATAAATGGAAACACGGATATTACCGTTGCCGCAATTTGCGGTGCGACGATTGCGTTGGCTGACAACGGATTGTTGGACAATAAAAGGCACACAAGCAGTGATAAAGAATATCTAAAAATGGTGTGTAAAAAATATAAAGGAGAAAGATTATATGAAAATAAGCCTGTTGTGGTTGACGGAAACCTAATAACCGCCATGGGAATAGCACCTTTGGAATTTACATTTGAGATTTTTAAGAAACTGGATCTAATGAATGAGAATACATTAAACGCATGGTACAATTTATTCAAAACAAATGAGGCAAAACATTTCTTTGAATTAATGCAAACAATAAGCTAATGCCGCTTGCAGGCCCTGTAAATATCATCTGAACCAAGGCCGTAATGAACAAGCAGCTCCTCGTAAGTCCTTGCCGAAGTTCCAAAGACATCGTCCATGGCTATCTGCTCAAATGCGGCATTTACCCTGCCCATTAGTATCGAGGCAATGGCCTGACCAAGGCCTCCGGTTTTAACAGCCTCTTCCGCGCTGATTATGGCTTTTTTGCCGCGGGCGTATTTTAGGACTTCTTCTTCGGGCAGAGGTTTCAAGGTACTGACGTTTAACACCTGGACGGAAACGCCTTCGGCCTCAAGTTTTTCCGCAGCTTCCATGGCCCTGCTTACCATAACACCTGTGGCAAAGACGGCAATGTCTTTTCCGTCCTTGATCGGATAGATTTTTCCAATCTCAAATTTCCCGGCCTGGGTATAAACAGGAAGATCATTACGGTTAATTCGTAAATATACAGGTCCCTTATACTTGATGATCTCCGGCATCATGTTTTTAAGCTCAATGGCATCAGCCGGATTAAGCACTGTTATATCAGGTATTGCCCTTATGATATTGGCGTCTTCAACAGACTGGTGGGTCTTGCCGTCGCCAAAGTCAGAAAGGCCGCAGCTTGAACCTGTTATTTTTACATTGGCGCGCGGAATGGCAATTGAGCAGCGTATCTGATCATAGGCCCTGCCTGCTGCAAAAACCGCGAAGGTTCCGGTAAATGGGATTTTCCCGGCCAATGCCAGACCGGCCGCAACAGAAGTCATGTTCTGCTCGGCTATGCCCATTTCAAAAAACCTGTCCGGAAAAGCTTCCTTAAAAAACATGGACATGGTTGACTTGGAAAGATCAGCTTCAAGAACCACAATATCTTTATTTGTTTTTGCTGCTTCTACCAGGGCTTCGCCGTAAGCTTTTCGTAAATTCATCATTTCCATTATAATGCCCCCTCTGCTTCATCAAGTTCTTTCAAAGCCTGGTTATAGGTATTCTCATCCATTATACCGTTATGATACGCGGCGTTCCCTTCTGCAAAACTGAACCCCTTGCCCTTGATGGTATCAAGGATAATAATTGCCGGCCTGCCCTTAATCTGTTCTGCACTTTCAATGGCAGCAATAATCGAAGCAGGATCATGACCGTCAGCCTTAATTACTTCCCAGCCAAAGGCAGCCCACTTTTTATCCAGATTGGGGATATCAAAAATATCCTTTGTGGGCCCTGTTGCCTGGACCTTGTTCCAGTCAAGGAAGGCGGTAAGATTATCAATCTTAAAATTCGCCGCAGCCTGGGAAGCTTCCCATAGCTGGCCTTCTGACTGCTCGCCGTCTCCCATGATCACATAAACACGGGCCGTACTCTTGTTTAGCCTTAAAGCCAGGGCCATGCCTATGCCCACAGAAAGACCCTGTCCCAGGGAACCGGTTACAGCTTCAATTCCGGGAATTGTCAAATCCGGATGTCCCTGCAAAAGGCCGTCAAGGGCCTTTACCCTTAAAAGTTCTTCCCTGGGGAAAAAACCTTTTTCGCAAAGGGCCGCATACTGGATCAGGGCAGCGTGTCCCTTGGAAAGAACCAGCCTGTCCCTTGAAGGATCATCAAGTTTATTTTTATCAAGCCTAAGCTTATGGAAATATAAAACCGCCATTGTCTCTGCAAGTGAGGAGGAACCGCCAAGATGGCCCGCATTGCCTATGCCTATCATTTCAATTACATTGCGACGGAGCTTTAAGGCATATTTTTTTATTTCTTTGATTTGGGTTTCGTCTGGTTTCAAAAATTTACCCCTTATTGAATTGCTGGAGAACCAAGCTGATTCTCGAACAAGTTCATTATACCATTTTTATGAGATCGGGAAAAGTATTACCTGCAATTTTTCAGCTCTGTTATTTTTTCCATAAATAGCAGACAGGAACTGCCCAAAAATCTTCACCAAAAGGGATTAATGTTGTACCTGGATAAATAATAATACCAAGTTTAAAACGATCTTTAACAGCTTCCTTAAGCAGTTTTAATCCATTAAAGTCATTTACATTTGGATTTGAATTAAGTTTTACTTCAATGCCAATTACTTCATTACCTTTATCCAGAACAAAATCCACTTCCTTTTTATCCGAAGTTCTAAAATGAGAAATTTCCAATCCGTTAATGGAAACAGCATTTTTAATTATCTCGGCTGCAATAAAATTTTCAAAAAGGTGTCCCATTGTACTGCGATCATTGTAAAAGATATCTTTTAGCTTACGCCTTAGTAAATAGACAAGCAAATTTGTATCGGTAAAAAAAAGTTTTGGCGATTTGGTAAAACGTTTGTTCAAGTGGTTCGGCTTCAACCATGCCGGTATTTCAAAAAGAATAAATGTATTAATCGCTGCCGTTTTATACCGCTCATAAGTTTTAATATCAAGACCGGTTTCCTGGGCTGCCTGACTGTTATTTAGCAGGCTTCCGGCACGCATTGCAAGAATGGAAAAAAGCATAAACATTTTTGACGGCTCACGTATATCTGCCACAGAACGGACATCTCTTTGTATCAAAGAATTAAGGTAATCGCCAAACCATTGCTCCCTTTCAATGCCGGGATTTAAAGCAGGCTCAGGGAAAGTTGCATTTTCAATTATTTCCAGTAAATTATAGGGTTTATAGGATCGGTATTCCGGTTTTTCTTCAAATAGCCGGGTAATAAAATTTACATCTGAACGTTTATATTCACTTGAAGAAAAAGGGAACAGAGTCAGCATGGA
>Ga0099364_10009312_pt1 | contig 13646 bp, 11 predicted proteins | sample TergutTh196P3_FD_73070 | JGI IMG/M metagenome (GOLD analysis project Ga0099364, IMG submission 73070) | Microcerotermes parvus P3 segment gut microbial communities from Pointe-Noire, Republic of the Congo - Th196 P3 | ecosystem: Host-associated > Arthropoda: Insects > Digestive system > Gut ...
GAGTCAAGCACTTCCAACTCATATTCCGGCCAAAGGAGAGTAACAGCCGAAGGCCCCGGCGATGCCACCGTAACAATCACCGTCTATATGCTTGACGGCTCCACCTGCACACAGAGCCTTGATTTCACAGTTATTGAAAAGTAGGGAGCAATTAGGTACTAAGCAGTCAAATTCAAAGAAAAAGCTACAAAACAAGGAACTCGTTGTAGGGGCGAACTGTGTTCGCCCGCAATGGGGACGGTTCTATCGTCTCGTTCGCGATGCGAGATGATAGAACCGTCCCCGCGTCTTATTCCGCGCCTTACGTTTGGTGTCTGTCGTGGCTTCCCAGTAGGAAATCGATTACGTTCTTTTGCCTTATGCCACCTCGGTTGATGTTTATCAGCGAATCTGTGGAGATTACCAGTTTCTCGTAGTTGTCGGGAATTGCCTCAAGGGGAGCAAATTCACGGTCGGTGTTTTCCTCAGTTAGCACATAGGTTACCTGAATGTAAAGCCGCTCATCAGCACGGCTTGCGACAAAATCAACTTCCCGCGTGTCCAGCTTGCCTATGTTCACAGTATACCCGCGCCGAAGCAACTCCAGATAGACAACGTTTTCAAGTAGGCCGCTTATGTCATTATCACGATACCCAATAAGGGCATGACGAATCCCCGTGTCGGAGAGATAGTACTTTTCCTGCGTTTCCAAAAGCCGCTTTCCCTTGATGTCATATCTTGTCGCCTTGTGAATCAGTAGCGCATCTTCCAAAGCTCTTAGGTAATTGTATACCGTCTCCGTGCTAAGTGCTCGTCCCTGGCTTTTCAAGAAGTCCGATACAGCTTTTGCAGAGAATACATTGCCGATGTTGTCCATTACAAATAAAACGACCTTTTCCAGCAAAGCCGTATCACGGAGCTTCTTCCGTGCAACCACGTCTTTCAGCAAAACCGAGTTATAGATGTCTGCCAGATAATGCATGATTCTACGTTCTTCCCATTTCATATGATGTATGCCGGGAAGCCCGCCAAAACGCAGAAAATCTGCGAACCGCTCTTGTGTTTTATGCGATGGCGTTTGCTCGCTCATCGTGGAAAAATCCAAATACTCCTGGAAGCCTAGAGGCAAAATACGTATCTCGACATATCGTCCTGCCAGGAGCGTTGCCAACTCCCCGGATAGCAGCCTCGCGTTGGATCCGGTGATAAAGATGTCGCAGTCGCAATCAACGCGCAGTGAGTTTACAGCTTGCTCCCACCCATGAACTTCCTGAATCTCGTCTAATAGGAGGTATGTCTTGCCCTTATTTTCCTTCACAATGGCGGTTAGTTCACGGTACAGGGTGTAGCCGTTTTTCAAATGTTCGAAGCGCAGCGACTCAAAATTCATGTGGATTACATTCCGTTCGTCCACACCCCGACTATGCAGTTCCTTCACAGTCATTTCAAGAAGCGTACTCTTCCCACTGCGTCGCATGCCCGTCAGCACCTTTATTACAGGTTTGTCAATGAAATCCCGAATCAACCCCATATATTCCGCACGGTCTATCATACACATCATCTCTTTCATTAGATTCTTGTATGATAGCAAATCTGCACACATTTGTCAATTGTTTCTCTTATAATGGAAATCTGCCTCGACAATGTGGGTTTCATGTCACGGGGACGATAGAACCGTCCCCTTGTCTCGCTTCCGTCCCCGCGTCTTAGTCCCCGCGTCTTGCCAGCGTCTTATGTTGCCTTACTTTTTTTGCTCTTGTTTCCGCGTAGATAGGCCTTTAGTTCCTTGAAGGCAGACCTTGTGTTCATGCTGTCGAAGGTTTCGATGAAGGCTGTGAGCATGTCCTCATCCATGCCTTTGTTGCGCGCTAGGTCTGCTGCTTTGGATTTGACAATATAGCGGACGATGTTATCGACATTTTCTTTCTCCGCCAGCTTTCTGCTCACGACACTGCTTCTGGAAGCAAACTTCATAAGCTCCTTGTTCATCAACTGATATGAGAATTTCTCATTCTTGTCCGTGTATTGCGCGATGAACTCCCTGTACTCAACGGATGCGATTACGTCAATCTCAGCCTTTTCGTCTTCGGTTTCTTGCTCAATAGAACTCGTATCGCAATGAGCATCCGGGTACATCTTGGTTATCGAGCCTAACCTTCTGAAAGGCAGTCCTTTCGTCAGTTCAAGGGCTTCTTCAATGACGCTGTCATCGAAGATGTCGGTTTTCACCTGCCCGTAAGGAACGCAAGAGCCATCGCGTTTGTTGATGGAAAACACAGCTTTGTCGTCAGGCGTGATTATTGTGATCCCTGCGCCTCCTGCCACAAGTTTTTGCTTGAATGACAACCCCTTGATTTTCGTCAACTGAACCGTTTCTGTCCTAATCATTGATATTTCCTCCTAATATTTTATATATTTACTTGAAATACTGTTGGTAACTCACGTACAAAAGGAGCTGACTAAACAAGAAAACCGCTCCCTCGTCTACTGAAAACTAACAACTGAAAATTGATAACTTGCGGTCGAAGACCGCTTTAGATTTCCAGCGCATCGCCTGCATGGTAGGAACTACGAACTAAAGGCGCGGAAGCTACGTAGGAGAACCCTTTCGATTTTGCTGTCAATGCATAATCTTCAAATTGCCGTGGTGTAATGTACTCATACGTAAGGTAATGCTTATCGGATGGTGCTAGATACTGGCCGATGGTCAGGAACTCACAGCCGACTTCTCGTAAATCGTCGAATAAAGCGTGAACCTGATCTCTTGTTTCTCCAAGTCCAAGCATTATACCAGACTTTGATCGGATTTTCGAGTTTAAATACTTAATTTTTTTCAACAACTCAAGCGAACGACGGTACTCTGCCTGTGGACGCACGTCATTATAAAGCTGCGAAACGGTTTCCATGTTGTGGCTTATGACATCAGGTGATGAATCTGTAACGGTTTTTAGAGAATTTATATCTCCCTTGAAGTCAGGTATTAGAAGTTCTATAGCGGTCTGAGGCCGATAGTGGCGAATTGCGCGTACTACCTTTGCGAAGTGCCCCGCGCCGCCATCGGGTAAATCATCCCTAGTCACCGATGTAATAACTGCATACCGAAGCTCTAGCTCCTTTACCGCTCGGGCGATATTTTCCGGCTCATCTTGGTCAATAGGTTGGGGCAGGTCATGACTGACATTGCAGAAACGGCAGTTACGAGTGCAGTTTTTTCCCAGAATAATAAAAGTCGCGGTTTTTTGTGAAAAACACTCCGCATAATTTGGGCAGTTAGCTTCCCTGCATACGGTGTTGAGGTTCAAATCACTTATGATATTTTCTACGACTTCTATATTAGGGTCTTGTATGCTGCGAATATGCAGCCATTCCGGTTTTTTATTCATTACTTATTCACCCATTAATCAAACATACACGACAGTAATTGATCTTTTGTTATATCGCCTAGATAAGGGTACAAATTGACACCGCTGATGGTTTCGTTTATTGTTTTGAACGAAAATTCCTTCTTTTCTAATCGTTCTTCCAAAGCTCGGATTGGGACGGTGCTTAGAAAATCCCCGCGTATTGTACACGACGAGATTGACCCGCTCACAATATCTAGGAATATTTCAACCCTACCGCTTGCGTACCGTTTGCTGTTGTGGAATGAGAATTTTGGGGAGTGTCCATAAGTCCATTGCGTATTCCCGTATTTCTCCTGATAGATTGAATTGATTCCCGCGAGGTCATTGTCTGTCAAGGTGTACTCTGAAATATCATGGTCTGCAAGCAAACTTTGCTTAATAAAATTTCGAAATTCCCGCGTTGATGTTGGCTTTTTCAGATAATCCTTGAGGTTTGCCACCCGACTGCGAACCGAACGGATTGCTTTTGAGCTGATTTTTTCTTCGTCAACTTGGAGAATGCCGGCCAGCATATCCAAATCCGAATCATAAAGCAGGGAGCAATGGCTGCATACTCTATTGTTTCTCACATATTGAGCCATGCCTGAAACCTTTTTGCCATTAACAATAATATCGTTGCGTCCTTCCTGCCCTGCGTGAATGCCAATTTTGCTCAGGGTGCCGATGACCGACTCTGCGAGGATTTCCCTTGCTTTCTGAGTCGGGTATTCACTGGTTGGATTAGGCAATATCATGGAGTACAGAAGTGTTCCCGAATCAGTAAATATAGCCCCGCCACCGCTGGAACGGCGCACAATTTGCACTTCGTTTTCCTGAGCGTAACTAAGATTAACTTCCGCGTGTGCAACTTGGTTGTTACCTATCATCACGCATTTACCTGTTTGCCACAACATAATTATTGGCGAGAATAATTGTGGACGCTCGATAAAGTATTCTTCGACTGAAAAATGAAAAGCCGCATCCCTACTTTCAGTTTCGATATAAAGCATTTGTAAACACCTCACGCTCAGGGCAATCGCTTTACGGGGAGCGATTGCCAATTATGAATGAGAAATTATGAATTATGAATGAAGTCGCGAATTATCGAAGTGAAGTCTTCGAAAGACTCTTTGCCACGAGATATTATTTTAGTATTCAAAACTCATAATTCAGCAATCCGTTAGCGATTGCCCTAAAGCCAATGATCAATTCTTGTAGAAATTATAAAGATTTTGTGGTATCATGAACGTGTACGGTTGGAGTTTTATCTACGACACTCCTAGATACGCCATGAAAACCTGTAATACGAAAACCAAACAGCTAGTAATTATGCATTGTGCATTGTGAATTACGAATTGATAAGGAGTGTTGTCATGGGAAGAGTAGCCATAGCTTTGGACGGTCCGGCGGGGGCAGGGAAGAGTACCCTTGCTAAGGGCGCGGCGAAGCGTTTTAGGTACATTTATGTCGATACTGGCGCGCTTTACCGTTGCGTCGGGCTTTTTGTGCTCCGAAACGGTGTGAAATCGAAAGATGAGGCTGAGATTTTGCAGCTCTTACCGAAAATAAACCTAGAGATGAGATATGACACTAATGGCAATCAACGCATGATACTTAATAACGAGGATGTCACAGACGAGATACGGACGCCAGATGCGTCGATATATGCATCAGATGTCTCCGCGATTTCGGGGGTGAGGGCTTTCTTGCTCTCTATGCAGCGCGAGATGGCGGAGAAATACGATGTTATAATGGACGGGCGTGATATCGGAACGGTCGTTCTGCCGAATGCGGGATTGAAAGTATTCTTGGTTGCAGATGCAGAGATACGCGCAAAACGACGGCATAAAGAATTATTAGAACGGGGCGTTGACGTTACATTTGAAGATGTGTTCCAGGACATGATACTACGCGATAAAAATGACAGCGAACGCGAGGTTGCCCCACTAAAACCGTCGGAAGATGCAATCACGCTTGACACAACTATTTTGAATTTGGAACAAAGCCTTGATGCTTTTTGCAGGATAATTACAGAAAGGATCATACTGCCATGATAGAGTCCACCAAGTTTTATAAACGTTGCTACAGGATAGCCAAAGTGCTTTTTCGCGTTTTTTACAGGTACAAGGTCATTGGGCGCGAGAACATCAATGACGGCGGAGCGCTGATTTGCGTGAATCATTCCAGTATGCTCGATCCAATATTCGTCGGTCTTGGTTTAGGGCTTAATATTCAGCCGCATATCATCGCAAAAAAGGAGTTATTCAAAATCCCGATAGTCGCTTGGCTGATTAGGGGTCTTGATGCGATTAGCGTTGATAGGTCAAAGGCGGATATCGGCACGATCAAGGAGTCGCTGAACTACTTAAAAAGGGGTTCAAAAGTCGCGATATTCCCCGAAGGAACCCGCGTGGCTGATGATGATGTGAGTTTCGCAAAGTTAGGTGCGATAAAAATAGCCGAACGCGCAGGGGTACCAATCCTCCCATTGTTTTTGCCACGAAAGAAGCGTTTATTCCGCAGGGTGTTTATCGTTTTCGGTGAGCAGTATGAAATAACAAAGCAAAAAGGGAAACGCTCACACGAGGATTACGTAAAGCTATCAGAAGAAATGATGGAAAAGATATTGTCACTAAACCCAGCAACCAAAGTAACTTAGCGACCTTTAGTGCGAGTAAAAAAACAAGTTGTTTGCGGTCGCCAATTTAAAATTAGGAGTTAGGAATGAGAAATGAGGAATTAGGACGGGGATAGAGTTGGGGTTGTGGACAAAGCTCACGTTACCCCCCCCACTACTCCGCAACATTTTCTAAAGAACAGGCTACTTTGAAGTGTAAGCATCCTCTAACTCCTCATTCCTAATTACTAATTCCTCATTCGCGGTCCGCAGACCGCGTTAATCTTTCACCATACGCACTCCTGATAAGTCCATCACTAGGTCATCGCCGTCTTCTATGAAATTTATGCCAAGGTACTCTCCATCGTCAATTTCTACAAGAAGCGATATTGATGTTGCATTGTGTAGCGGGTGAAGAAGCACATATGCGATATCATTTTCGTCAATGAGGAATTCCGCGCTGCCAATTATGCTCACATGCCACTCCTCGTCCATGACGGGGTGATATGTCCCCAGCCATCGATACAAGTCCTCTGGTATCTCGACTATCGCGTCCTGATCGATTCTCATTCCTGCAAAAACAGATTTAAACTCACCAAGCGTCAGAACCATCTCGTCATCGATTTCCTCAAACCAGAACCGAACGCCCGTCTCAGGATACAAGAAGCTCCCGTCAGACAATGGCATCAATGACACAGGCTCAGGAGAGCCGGTCAGATTCTCGATAATCAGCGCATTTTCACCGACGGTTAGATTTGCAAGACTGTCAGAGCCCACAAAGAAGTAAACGCCTTCAAACTCCTCCAACTCCTCAGCGGTGAGTTCAACAGGCACAACAGTCGAGTCAGATTCCGGCATGTTAATAGTGCCTGTCTTTTCACGTATGGCAGTTTGCAGTATTAGTACTGACAACGCCTCTACCACTTCAATCCCGGTTATGCTATTAACGGACACAAACACGCCAAGCCCGCTCTCAAGATCGAAAATCATGCTCGAATGGTAGTGAATAACATTGCCGCCATGCCCGACGTAGCTAAAACCATCCAGCCCTTTTGAGTGCAGGATGCCAAGGGCGGGATTGATAATGCTGACCTTCGATGTAACAAGCGTATCTTGCAACTCAAACATCTGCGTGACCGACTCCGATGCCAGTATGCGGCTTTCTTCGCCATCATAAGCACCCTCATTTAGCAGGGTATGCATGAAGATCGACATGTCATGGGCATTTGAGTATATACCTCCTGCAGGCAGAGCGTTGAAGTAAATAACCTCTTCGAGAGTTGTGGCGTCGGCATATGACTGTGCCAGGTGGGGCATGTTCCGGTCCTCCAGAATGAATGTCGTCAGATCCATTCCGAGCGGATCGAAAACGTTCTCTCGCATATAGCTTGCGTAGCCATTAAAATAATCGTCATAACCCATCATCTCCGCCACAAGAATGCCAAGTAGTGTAAACCCATTGTTTGCGTAAGTGAAAGCAGAGGCTTCCTGTGCCATCATTGGGAAATCTGACATGATTTCTAGATAATTGTTCAAGAAATCCGGGTTTGGCTTGCCCGTCGTCGATGAGCCAGAGGTCATTATATCCGGCCAAATCCCCGATGCGTGAGCCAGCAGCATCCTGACTGTAATGTTTCGGTAATCGCCTTCTTCCGTGGGATCCGTCGGTACGCTGAAATCAGGTAGATAAGTCACGATTGGTTCATCGAGCTCAATGATCCCTGCTTCAATCAGTTGCATTACCGCTGTTGCCGTGAAAGTCTTGGAAATGGATGCCAAGCCGAATAATGTGTACTCGTCGATTGGCACACCTCCGTCTACGTCCGCAAACCCGAATCCTCCCGTCCATGTAAAGCCCTCTTCAGCATCCACAATGGCGACAGTAATGCCCGGTATAGAGAACATGTCCATAAACTGACCCGCCGCAACGGTCGCGACGCCTATCGCCCCGCCAAGATAATCCTCAGTAAGCAAGGACTGCAAGTCGGCAGCAGATATGTATGTACGCCCCTGGCTTATCACGATGTCATGCTGAAAAGCTATAACCGTGCCATTCCTGATTCCAATGTTGAGGTCAACCAGAAGCAGAAATACATCTTCCCCAAGAGTGATTGACACTATCCGATCTTCATTATTCCATTCAACTGAGGCGCCCGCTTCCTCGAAAAAAGCCCTGACCGGGATGAGTTCACTGCCATCATCGTCCTCCGCGTACATAGTTAAAGTGCAAGCCAATGATAATGCCAAAATAAGAAGAACTGCGATTGATTGTTTGAGCATCTTTTGCATGAGTGTATCCTCCCTTTAATAATTTTCAAACCCTCAGTTATTATAGATGTTATCAGTCAAAATTTCAAATATTTTTTCAATCTTTTACACTAAATATTAATAAAGTTTGTAATACATATGCCATTTTTGGACTGAAATGTAGAATTTATAACGATAATCGTAAATTATCAAACATAATTCGGAAATAATTCACTGTTATTCTTATGTAAGATTTATTATAATGCAAGTTGCTACAGTTGCGGATTTTTTCTGTGATTATCCGTTAATGGAGTATTAAAATTTTATGGAGGAAGCAAATGAAAAAAATAGTATTTATTCTCTTAGCGCTCGCAATGGTTCTCTCAGTAGCCGCCTGTGACGATGGCGGCGGAAGCAGCGATGGTCCGATCAAGGTCGCCATCATCAACAACCCCCCGTCCGAATCCGGCTATCGCGAAGCCAACGTAAACGACATGGTAAACATTTTCACAGCAGCAAACGGCTACGACCCACAGTTCTTCTATGACATCGACCATGACCCGCAGATCAACGCTGCAAGGGGCTTCATCGCTGATGGCGTAGACTATCTCCTCATTTCCGCCGCATCAGAGACCGGTTGGGATTCTGTGCTTCAAGAAGCTCAGGATGCCGGTGTTGGAGTCTTCCTGTTTGACCGTATGATCACCACCAACCTCTTCAACGCCGCCGTCGTTTCCGACATGCACAACCAAGGCCGCATGGCTGTTGAAGTACTCGAAGGTCTTGGCCTTGACGAGTACAACATCATCCACATCCAAGGCGCCATGGGTTCAGCAGCTCAAGTCGGACGTACAGAGCCCTTCATGGCACATGTGGGCGCAAACGCCAACTGGAACATCGTAGTGCAGCAGACAGCCACATGGGAAGCTGATGTTGCAAGGCAAATCGTAGAAGCCGTTATCGCTTCCGGCGATGCATTCAACGTAGTATATGCTGAGAACGACGGTATGGCTCAGGGCGCGGTCGCTGCTCTTGACGATGCCGGTATCTCCCACGGCTTCAACGACGATGGTTCTCTCAAAGATGTCGTCGTAATCGGTGTCGATGCCAACACATGGGCGCTAAACGAACTCTTGGCAAAGAACTGGAACTTCAACATCCAGTGCAGCCCGTTCCAGGCACAAATCATTCATGAGATGATTCAAGGCACAAGGTCTTACACCGCAGGTGAGATTGTCATCAATCCTGAAAGATACTTCGACGCAAGGACAATCACGCAAGCTGAAATCGACCAGTACGGTTTGGGCTAAGAACTCCAACGGATTGACGTTGCAATCCATAGTTTAAACTAAAAAGTGCGGAGCCTGTGGAATCTTTCCGCAGCTCCGCACATTTTATTGATTCTCAAATTTATTCCGCGGCTAGTCCGCGCTAGGGAGGAGTGACCAGTGCAAAACGACGTCGTTTTGACAATGCGCAACATATCAAAAGAGTTCCCCGGAGTAAAAGCTCTTCAAAATGTGGACTTCACGCTCCACAAAGGCGAAATTCGCGCTCTAATGGGCGAGAACGGAGCCGGGAAATCAACGCTGATAAAAGTATTGACCGGGGTATACAGCAAAGACGAAGGCAGCGTGGTTCTCGAAAACAAGCCCATGAGCATCAAGTCGCCCAGCGAGGCGCAGAACCTAGGCATATCGACGGTGTATCAGGAAATCACGCTATGCCCGAACCTGACCGTGGCCGAGAACATGTTCATCGGACGCGGCAAGTACAAATTCATAAACTGGCCCGCAATGAAGAAAAAAAGCAAGGAAATACTCGACAAGCTAGGCATCCCCGCAAGGCCCGGGCAGCAATTGTCGAACTGCTCGCTGGCGGTGCAGCAAATGGTGGCGATAGCCCGAGCTGTGGACATGGACTGCAAGGTGCTGGTGCTGGACGAGCCGACATCCTCGCTGGACGAAAAGGAGGTCGCCAAGCTTTTCGCCCTGATGCGCGACCTAAAGAAAAGCGGCGTCGGCATCGTGTTCGTCACCCACTTCCTAGAGCAAGTGTACCAAGTCTGCGACGCAATCACAGTGCTGCGCGACGGTATGCTTGTCGGGGAGTACGCGATAAAAGACCTACCGCAAGTGGAGCTGGTGGCGAAAATGATGGGCAAGGAGCTCGATGACCTGTCCAAGCTGCACAAGCGGGACGTATCGTGCTCGGAAGAAGGCTGCGTACCGGTATATAAAGCCGTCGGGCTGTCCAGCTCTGCGGGCGTGAAGCCATTCGACTTCTCAATCAACAAGGGCGAAGTCAACGGATTCACAGGCTTGCTGGGCTCAGGCCGCAGCGAAAGCGTCCGCGCGGTGTTCGGAGCCGACAGGGTGACCGGGGGCAAAGTAGAGATAGACGGGAAGCCTGTCAGGGTCAGCTCGCCCATCCACGCGATAAAGAACAAAATAGGCTACCTGTCAGAAGACCGCAAGGGCGACGGCATAATCTCTGATTTATCCGTGAGGGACAACATAATACTCGCCCTGCAAGTAAAGAAAGGCTTCTTCAGGCCATTTTCCAGGACGGAAGCGGAAGCATTCGCTGATAAATACGTCAAGCTGCTGGACATAAAAACGGCCTCGACGGACACGCCGATATCGTCGCTCTCCGGCGGCAACCAGCAGAAAGTCATACTGGCGCGGTGGCTGCTGACGCACCCTGAGTACCTGATACTGGACGAACCCACACGCGGCATAGACGTCGGCACGAAGGTGGAAATCCAGAAACTGGTCCTAAAACTCGCCGAGGAAGGCATGAGCATCACGTTCATATCGTCCGAGATAGAAGAAATGGTTCGCACATGCTCGCGGCTAATCGTCATGAGGGATCGCAACATCGTCGGCGAACTCCGGGGCAGCGAAGTAGAGCAGAACAGAATAATGCACACGATAGCAGGGGGGGCAGACACAAATGATTAAAACCAAGACACTGATCGCAAAATTCACGCATTCCCAATTGCTGATCCCTGTGATAGCCCTTATTGCATTGATGCTGTTCAATGTGCTCAGGTGCTTATTGAGCGGGGACTTCAGCTTCTTCGAAATCAGCATAGTCCAGAACAACGCCGGGTATGACGTTTTGTCCGGCAACCTCATCGCGATAATAAACAACGCATCGGAAGTGGTGATACTGGCGATAGGCATGACCCTCGTGACCGCAGCGTCAAAAGGCCAGGACATCAGCGTCGGCGCGGTGGCGGCGGTCGCGGGCTCTGTCTTCGTGAGCGTGCTGCTGGCCAACGAAGCCACCTGGGGGATAATCCTGTACGCCTTCATGATGTCCGCGCTGGTCGCGATGCTCTGCGGCGCGTTCACCGGCACGTTGGTCGCGATCTTCAAGGTCCAGCCGATGATAGCCTCGCTGATACTCTTCACGACGGCGCGGTCTATCGCGTACTGGATAAACGGCGGTGCGACCCCAATCGTGCCCACGCAGCACCCGGCAATCTGGCTTGGGAGGTTTTTCCCGGGCAGCCCCGTGCACACGCCGATATACCTGGTAATCCTATGCTCCGTGATAATAGTGATCGTGCTGAAATTCACGAACCTGCGCCTTTACGTGCAGTCCGTGGGAATAAACGAGAAAGCAGCGCGACTAAACGGCATAGACCCCGTGCGCATAAAGCTGGTGACATTCATGATACTAGGCGTATGCTGCGCGATAGCCGGCGTGATAGGCGTTGGCAGGATAGGGCAGATGGAGCATGACAAGATCCTGCTCGGAGTCGAGATGGACACGATACTGGCGGTCGCGATAGGCGGCAACGCGCTGGGCGGCGGCAAGTTCAGCATCGTCGGCTCGATGATAGGTGCATACGTCATACAAGCGCTCACGACCACGCTCTCTGCCATGAGGGTCCCCTCAACGGACATCCAGGCATACAAGGCGGTAGTAATTATAATCATCGTGACGGTGGCGTCGCCCGTGGTGAAGAGTTCCGCGATCAAGCTATGGGGCATGCTCACCGGCAAAAAGAAGGCTGCGTCCGCGCTGCCTGACAAACAGTAAGGGGGGAAATGCAAATGAACGAAAATAAAGCCGCAGTCGCCGGCCCGACACTAAAAAGCCGCAGGGACCCCCTATCTGACACGAACCTGCTATCGACAATCACGATCTGCATATTCGTAGTCATGTACGCGTTTGCAATGCTGATATGGGGCAGGGGTTTCCTGAACCCGCAGAGATTCGTCGATTTGTTCAGCGGCCCCAACGCCGCGCTAATCATCATCTCCTGCGGACTGACGATAGTCATGATATCAGGCGGCATAGACATATCCGTCGGCGGCGTCGTGGCTCTTGTTACGATGTCCGGAGCCGTCTACCTGAACACCGAAGGCTCGACCGTGTTTGGCGTAATCTGCCTATCGCTGGGCATAGGGCTCGCGTTCGGGCTCGTGCAAGGGTTTCTGGTGGCCTATTTCAAGATACAGCCGTTCATAGTCACGTTGGCGGGGATGTTCTTCGCCCGGGGCATGGTGACGATAGTCAGCCCGCTCCAGGTCAGGGTGACGCAGGAAATCCACCCCGAGTTCTTCGGGCTGCATGAATTCAAGTGGACACCGCTGCCCGACCAACTGGGCTTCACGATGCCAAACGGCAACTGGGTCCCGACGACGATACGCCTGAGCGTGATAATAGCGATTGTAGTCGTTATCGCGATATTCGCAATACTGAAATGGACAAGGCTCGGTAGGAACATCTACGCGATTGGCGGGAACAGCCAGAGCGCGCTGATGCTGGGCATCAACGTGGACAGCACGAGGTTCTTCTCCCATCTGCTATGCGGCCTTCTTGCTGGGATAGGGGGGCTGGTCTTCCTGTTGAGCGCGGCGGGTGCAACGGCGCGTGACGCAAGCTTCTTCGAGATGAGGGCAATCGCCTCATCCATCATAGGCGGAACACTCTTGACTGGCGGCGTTGGCAATGTCATAGGCACGCTGTTCGGGTCGCTAACGTTGCTGACGATAGACCAAATCGTCCTAACGTCCGGCCTCAGCGAGCCTTGGTGGCAGTCAATAACCACAGGCGCGTTGCTGACGTTCTTCATAGTGCTTCAAAGCATAGTCCTGGCGTTCCGCTCAAAGACCAACTTCATTTCCCGCTTGTTCGCAAGGAAAAAAGAGTAGATAAACACCGTTGCCTTCTGAGTAAAACAGATATGAGCGGGCTTTACAGCCCGCTCATATCTGTTTGTTTTGCATCGGTTTGGCTCATGTTGCATTTAGTTTAAACGTAATGGTGGCCGCTCTCAACTCTCTACTTCTACTTACCAGCCGGGGACTATAATCGGGCCGGGGCCGGGGGTTACGGCAGTGCGGACCCATTGGGCGTACAGAATCGTGTCTTTTCCTTCATTAAACACTGCGACTGCCGCA
>Ga0099364_10009313_pt1 | contig 13645 bp, 11 predicted proteins | sample TergutTh196P3_FD_73070 | JGI IMG/M metagenome (GOLD analysis project Ga0099364, IMG submission 73070) | Microcerotermes parvus P3 segment gut microbial communities from Pointe-Noire, Republic of the Congo - Th196 P3 | ecosystem: Host-associated > Arthropoda: Insects > Digestive system > Gut ...
AGGTTTCGGCTGGGTGGGACATCAGGGCCAGTGGGGCTTCCCGAAACAACATCAGGAGAGGGGGGCTCTTCCCCAAAAAAGTGGGACCCCCCCCCCCCGCAGGGTTTTATCAACAGCCATAGTAAGCCCTCATTTCGTGCTCGTGCGTCGCGGATGCCACGCAAAGATAACATGTTATGTCACATAAGTTGCTATCCTCTAGTATACGCTCTGCGCCACGCTTGCGCAACTCAGATGCGCACGCAGGAGGCCTAGCGTGCGCGGAGGAGCGTCATCGCTTCGGTGCGCGTCTTATTGCTATTTTTGAACATGCCGCGCACCGCACTCGTGACCGTTGTCGTGCCCGGTTTGCGTACGCCGCGCATCGACATGCAGAGGTGCTCGGCCTCGATGACCACCATCACACCGGCGGGCTGCAGGTGTTCGACGATTGCCTCGGCGACTTGCGAGGTCAGCCGTTCTTGAAGCTGGGGCCGTCGCGCGTAAAGATCGACGACGCGCGCAAGTTTCGAGAGTCCGCAGACCGTGCCCTCGGCGTTCGGAACATACGCAATATGTGCGGTGCCGATAAACGGTGCGAGGTGATGCTCGCAAATCGAATAGAGCGGAATGTCACGCACGAGCACCATCTCTTGATGCCCCTCATGAAAGACGGTCTCAAAGTACGGTGCCGGGCTCTGGCCGATACCGCCGCATATCTCGGCATACATGCGCGCGACGCGCTCGGGCGTCTTGCGCAGGCCTTCGCGTTCGACGTCCTCGCCGATACCTTCAAGGATGAGCCGGACACCCTCCTCTATCTGCGCGAGGTTCGCCATCGGTTACTCCTGGATAGACGGGGCAGACGCACCGGCAAATATCGCCTTGAGCACATCGCCCTCAAGCGTCTCAGCGTCGATAAGCGCGCGTGCCATCTCTTCGAGAATGGCTCGTTTGCGTGTCAAGATCTCGGTCGCGCACTCGAAGCCATCGCGGATGATACGCGCGACCTCGGCATCGATCTGCGCGGCGGTCGTCTCGCCATAATCGGCGTTGTTGGAAAAATCGCGCCCCAAGAAGACCTCGGTTTGCTCGTTGCCGAACGCCTGCGGTCCCAGCGCATCGCTCATGCCAAACTTCATAACCATGTTCTTGGCCATCTTCGTCGCGCGTTCGATATCGTTTGACGCTCCCGTGGTGATGTCACCGAGCATGATGGTCTCAGCCGCACGCCCCGAAAGCAGCACGGCGATGTCATCGATCATGTCGGCCTTGCTCTCAAGGAATTTATCCTCGCCCGGAAGCGACCAGGTCGAACCGAGCGAGCGGCCGCGCGGGATAATCGTCACCTTGTGGACCGGGTCGGCGTTCGGAAGTTCGTTGCCTACGATGGCATGGCCTGACTCGTGAATCGCAATAGTGTATTTTTCTTTGTCGCTGATAAGCCGGCTGCGACGCTCGGGCCCCGCGATAACGCGGTCGATACCCTCTTCGAGTTCCTTCATGCCGATCTTCTTCTTCTTGTAGCGCGCCGCCAACAGTGCGGCCTCATTTAAGAGGTTGCGCAGATCGGCACCGGTGAATCCGGGGGTACGTCGCGCAATCACCGACAGGTCGATATCGTCTTCAAGTGGTTTGTCCTTTGCGTGAATCTGCAAGATTGCCTCGCGCCCCTTGAGATCGGGTCGATCGACGACGATTTGGCGGTCAAAGCGTCCGGGGCGTAGCAGCGCCGGATCGAGGATATCGGGGCGGTTCGTCGCCGCGATGAGGATGACATTTTGTTTGTCCTCGAAGCCGTCCATCTCGACGAGCAACTGGTTGAGCGTCTGTTCGCGCTCGTCGTGCCCTCCGCCAAGGCCGGCACCACGCTGACGCCCGACGGCGTCGATTTCATCAACGAATATGATTGACGGTGCCGCAGCCTTTGCCTCCTCAAAGAGATTGCGCACACGACTTGCGCCCACACCAACGAACATTTCAACAAAGTCCGAGCCACTGATGGTAAAGAACGGCACGTCGGCTTCACCGGCGACCGCGCGCGCCAAAAGCGTCTTGCCGGTACCGGGCGGGCCCACGAGAAGTACGCCGCGCGGGATTTTAGCGCCCATCTTTTCAAAATCTGCCGGCGCACTGAGGAAGTCCTTGACTTCGCATAGCTCCTCGACGGCCTCATCGACTCCGGCGACGTCCTTGAAGGTGACCTTCTTGGCGTGCGGGTCGCTCTTCTTGAACTTGGCCTTGCCGAAGCCTGCGATGCCGCCGCGCCCTCCCCCTTGCATCTGGTTGAGGAAGAAGAACATGAGCCCCACGATAAGCAAGATGGGCAGCAGCGAGCCAATGATAGTAATCCACAGATACGAGTCGGAGTTATCGATCGTGAAGGCGCCCGGCAGATATTCCTGCGCAAAGTCGGTAAACGAATCCTGCCCGGCCCACGTAGAGGTAAACGGCACGAGATTTTCTTCGCTCCCGGTAGCTTCTTCGCTGGGCCAATACTCGCCCGAAAGATCGCCCTTATCGGTCGTCAGTTCAACGCTGTTGACGCGCCCGGCCTGCGCGAGTTCGATAAACTCGCCGGTCGTCAGCTCATCGGGGGCGCCCGCCAAGGTGCCGGCCAGATTACCTGCGAGCAACCAGACGATGATACCCAGTATCGCCAAATATATCAGCGCGGTTCGTAGATTTTTATTACTCACATGCACTCCTTCGATGAATGAGACGCAATGATCTTGGGCTTTATCACGCCCACATACGGCAGATTGCGATATTTCTGGTTATAGTCAAGCCCATACCCAACGATGTATTCGTCTTCGATCTCGAAGCCGATCCAACGTGCGTGAATGTCTATCTTCTGTGCGCCTCGCTTCCAAAACAGCGCGGCGACCTCGACCGAGCGGGCGCCACGTGCCGCGAAGTTGCGCAGTAAATACTTAAGCGTCAGACCTGAGTCGATAACGTCTTCGATAACGAGCACGTGGCGCCCCTCGATACTCATATCGAGGTCCTTGATGATGCGTACCACGCCCGACGTTTTCGTGTCGGATCCATACGAAGAGACAACCATGAAATCGAGCTCGATGTCGGCATCGATGTAGCGCGTCAAATCGCTGACGACGTAGACGGCGCCCTTAAGCACACAGATGACGACCGGTGGCTCGTCACGATAGTGCGCGGTAATCTCGGCACCCATCGCACGTAGGCAGGCCTCGATTTCCTCAGCGCTGAAAAGCATTCGGTCCACGTCGGGGTGGATGTTGCTCACGTATTGACCCTCTCTTTACGAGTTTTTCGTAATAAACAGTTTATCGTATTTGCAGCGTGCGTGCAGATCGTAACCAAGGTCGCGCGCGAACGTTTCGTGGGCGGCATCGTTGCTGCATGCAGCAACGAGCGCATCGATATGTGCAGCTTCAATGCGTCGCGCGGTAGGAAAGGTCGCAAAGAGTGCCGCGCGCATCGAACGTGCGCGCATCGTCGGCTCGAGCGTCGCCAAAAGAGTTGCGCTCATAACGAGTAGCTCGTCGGGCTCGCGCTCGAGCGTAAAGTCACGCGCGAAGGCATCTTCCATACGAGTCAGTATCACATCGTCGGCCGCGGCGAGATCCATGGTGCGCTCGAGCGCACGACGAAAGGTCGGCCGCACCTCCTCTGCTGCCAGCATGAGCAGGTGGCGAATCGCGGCACGGGTACGCGTGGTGTCGGCGTTCGTCGCGTCCTCACGCCAGACGTGACCATTGGCCTCAAGGTACGCGATAATCTCGGCGCGCGTCGCCCGGATGAGGGGGCGCACGATGTTGTCGCGCGTGGGCGGGATGCTGCCGAGCGCACCGGTGCCCGCACCCCACAGCGCACGCCAAAAAAACGTCTCACAGCGATCATCGAGCGTGTGCGCAGTGGCGATGCGGGCACCGCTCGGCAGCAGGTCGTGTGTGCGGCAAAGCTGGTCGAGCTGCTCGTTGGCGGCACGATAGCGCAACGTGCGCCCGGCATCTTCAACGTTAAGGTCGTGCTCGGCAGCATAGGCAGCAACATCGAACTGAGCAACGGTGCAGGAAACGTTGAGCCGGGCGCAGGCGTCGAGGACGAACTGTTCGTCCGCATCGGCTTCGGCGCGCAGCCCATGGTTGACGTGCAGCACCGCGCAGGCGGCGGGGGTGGGTAGCTCGCGTGCAGGCGCGTCGGGGGTGGCGTCTGTAGTGGCAGTAGCGAGCAGGTGGAGTAACGCCATCGAATCGGCGCCGCCGCTCACCATCAGGAGAAGCGCGCTGCGCTCGTCGTACATCCGGTGACGCTCAATCGTCTCGGCAGCGTGATGAGCGAGGTCTTCCATTAGGGAGCACCTGCACCTGCACCTGCGCGCCACCGATGGTAGCCGATAACGAACGGTTCGAGCTCGCCGGCGAGTACCCCGTCAACGTTGCCGACCTCAACGCCGGTGCGCACATCCTTAACGAGTTGATACGGATAGAGCACGTAGCTGCGAATCTGCGAACCCCACGTGATATCCTGCTTGTCGCCGCGCAGCTCATCGAGTTCTGCCTCGCGCTTGGCACGTTCGATCTCGTAGACCTTCGCGCGCAAAATCTTATAGGCAGACTCCTTATTTTTGTGCTGAGATTTCTCATTTTGACACGTCACCATGATACCGGTCGGGCCATGGGTCAGACGCACGGCCGAGTCGGTCGTGTTCACGCTCTGTCCGCCCGGCCCGCTGGAACGATAGACATCGATACGCACGTCTTCGTCCTTGATATCGACCTCGACGTCGTCGGGTAGCACCGGCATGACCGACACACCGGTAAACGTCGTCTGCCGACGCTTTTTGATATCGGTCGGCGAGATACGTACGAGACGGTGAGTCCCTTGTTCGCTCCGGAGCATGCCGTAAGCGTTGTGGCCGCGCACGGTAAAGACAGCGCGATCAATACCGATACCCTCTGCCGCCGGCGCATCGTGGAGGTCAACGACCCAGCCCTTCGTCTCGGCATATTTCGTGTACATGCGCAGCAGCATCGCCGTCCAGTCCTGCGCCTCAAGCCCGCCCTGTCCCGGCTGTATCGTGACGATGGCATCGTTGGCGTCGAACTCACCATCGAACCAGCTTGTGACCTCGAGCTCATCGAGATATGTTGCAAGTATGGCGAGCTGTGCTTCGGCCTCGGCAGCAAGCTGAGCATCGTCGTCGATACGTGCGAGTTCGACGGCAACGGCAACTTCGTCGGCGAGCGCATGGGCCGCATCGAAACGCGCGAGCTCGTCGCGCACGGCAGAGACGGTCGCCATTGTCTGCTGAGCCGACTCGGTGTCGTTCCAGAAATCATCGGCAAGGGTGCGCTTCTCGAGTTCGGCGAGCTGTGCGCGTTTGTCGTCGGCATGAAAAAAGCCGTCAACGGCCGCCAGTCGCTCGTTGAGCGCAGCGAGATCGCTATCCATGGCAGCGCTTAAACTTCTTACCACTCCCACACGGACATGGATCGTTGCGTCCTGCGTTGGCAAACGGGTCGTCGGTGTCCTTAACGACGGTGCGCGTCGCCTTCCCGTCGCCCACAGCATCGGCAGCGGCCTGTATCTTTTGGCGATCCGGCGTGGCAACACCACTTGCGCGCGCCGCAGCGGCCATCGCGCCCATCGTCGGCTCGTCGGCCGGCGCCGAGTAGTTTGCACCACTGAGCACATCGCGCTGCGGCGCGTCGGTCTCGGGCGCAGCTACAAGCTCGGCACGCAGCACCATGCGCACGAAGTCCTCATTAATCGACGCAACGAGTGCCGCGAACATGTCGTAAGCCTCGTTTTTGTACTCGACGACAGGGTCGCGCTGCCCGATGGCGCGCAGCCCTACGCCTTCCTTAAGGTAGTCCATCTCCTGAAGATGCTGCATCCAACGCGCATCCATCATCTGGAGCATAACGTAGCGCTCGATCTCGCAGATCTGCTCTTCGCCGATGCGCGTGCTCTTTTCGGCGTAGGCCGCACGCGCCAGCGCCGTCAGCTCGTCGATAACTTCATACGGGGTCGCGGCCTCAGCGATAACCTCCTCGACACCGTCGTGAATGCCGGTAAACTCGGTGAACCACGCGACGAGCCCGCGCGTATCCCATTCGCTCGGGTAGGCCGAATCGGGACAGTAAACAAGCACGTTGCTTTCGATAACCTCGCCAATAAGTTCGTCGACGCGCTCGTGGAGGTTCTTGCCGTCGAGTATCGCGGCGCGCTCGCCATAGATCGCTTCGCGCTGGCTGTTCATCACGTCATCGTATTCGAGGACATGCTTACGCGATGCAAAGTGCACCGTTTCAATCTGGCGCTGAGCACTTTCAACCGACTTCGAAACGAGGCTTGCCTGAATCGGCATATCGTCGGGCACGTCCATCGTCTCCATCATGCCTGAGACACGCTCCATACGTGCGCCACCAAACAGACGCATGAGATCGTCTTCAAGCGAGAGGTAGAACTGTGAGAGACCGGGGTCACCCTGACGGCCGGAGCGGCCGCGCAGTTGGTTGTCGATGCGACGCGACTCGTGACGCTCGGTGCCGAGCACCGCAAGTCCTCCGGCCTCAACGACCGCGTCGTGTTCGGCATCGGTGAGCTCGCGCGCGGCCTTTGTGGCCTCAGCACGCTGCTCGTCGGTCGCCTCTTCGGGACTAATACCCTTAGCAGCGAGCATCTCGTCGACGAGGAAATCGGGGTTGCCGCCCAGCAAGATGTCGGTACCGCGCCCGGCCATGTTAGTCGCAATCGTGACGGCCCCGGCGCGCCCGGCCTGCGCGATAATGTGCGCCTCCTTCTCGTGGTGCTTAGCGTTGAGGATGTTGTGCGCGATGCCGCGCTTTTTCAAGATGCGTGCGAGACGCTCGGAGTTCTCGATCGAAATCGTACCGAGCAAACACGGCTGGCCGCGCCGATGCGCATCCTCGACGAAGTCGGCGACGGCGTTGTACTTGGCCTCGACGTTGCGATAGACGAGGTCGTTGGCATCGTCACGCACCATAGGCTGGTGCGTCGGAACCGACACGACGGGCAGCTTATAGATCTCGCGGAACTCCTTGTCCTCGGTCATCGCGGTACCGGTCATGCCGGCAAGCTTATCGTACATACGGAAGTAGTTCTGCAGCGTAATTGTGGCAAGCGTCTGGTTCTCTTCCTGAATGCGCACCTTCTCCTTGGCTTCGATTGCCTGGTGGAGGCCCTCGCTGTAACGACGGCCAACCATCGGGCGACCGGTGTGCTGATCGACGATAAGTACTTCGCCATCGGTGACGAGATACTCGACATCACGATGGAAGAGAAACTGTGCGCGTAGTGCCTGTTGCAGGTGGTTGACGAGTGTGCCGGACGGGTCTGCGTAGATATCATCGATAGAGAGCAGTCGCTCGACCTTGGCGATGCCGACCTCGTTGGGCGCGACGGTGCGCTTGGCCTCATCGAGCTCGAAATCGACCTCAGGCTGCAGATGCGTGACGGCGCGCGCAAAGTCCTTGTAGGTCGTCGCCGACTGAGTCGGCATGCCCGAGATAATGAGTGGCGTACGCGCCTCATCGATAAGTATCGAGTCAACCTCGTCGACGATGGCGTAGTTGTGACCACGCTGGACCATCTGATTTGTTGAGGTAACCATGTTGTCGCGCAGATAGTCGAAGCCGAACTCGTTGTTTGTTCCGTACGTGACATCGGCCTTGTAGGCAGCGATGCGTGCGGCCGGATCCATCTGCGAATAGATGAGCCCCACATCGAGACCCATGAACTGGTAGACGCGCCCCATCCACTCGCTGTCGCGCTTGGCGAGGTACTCGTTGACGGTCACGACGTGCACACCTTTGTCCGCAAGCGCATTGAGATAGACGGCCGCAGTAGCCACGAGCGTCTTACCCTCACCGGTCTTCATCTCGGCGATCTGGCCCTCGTGCAGCACCATCGCACCGATGAGCTGGACATCGAAGTGGCGCATGCCGAGCACACGCCGCGACGCCTCACGCACGGCTGCAAAGGCTTCGACGAGCAGATCGTCGAGCGTCTCACCTTGCTCAAGACGTGCACGAAACGTATGTGTGAGTGCCGCAAGCTCCTCGTCGGAACGTGCACGCATCTCGTCTTCGAGATCGTTTATCTGTATGACCTTCTCCTCGTAAGCAGCAAGCTGTTTGCCACCACCAAGGGAAAGTACCTTGTCTAAGAAGCCCATAGAATCGTGTACGCCTTTCGTTGAGAGCGCTCCATCCAGAGCGCTCGTTTTCCTGTACCATTATAGCGGATAACGAGAGGAAGTCGGCGCGGACGTTAGGGGAAATCTCGCTCCGCTGTGCCGACTCTTCTCGTCTCTGTATGCAATAAGATGTAGGGCGAAACATCCAAATCTCCAAAGCCAACATTGTGTGCTAAGTTTTGCCTTCACCTTATCGATACCTCAATCGTTTAAGAGCTCGTTTAGCAAGCTCCGCATCTGAGACGTCGGGTCAAGTCCCAGCGTCTCACGCAGGTATTCTTCGACTTCATAGTACTGTTCGAGCGCCTCCTGACGTCGGCCCATACTGCGGTAGGCCTTCATCGACAGAAGTCCAAACGTTTCAAGTGAACAGTCGTTTCGGAGGGCAGCATCCACGAAAAACTGTACATCATCGATAGCGCCCAGCTTAAAACAGGCTTCTATCGCCGACACCATTGCGTTCGAGAAACTCGCCTGATAGCGCTTTCGATACGTCTTGAGCCACGCCTGCGTCGCGCCCGGCAGCAGATGCCCCTGATAAGCCTCGACGATACACTGATAGTGACGCAAAGAGCACGCGAAGTCTCTTTCGAGTGCCTCAGCGCGTGCTGCATTAAGTGATTGCTGAAACTGCATGACGTCACTCGTGCAGATCTGTCGGTTTATCGATGTGCCGCCGCCTTTGTTCACTAAAAAGATCTCGACCGGCTCACACGTTTCAAACGCGCTTTTCAACCGATTGCGCACCTTGCTACCTGTCACACAGTACCTGTTTTTACGGCTCTCAGGATCACCCGATTCCCAAATTAGTTTCATCAACGTATCGCGTGCGAGGTCACCGCCTAGTTCGAGTACGGTGCGCACAAACAACAGGTAGGTATTTGTGTCTGCCGCCCACCCCTGAAGATTGAGCTCTTTTCCCTCGTGCAAAATCTTCAAGCCCCCAAAAAGCCTGATTTCAACGGGTTTTTTTTCGCTTGACTGTACCGAGGCTGGTATCACAACAATATGCGAAAACCGTTCCTGAAACGTCTGTCGATCACTCTTAGGTATCATGTTGCTCGCATGAATAACCATCGCACGATAACGCGGTGCATCGAGCAACATGATAAGGTTGCTCGATAGATTGACAATCCCAAGCGAAGAGACGAGCAGGCCAAGTAAGGCCGTATGTGCGACACACAAGGCCGCCACGACGAAGGCCGTATTCGGGCTCGTAAGCACATCGATGTTGGCCTGCAGATGGGCATGGAGCAGCTCTTTGTCATTTTCATGGTACAAGAGAAGTGCTTTGAGACATGCGTAGAGCGCACGGTCTTGACTGCTCACGAGTACGCTATCGTCGCCGACGCGCTCAGCAAGCACCGCTGCCGCCTGTCGAAAATTCCCCACCCAGAAGTGTGCCGAAACGAGCAACAGGTGTGCGGTGAGGACGCGTGCTCGTGGCGCTTCATTGCTCAGATAATCGGAGAGTTGTGTGGCATGATGCAATGTTTGTTTTCTGTACTGGGCGAAATGCAGCACGAAAAGACGAGCGATACTCATCTCATTGAGCTCGTTGGCCGACATGCGCTTCAAGCGCGATGAGGGTGTCTCAAAGTACGTGAGCGCAACCTCAAAATTCTGGTTGGCGCAGGCCTCAAACGCTTGTGCCGTCTCAAACGCAACCAACGACACGCCCTTTACGGTCGCTGCGTTTGCAAGATACGGGCGCACGAGATCGAAACGGCCCTGATAGGCGTACCCAAGTGCAAGCTCGGCGGCGTAAGCACGCGCAATGCTCTCGTCAGCACCCTCGTACGATAGCTCACGTCGAAGTTGCTCGCCTGTCCGGTTTATCTGAGCACAAAATGCGTGGTAGTCACCGGTACTATCTCGCTCAACCATCGCTTGGGAAAGCTCGACCCAATGCTGCCATCTATTTCCTTTGCGCGACAGATCGGCATCGCGGAACTCACGACGCGCGAGGTCGTATTCGCCGATACTGCGATGGATATGACCGCAGATAAAATGCATCATCGCGCGTGCGTTGTGCTCACATTCCTCAATGGCATCACGCGCAGCAGCAAGGGCTGCAGTGGTTTTGGGGATGGCACGTAGACATTGGACCTCGAGAACACTCAGGGCATCGTAGTATGCAGGATTATCGACACGCAGGAAAAGTTTTTTGGCACGACGGACCGTCTGGAGTGCAGAAGGATAGGCGTGCGTACCAAAATGCGCGCAAGCAAAGGCAACCAACGCCAACGGATCTTTCTCCACCTCACAGGTATCATAATGCGCGAGTTCCTCCATGCCACGTGTAGCCAGACTCTCTTCAACCTCGAAGGTATCTACAAACTGTGCAACTAAATCGTAGGTCGGTCCTGCCAACAAGGCTTCACTCATTGTCCATCCCCTCCTGGGGTTGATTGATTATCAAGATTAATAGTTAATTGCAGACATCACCCCCGTCAAGATAGTTTTCTCACATTGCACATGTTAATAACCATACATTTAGCTATGCATACGGTACGTGTGTGTTAAGAGATGATTAAGATTTAGCGGCACACTATGCGACAATGTGAGATTTCGTGCAGAAAAAGGCTGTGGAAAGTGAGTGTGGATAACTTGACTTCTGCGAAGAGGTAGGAAAAACTTTTTTTGGAAAACAGCTCTGCGCATCGAAGAAAAGACGGTGTAAATGTTGTACTGATTGCGATGTTGACTGCATAAAATCTTGCTATAATGAACACTAGTCAGTTGCTCGATAGGCACAGCTATCAATAAGAGGCGACTTTGTTCAAGTGAGGATTAGCATGGGAGACTAACAATTGCAGCGATGGATAACGGTGTGCATACCGTGTGCACTGTGCTAGCAGTTGGAGGATTCATGCTTAATCAAATAAATGTTCGTAAGGTAAGTCACACCTACGAGAGTTCACCCGAAACGATACTGAACGATGTGTCTGCTACCTTCCCCTGCGGTTGGACGGGCGTTGTGGGAAATAACGGGACCGGCAAAACGACCCTGCTGCGTATAGCAAGTGGCGAATTAGATGGTTATGAAGGGTGCGTGAGCCCAAACCCATCCAACTATAATGGCGTGTATTGCGCGCAGCCAACCGAGTACCTCCCCGATTGCGCAGAGGAGTTTGTGCTTGATTACAGCTCTGACGCTGTTTGGCTGCGTAGCGCGTTGCATGTCGATGAAGATTGGATATGGCGCTTTGATACTCTCTCGCACGGAGAGCGAAAGCGTTTGCAGATTGCAGTGGCTCTGTGGCAGAATCCTGCCGTACTTGCTCTTGACGAGCCAACAAACCATATTGACGCCGCGACTCGGGAGCAATTGACGCGTGCATTAAAGAGCTACGACGGCGTAGGATTGCTGGTTTCACACGACCGCGAATTGTTGGACACACTGGTATCCCAGTGCCTTTTCTTCGAGGACGATAAGGTTATTATGCGACCCGGTAGCTATTCTGAGGCGAGGAACCAGTCTGCCCTCGAACGCGAAACAGTGATACACGAGCGCAAGAATGCGCGGGCGCGCTTGCAACAAATTCATGCAGAGAAGGCCCGGCGCGCTGATACTGCCAGCAAGGCGGATGCGAAGCTCTCGAAGCGCACGGTAGATCGAAAGGACCATTCGACTAAGGAACAGATCAATCTGGCGAAGCTCACCGGGCAAGATGGTAAAGCGGGCAAGCTGTCTGCTCAGATGGATGCAAAGTTGAAGGCGGCAGAGAGACGTCTGGCAGCTGCTCATGTGGCGAAACGCTACGAGGGCGACATTTGGGCTGACGGAGCACCTGCGAAAAGAAAGGTGCTCGTGGATTTACCTGAGGGTTCGATTTCGATGGGCGAGCGTCTTTTGGTGCATCCCACTCTTTATGTCGGAAATACTGATCGTATTGGATTAAGCGGCCAGAATGGAGCAGGAAAATCCACGCTAATCAGCGCCATTATGGCTGCGTTGCCTGATGACGTACGCTCCCATACCCTGTATATCCCCCAGGAACTGACCACCCGTGAAGGAAAGGAGATTGTGGCAGAGCTGCGCAGGCTCGGAAAGGACGAACGGGGTCGCGTACTGTCTCTTGTGGCACAGCTAAATTCGCCTCCTGTGCGCGTTTTATCAGGCGACAGCCTCAGCCCCGGCGAACTACGTAAGGTTATGCTTGCAATGGGTATCATGCGCTCACCGTATTTGATAATAATGGACGAGCCAACCAACCATCTTGATATTCATTCAGTAGAAGCTCTTGAGCGCGCACTGAGCGATTGCCCCTGTGCCCTCATTTTGGTTTCGCACGACGCACGCTTTTTGTCTGTGTTGACCGAGGTGAGCTGGAGTTTTACCGTTGATTCTGCGACTCATGATACGGCTGTTAATATTCGGTAGGAGGATTGGTAGGATATGTGCCCCAATCGCGCAATTCTCCCCAACACTCGTTTGTCCCGATTTTTATACACTTTTCAGGACAAACGTGAGGGAATTTTAGTCTTTCCTGTACGCTTACACGTCATCCAGTTCGCGCAGAAGATATGTTCTCATTTTGGTCATTATTGCCTCAAGTTCCGGAACACTATCTTTCGCCGTATTAAGTATCATGCTTGGTTTTGCGTTTTCGTAATGATGATTAACTAAGTTTCTTTGACTGTATATTTCGCTTCTCTTTTGCTTGGATATATCGAATTGTTCCAGTAGCCCCTCCTAGCTGTCGCTCTAACTTTAGTTCATCGTTCATAAATCAACTCCATGTCTCTTTCGAGGTTTTTTATAAATCGAGGCCTTTTCGCTCTTATTTCGCTGATTTGATAATCATCAAGGATATCGACTTCCTTACCTGTTGCCTCTTCTAGGTTGTACTTAAGACCTCCAATATCCAATAACGTAAGAGCATCATCATCGCGATATGTCACCGCCAAATCTAGGTCACTGCTCTCGCCTGCTTCCCCTCTAGCATAGGAGCCGAAAATCGATGCCTGTTCGACATAATCGTACTCTCTCAACACATCTGCTATGGACTGTTTGAGAGTTTCAAAATCATATGAATCGCTGCCTTTCGGATACGGACCGCCCTTTTTATTCCCGCGTTTTTTCTTATAGGCCTCTACACTTGGACGGTAAAAACCACCACTATGCAATGGCATGATATCCCCGGTTCTCACCATTTGTGGGATACGTGACTTGCCCACGGACAAGTAATCCATAACTTCTGCGCGCGTCATGGATGCTGCGCTAACCTGTTCTATCGTTGGAATACTCATCGCCATTATCCAGATTCCTCACTTACGGATAACATTATATACAATATATAGGGTTTTAGCAAGAAGCTAACTTGGAGGGACCGTGTAACAAACTTCGGGGCTGAGGCTCGCTTCGTGCGAAAAACCAGCATGAAGTAAAATGACCTCTTTAGAAATCGGCAGAAGACTAAGGAGGTCACCAATGGAGTGTAACAGAGAAGAAGT
>Ga0099364_10009314_pt1 | contig 13645 bp, 6 predicted proteins | sample TergutTh196P3_FD_73070 | JGI IMG/M metagenome (GOLD analysis project Ga0099364, IMG submission 73070) | Microcerotermes parvus P3 segment gut microbial communities from Pointe-Noire, Republic of the Congo - Th196 P3 | ecosystem: Host-associated > Arthropoda: Insects > Digestive system > Gut ...
TTGGCGGTTTATTATGGCATCTTCAATATTTGGGCGGCCCTCATGGAGTTTGTGGATCACTTCGGCCTGGACACCCTTGCTGGTCAGGTAGGTAAATGTACCCTTGGTGGCAAATATCTTAAAGCCAAGTTTTTCCAAAAGCCTTGCAAGTTCAAGGGATTCTTCCCGGTCCGTTTTATCTACTGATATTAACACCGAACCGGAAAGCGGCAGAATGGTTTTGCTGGCTTCCAGGGCCTTGTAAAATGCCCGTCCAAACGAATCTGCCAGACCCAGAACCTCCCCGGTAGATTTCATTTCCGGACCCAGGACAGGATCAACTTCGGGGAACATATTAAAGGGAAGAACCGCCTCCTTGACGCCGTAATACGAAATTTTTGGTGCTTTCATCGACGTAAGGCCGACAGCTTCTCCGGTATGTCCGGCCATGATTAATCTTGTCGCCAGGTTGGCCATGTTCAGATTGCACACCTTGGAAACAATAGGCACAGTTCTGGATGCGCGTGGATTGGCTTCCAGGACATATACCTTGCCGTTGTGTATGGCATATTGGATGTTTATCAATCCGATAACGCCCAGTTCCCTGGCTATTTTACAGGTATAGTCACGGATTATTCCGATATGTTCCTTGGAAATATTAACAGTGGGGATAACACAGGCTGAATCACCGGAATGGATACCGGCATACTCAATATGTTCCATGATTGCCGGCATAAAGGCATTTTTCCCGTCAGAGAGAGCGTCCGCTTCGCATTCAAGTGCCTTATTGAGGAAGCGGTCGATAAGGATAGGCGCTTCATTGCTGATATACTGGGCATTAAGCTGAATATAATTTTTTAACTGTTAATTATCATAAATTATTTACATGGCACGGCCGCCGAGAACAAAAGAAGGGCGTACCATCACCGGATAACCAATTTTTTCGGCAGTAACAATCGCCTCCTCGTAGGTACAGGACATTCCGGATTCGGGCATGGGAATGTGGATACGTTCCATCATTTTTCTGAATAAATCCCTGTCTTCGGCAAGGGCGATTACTTCCGGGCTTGTTCCAAGGACAGGCACTCCCGCATTTTTCAGCTCCATGGCGATATTTAACGGGGTTTGCCCGCCAAACTGAACAATAATGCCAAGAGCTTGTTCATGCTGGTAAATTGACAGAACATCCTCAACAGTCAGCGGCTCAAAATACAGCTTGCTTGAGGTATCATAATCGGTTGATACTGTTTCGGGATTACAATTGATCATGATTGTTTCAAAGCCAAGTTCACGCAGTGCAAATGCGGTATGCACGCAGCAATAATCAAATTCGATGCCTTGCCCAATTCTGTTGGGGCCGCCTCCAAGTATGATAACTTTTTTACTGCCGGGTCCCTGCGACTTGGGCAGTATCCCCCGATTTTTCCTGCTTGCGTCCAGTTCGCTTCCCAGGATGCCAAGGCCGTTATAGCTTGAATAATAATATTCAGCATCCGCTCCGCTGACCGGCACCACATCCCACTGGGCGTGTATTCCGACAACTTTTCTGTGGAGCCGGATATACTCTTCAGGTACTTCAAGAAGCTGAGCAAGGTATTTGTCGGCAAAGCCGTCTTTTTTTGCCCTGACAAGCAGTTCGTCGGGCAGGACTCTTTTTTTGTATGCAACAATTTCATTTTCCAGATCCACCAGTTCCTGCATCTGTTCCAAGTAGTATTTTTTGATTTTACTGACAGAAAAAATGGTATCGATGCTTACACCCTTGCGCAGGGCTTCATAAACGGCAAAATAACGCTGGCTGTTTGGGACAGCAATTTTCTCCAATAATGATTCGATGGTCATTTTATTAAAATTTTCAGCAAAACCAAGTCCGCTTCTGCCGATTTCCAGCGACCGTATTGCTTTTTGGAATGTTTCTTTGAAAGAACGGCCGATGCTCATTACCTCACCGACAGCTTTCATCTGTGTCCCCAATTTATCCTGGATGCCAGGGAATTTTTCAAAGGCCCAGCGGGCATACTTTACCACAATATAATCCCCATGGGGTGTATATTTATCCATTGTCCCTTCTTTCCAATAGGGAATTTCATCCAGGGTAAGCCCTGCCGCCAAAAGCGCGGATACATAGGCGATGGGAAATCCGGTAGCTTTGGAAGCAAGCGCGGAAGAACGTGATGTTCTGGGATTGATTTCTATTACAACAATTCTGCCGGAAACAGGATCATGTGCTAATTGTACATTGGTCCCTCCGATAACACCAACTTCAGATACAATATTAAATGCGATATTCTTAAGTTTTTCCTGCACATCAGTGCTGATGGTCAGCATTGGCACTATGCAAAACGAATCGCCGGTATGCGTCCCCACAGGATCGATATTCTCGATCATACAGATGGCGATCATTTGATTTTTTGCATCTCTGACAACTTCAACTTCCAGTTCTTCCCAGCCAAGGATGCTTTCTTCAATCAATACCTGTCCAATAAGCGAAGCCTGTATCCCCCTTGCGGCGATAATCTGCAGCTCATCGGTATTATACGCAATACCACCTCCCGTTCCGCCCATGGTATACGCTGGCCTGACTACCACAGGGTACCCAAGTTCAGAAGCCGCTTCTACTGCCTGTTCAACCGACAGGGCTTCGCGGCTTCCGGGCATTTCCACACCGATTGAATCCATGGTTTGTTTGAAGATTATACGGTCTTCCCCGCGTTTTATCGCCTCAAGGTTTACGCCTATTATCTGTACATTGTATTTTTCCAATACTCCGGCCTTTTGCAGTTCCAGGCTTTGATTAAGGCCGGTCTGTCCGCCGAGGTTGGGAAGCAGCGCATCGGGTCTTTCTTTGGCAATAATTTCGGTAAGCCTGGTTACATTCAGGGGTTCGATGTAGGTTATATCCGCCACGACCGGATCGGTCATAATGGTAGCGGGGTTGGAGTTTACCAGGATAACTTTATATCCCAGGTTTCGCAGCGCCTTGCATGCCTGTGTCCCGGAATAGTCAAACTCGCATGCCTGTCCGATAACAATCGGGCCCGACCCGATAATCATAATACAATTGATGTCAGTTCTTTTGGGCATTCACATACTCTCCTCTGTTTATATTAAAGCTTGTTACAGGTTGTGAAAGAAATTTTTTATAACGCATCGGACTATATCCGGTAAATTCCTTGAAAGCATTGTAAAATGTCTGGCGGTTATTAAAACCAACCTGGATTGCGATATCGATGAATTTCATATTGGTGCTGCGCATTAAAGCTATTGCCTGGGATAATCGATGTTTCGTAATGTATTCCAGCAATGTATCTCCCATTTCTTTTTTAAATAATTTTTGCATATAGGTTTCATTCATATTTACCGCTTTAGCAATTACAGCGGCAGTAATATTCTCCTGGTATTGGCGGATAATAAATTCTATTATTCGGCTTATATACGGATTGGTAAGATAAGTCTTCCGGTAACACTCATTAATATTAAGCAGCAATTCCGCAATAATTATCTGTGTAAAATAGTGATCTATATACTTCATTCTGTCAGAGTTGAGTAAAGATTGAATGCGCAGGATTGTCTGCTTAATAAATAAAAAATCGTTAAGTAAAATATAGTCTTTTTTGCCAAAACCTTTTATCAGGCTGTCACAGTTGCATACAACAGCATAGCTGTCAACGGTGGGTAATGAATCGCTTTCTGTCAATATACTGCTTAATTCCAGAAATAAACCATGGCAGCCCTGTTCAATGACTAATACATGGGGGCATCCGGCATCTATCAGAATCAGGTCGCCTTTTTTGAGGTGTTCGGTAACATGGTTACCCGATCCGCCGGTATCTGCCGCATTACCTGAGGTGAAGGTATAATGTGCCTTGCCTTTGACAATGTATAATAATTCGATAGTCGGATGACTATGATAGCCCATGCTGTACTCAAACAGCCTTTGTTCAAAATAAGAATGAACGGCAAAATGATGATCTATAAGTGTGGTTATATTTCTGAGAATACCCGTCATTTACAGAGATTTTACTTTATTTTTGGGTTTTTCGTCAACCAAAGTACAAAGCCAGAATATTTGACAAAAATTAACGTGATGTTACCGTAATTCATTCCACATGAATTGCCTGACGGGGCTATATTCTTCATTAAGGAGGAAATTATATGCCCAAAGTAACATTTGAAAAAACTGCGTATCAGGAAACGGATGATTTTATTTACGGAAAAGCCCTGTATCCTGTATCATTAAAAAACGGTATGGTTATTGGCGGGGGTACTGTATACCCGGAGATAAATTTTACATTGCCTACGATGCTTTTGAATAAAGATACCATGCCCGAGGTTATTACCAATTACCGCGAAATCATTACTGAAATTTGTGTCAGGGCAAGGGAGCTGCACATTCCGGGTTTTATTGCAGAAATAGAAACCTTGCCGCCAATGACATTTAATCCTGAATGGGGAATTGAGGTTACTAAAATTGTTGTGGATATTATTAAGGAACATGAAGCAAAATACGGTATAAAAGGAGCGGTCAGGATAACGCCCAATGATATCCGCGAAGGTGATGATATCGAACATATGTGGCATGGTATGCATTGGGAAGCCATGATGCGTACTTTTGAAGGATGTGCAAAAGCAGGTGCAGATTTACTTGCAATTGAATCAATTGGCGGAAAAGAAGTACATGATGATGCTGTTATGTTCTGTGATATAGGTAGATCCATTTTTGCACTGTCAGTACTTGGCTGCGCCGATATGGAAAAGCTTTGGACAGAAATTGTGAGGATTGCCGATGCAACAGGGACAGTCGCATCAGGCGATACAGCATGCGGGTTTGGCAATACAGCTATGGTACTTGCAGACAGGGGTTATATCCCGCGGGTTTTTGCGGCAACGGTGAGGGTTTTAACAGTTGTAAGAAGTCTTGTTGCCATTGAATGTGGAGCAAAAGGACCCCATAAGGATTGTGGTTATGAAGGAGTATATATAAAAGCCATTACGGGGACGCCAATCTCGATGGAAGGCAGGTCAGCTGCCTGTGCCCATCTCTCGCCCATCGGGAATATTGCTGCCTGTGTTGCCGATCTCTGGAGCAATGAATCAATTCAAAATATTAAGCTCCTTGGCGGCATGGCGCCGACAGTTTCTTTTGAGCAGCTGGTTTATGACTGCAGATTGTTGAATCAGGCAACAGCAAGGGGAAAACAACAGGCTATAATGCTTCGTGATTTACACGCCGACAGTGACAGCAGTCTTGATCCCCAGGCCTATGTACTGCGTCCCGATGTGGTACTTGCCATTTCAAAAGAACTTGTCAAAGTTAACGGTTATTATCCGCGGACAAAGGAAGCGGCAAGGCTTGCACTGGAATATATCAGAAAGGGCCATGATACTAAAGAGTTGAATTTAAAGGACAAGGAATTGGTATGGCTTGACAAGCTGGCAGAAACCGTTGCGCAGCTCCCCGGTGATGTCCGGATGTTAGCAGAAGGCATTATCGGCAGTTGTGACAAACTTGATCCTAAAAAATATGATATGCATTTTTAACTGCTGTTATGCAAAAACCTCCACTGCCCGGCCGGTACGTAAATAATACAGCCACACCCTGCATTGTTTTCCTGCCGGTTCGGCAAAAAGGTCGGACATAGCCTGGTGATAACAGGTCATTTGCGCAACATGCAGCCAGGGCTGTTCTTCGCTGTCGGTTTTGAAGTCAACAACATGAACCGTCACCGCATCCTCAAAAACCAGATCGATGATTCCATTAATAAAAAACGGAATTTCTTCGATGCAAACAAGGCTGCGGAATGGAAATTCACTTTTTCGTTTTTCTGAATTCCTTGCCATTATCCCCAGCGGGGAATGAATAAAACGCAGGGCAAGTTCTTTTCCTGCTTCAAGAATGATATCTGCGTCAGTGGGGGCAAGAAAGCCGGCAAGTTTGGGCGGAATAACCGCTTCCTGCCCGGCAAGCAACGATTCTACACAGATATGGGCAATGGTTCCAAAGCAGCCGTGGTTAAATTTTTCCCTGTCATCACCGTATTGTTGTGCATAACGTTCTATCAGGGTATCAACATTTTCAAAAATATCCTTTCCATGTTCGCCGCAATGTTCCTTATTTACGGCAAAACTTCGCGCAGATATATCGGTTTGCGGGGGCAGGGCAGTAGGTGTAAAATGTTTTTTTGGTACAACGGGAGTTTCGATAATGAGTGCATCGCGGTAAAATGGTTCTGTTGTTTTAAAGAAGGAATAAACCCCTTTTTGATCATTGGTAAACCGGGATCCCTGCTGTTCAGCATCCTGTATATATTGCTCGCTGTAGGCCGGAATCTGTTCAATCCCGAAAAATGAAGGATCAGTACCATCTTCCGGGATGTGCTCACCGAAAACGGGCAGGCATAAACCGAAAAAAGTATTGTCATTAAGAATGATATCTCCTGTTATAGTGTTTTTGACAGCTTTTTCTGCCGTTTTTATGGTAATGAACTTCCTGAGTTGTACGGAAAAAGAGCCTGCGTCGTTATCCGATTCAAGCAGCCGGCTGATTCCCAGGCTGCCGCAAAGGTACAGTTCGTTTTCGGCACGGGTCATACCGACATATAAAAGACGGCGCAGTTCAGCGGTTTTTTTTCCTTTTTCTACTGTAAGCGATCGTTCCCAGAAATAATTACGCCTGACAGCATTCATGCTTTCAAGATCCTGGGGCAGGGGAGGGTTCAGTGTAATGCCTCCCGTACCGGAATCAAAAATATCATCACTTATATCGTTTCTGCCCCTTCTGTCGCAGCACACAAGAAACACCACCGGGTATTCCAGACCCTTGCTTTTATGTACGGTTGTCAGATGCACTGCGCTGCGGATATGGCGGCGGTCCAGCGGTATTTCGATACCGCTTAGCCGTTCACCCGGTTTGTCCATGCTCAGAATAAAATCGGTAAATGCCGCAAGTCCCTGATTATTCTCGTCCGCCTGCACCGCAAGATGAAAAAGGTAGTCGTACAACTCACGGAAAGCTGCGGTTTTGGGATTCCATTCCGTTTCGTAACGGTACCCTTCGCCATGCCACAGTTCGCTCAATAGGGAGCTGATGCTTTCCGTACAGGATTTGGCGAGTATTTTTTGGTAGATGTACCGCCCGTGCAGGTATTGTTCCCTGTCCTCATCGGTAAGCTGTGAAAGCGGCTCGTCATTAAATGGAACGTCATCTGCTCCGGAAAGGCAGACTGCCAGCCCCGGCAGAGAAAGCCCGGCAAAAGGCGAACGAAGCATTTGTGCAAATGCTGCCCTGTCTGTTGGATAGGCAACAAGCCTCAGGACAGACATCATGTCGTTTACCGGGCCGCCGTAAAAAAAGTTATTTAAATCTTCACTTGTATAGGGGATATTGAGCAGCATAAGGTGTTTTTCAAAATAATGCTGCGATCTGCGGCTGCGGAACAGAATAGCTATATCACCCGGCTGATATTTTTGCAATAAAGATTTAATTTTTTCTGCGACAAAACGCGCTTCGTTTTCTGTTGACGATAAAATTTCTGTTTCACCTTCATCAGGAATTTTATCCAGTATGCAAAGCGTTAATTTCTTCCCGGCCTGATCAGCGGCTTTGTGTGCGCGTAAAGGTGAATACAATGCCTCATAGGAAGGAAGATTTGAGGAAGGAGGGGTAAAAACAGCGCTGAAAATCACATTAAATGCTTCAATTAACTGCGGATCAGACCGGTAATTTACCGAAAGGCTTAAATCCCGGCTACCCAGCTCATTGTTGAGTTTTCGGAAAACAGAAACATCGGCGCCGCGGAAACGGTATATGGATTGCTTTTCATCGCCGACAAAAAACAGCTTCCCTGCGCATAGATTATGCGCCTGCGGTATTGAAGTACCGGTTATATCCGGATCTTCGGCCATGAGAAACAGCAGATCTTTTTGCAGTTCGTTATTGTCCTGAAACTCGTCGATCATTATCGCCTTAAACGTTTCTTTTTCGCTTTGACGTATATCATGCTGTTCCAGCAGAATTGTTCTTGCCAGACGGGCGATGTCGTTGAATGTGACAATTCCTTCGGCTCTTTTCAGGTTCAGGTAGCGGTTCTGGAGATCGGACAGCAGCATTAACAGCGAATAGATAAGGCCTGCCTGTCTGCAAAAGACCACGAGCGAAGAAAATTCACCAAATAAATTACGCAGCTCGTACAGTATGTCTCTTGCCGGATTATTTTTTTTTGTTCCTTTTCGCATATCGAGAGCAACAACAGATGCCATAAATGCAAATGTGTTTATCAATGATTCCTGCAAAGGGTTGGATTCCGCCCAATCGACTACTGTCTTATGCGGCATATCAGAAATCCGGTCAAAAAATGTACGAACTTCCTGTTCTTTGGGGAATTTAATCTGACTGTTGGTATATTGGTCCAGCAGCGGGGCGAGATCCGGGTGGTATTTAATATTTCCCTGGTATACTTCGGCAAGCTCATCGAATTTTTTTTGTAATAGTTCAGTTTGCTTATGCCATTCTCTGCAAATAATCTCAAACTGGTTGTGTATATCCCTCCGGGGATTGGGAGGCGAATCAATATAGGTATAATTAAACAGTGTTGATGCAAAAATATCGCCGGTTATGGATGCAGGGCTTTTGTTATGGTAAAGCCGTTCCAGTGCCGGATGATTCCGGTTGGAAATTAAAAAAGGCAGCGCTTCGTCAAGGGCAAGCCGGAAACAACGGTCTTCGTCGGTGGTAAAATCGGGGCTTATACCATAACGGTTTGCCGCCTGCCTGACAATTGCCGCACTGTAGGAATCGAGCGTCTGGATTCGCGCACAGGCAAATTCATCCAGTGCCCTGCGTGCCAGTATTCCTTTTTCGCCTGGTTCTTTCGCCTTATCTGCCAGCTCAAGGTGGATGCGCCGGTACATTTGTGCTGCAGCTTTTTTGGTAAAGGTTAGAGTGAGAATTTCGCTGACACGGCAATTTTTTTCGGTTACCAGCCAGACATAGCGGCTTGCCAGAACCATGGTTTTCCCCGAACCGGCACCTGCACAGACGACGGCATTTTCCGGGCAGTATGCAGCTGCTTCCTGCTCCCTGTTGAGAATAAGTTTTTTTTCAGATTCCATGGCTCTTTCCCCGGCAGATAGTATACATGGTACGGCATACTTTATGATGTCTGCATTCCCTGCATTGCTGCAGGTGCGGCGGATGAAGAGCAAAAGTACCGTTGGCAATTTCCCCGGCGAACTGCGCGGATTTTTTATCAAATTCATTCATTATCCGTATATAATTATCATCGCCGCGTATAATGCGATCTTTTTCTTTTACGGGAATAATACCGCCGCTGACAGTATTGTGTATTGACCCAAAAAGGACCTGGGGGCAGGCATCCACAATGCTGTAAAACAGAGAGCTGTGTACATCCATGTTAAGCGCATTTTCGGCAAGATGCTGATAGAGGATAAGTTGAAAATCAGTTAATCCTTCATCGCCGGTATAGTCTGAACGTTTTAATGTATATTTTGTTTTAAAATCAACAATGACAGCCGATTCGTTGTGTGCAAGAATGCAGTCAACGATACCGCTGAGATAGTACGTATCACGTGGAACGGTATAGTATGATTCGCTGGCACAAACCCGGTGCCCGGTAAAATATGCGCAGAAACCGGCAAGCAATGCTTCGAGTTTTTTGTGAAACAGTTTTTTTTCGGCAAGTAATAAGCGGGCGGTTAGCATGCTCATTTCGGTTTTACCGTTTACGTCCAGGCGGGGAAAAGATGAAAAAACCATTTCAATGTTTTGTGCAAGCATGCTGCGATAGGATTCCATTTCCTGTATGTTAATGGTTTTACCTGTAGTTTTAAGTCCATCCAAAAACCTGTTTAAAACAGCATGATACACCATGCCGGTTATATTGCCGGCCATCAGACTGGTTTCTATTTCTTCATTTTCCGGTTTAAGCACTCGTTCAAAGAGCCATTGCAGGGGGCAACGGTAATAAAGAGCAAGCGAGGTGGCAGAAACGCTGTATTTATCCGCATGATCTTCATTCCTGCAAAACTGCCTGCAGATAAGATCAAGCAGGGGATGATGTTCGGTAAAATTTATTTCACCGGCTGCAGGGCGGTTCCTTCTTTCTTTCCATGCTTCAAAACCCTGCTGTTGATTTTTATGCAGCTCTATTGCGGCGGGGATGTGCAGGGAATCGAAAAAAACACTTTCCTGCAGGTACAGGTCCGGGGCGAATGTACCGTCGAATTTATCGGCATAACGCGGTGCAGGTTTTGTATCTGCCTCCAGTGTACTGTAGGGAATGGCATAGCCGCAGAAAGTCTGCTCCGAGCAGAAGAAGGCTGCAGGCAGCCGTGAATTGAAGCGATGCAGGTTGATAAATGCCTGTGATGCATCTGTATCGCCAATACCCAGTTTTTCCCGTTTGCCCGGAGGCAGAAAAGCCAGGGGGGAAAACACTATTGAAAGCTGATCCTGGCTTGCTCCAAGGATAATGTGGCAGTCAAAAGGGGCAGGAGCAGCGGTCCGGTAGGGAAGTATCGTTACGCCTGAAGCTGCCGGCTGTGCCAGATAGATTACTTCTTCCAGGTAGCCGGTGAAGAATGCATAAGGATCGGGAACATGTACACCGGGATACGATTTTTCTATTTCCGCCAGGTGCATCAACTCCGAGATACAGCGGGAAAGAATGGTATCGGTTTCGCTGAGGGCTTGTTCCATATCAAAAAAAACAGAACGGAAAGTAAAATATTGTTTTCTTATTTCAGAAAATGAAGCAGCATACCGCATGGCAGATGCCCGCCGCTGCAGCTCTCCGAAAAACTGCCGGATATGTGGATTACATCCGCCAAAAGGATGCGAAAAAGCATCGTCCCAGATATTAACTGCAGTTTGCCTGCCGTCGATTTCTTCGGTCCACGAACTGATGCAGTTGTTTTTTATACCAAAGCCGATAAGCTGCGGGATGATGGCACTGTCTTTCCAGGGTAAATGCCGGTTTAACAGTAATGCCCTTAATGAGGCAAAGGAAAAATTGCCGGATACACAGTCGGCAAGCGCTTTAAAAAACCCGCCTGCCGGATAAAAGGCCAGCGGCTTACCGGTTCTGTTGATATATGGTATGTTCCGGTTTTCAAATTCCCTCATGAGGTAGGGGCCGTAACTTTGTGCATCGGGAATGCTTACCGAGATGGAGTCCCAGGGGACATCGCGGTTATTATGAAGTGCACGTATATACAAAGCCGCCTCCGTGATTTCGCTGCGGGCATTGGCATAGAAAAATACCTCGTGGCGCTTTCCTGCATCAGGCGCGGCTCGTAGAATGGTAACATGATCGCTTGCCTCAAGTAAAGCTTTATATTCATTGAAGTCAAACAATGATTCGGGAAAAAAAAGAAAACATTCATTACCCATATTGTCAAATGGCGGCTTTTCCCATGCCGGCTCAAACAGACCGTGTTTTTCCAGGAACTGTGAATAACGGATCGCCAATATGTACAGGTCGCGGTCGTCTCCGGTAAAGCTGTCGGCAGTGTGTGCAGCGGTTTCTTGTGCGATTGTGCTGATGTCCATGCCGCTTGCCTGCCGGTACCATACACCAAGCTGGGGCAGAGCTTCACAGAGCCAGCCGGCAAATGAATCTGCCTGCTGCGCCCATTCCTGTCTGATAAGCGATGAAAAAACTGGCTGACTGTCTGCGGCGGCATTTTTCATACCGGTACACAACTGAGCATTTTCCCGGATAAGGGAAGAAGTAAACATTTTTCTGAGCACCGGCGGTATGCTTTTTTTCCCCTGGACTGTTGATCGTACCGAATGCTGCTTAAACGTGTCCCAGGCGATAAATTTTTCCATGGCAATCGTACTACCCTTGCCGCTGCGCAGGTGCAGCAGTTGCAGCAGGTGATCTGCCCAGCGGGAAGCGGCAACATCGGTGGGAAAAATAAACAGCGAGCCGGGTTTGCCGATGTTCTCCAGCAGGACAGTTTCGACGGGGTTCATGGTTAAATATAGTATAGCTCATATTCGTGTAATTTTGTATAATATCGACCAATGAAAGTCTGGATTAAACTGCTCATCGGATCAACTTTAGGTATTATTTTGGGATTTCTGGTACCGGAACACCAATGGCTTTTGGAATCGCTTGCCTGGCTGGAGCAATTTGCCCTGCGTGTCGGCCGTTACGCAATCCTTCCCATGCTGGTGTTTTCGCTTACCATTGGGATCTATGAACTTCGGCAGGATGGTCAGTTTTGGCCCCTGGTTTTTAAAAACCTTCTGGTGATCGTCAGTGTAACAGCTTTTGTGATTTTTGCCGGAGTTTTTACTTCACTTGTCTTTCCTCCTGCAAGAATACCCATTATGGCTGAAGAGCAGCTCAATATGATCAGCCTTGATATTGCCGGAAACATCATGGATCTTTTTCCGTATAATATGCTCAGTGTCCTTGCCGGTGATGGTGTATACCTGTTACCTGTCTGTATATTTGCATTCTTCCTGGGAATGGGGCTTTCCTATGATAAAAGCTACTCAAAGCCGGTGATTTCCCTTATCGATTCCCTCTCCCGTATTTTTTATCATATCGCATCATTTTTTATTGAAATACTTGGTTTTTTAATTATCGTGCTTGCCGCTTCCTGGGCGATGCAGTTTCGTGCAGTTATACATGCCCGGATTTTCTTTGACATGATCCTCCTATTGGGGATTTTCAGCATGATTTTGGGCTTTGTTATCCTGCCGTTATTCCTCTATTTTTTAAGGCCCAAAATGAATCCCTGGCAGGTTCTGTACAGCAGCCTTGGCCCGGCAATTACAGCTTTTTTTTCCGGTGATATATTGTTTTCTCTGCCCGTGGTGATGCGTCACGCCAAGGAAAATTTTGGCGTACAGCGTAGAAGCAATACGGTCAGCCTGGCTCTGTTCAGCACTTTTTGCCGGGCGGGCAGTGCCATGGTTGCCGCCGTTGCTTTTATTGTTATTATCAGATCGTACTCCAGCCTGGGAATAACCATGACGGAAATTATTTCTATCAGTTTCCGTACCCTGCTCATTTCTTTTTTCCTTGCCCGTCATCCGGGTGACGGCGCATATATTGCTCTTGCTGTACTGTGCATCAGCTACGGGCAGGGTTTTGAAAGAGGCTACCTTATCCTCAAACCCATGGCGTTCTATCTGATAGCAATAGGTTCTTTCCTCGATGTAATGATAGCTTCATTTGCCACTTGTATGCTGGGCCGGATCTCCGGATATGACAAGGGAAAACCCTCCAAGAAGTTCATCTAAACTATAATTTGTCGCTTTACCTTGGATCCAAGGCCCCCGGTGTAAGTGCGGGCAGCACTCGCCCAGCACCTAAGAACTTAGGTGCTGGGCGGTGCGCACCCCGCAGGCACTGCCAACTGGTGGCCCCCGAAGGCGGCGCCCACGGGGCGGCGCCAAGGTAAGGGATGCCCTAAAGGCTTTAATGGGATCCGCCGGGTCACACCGGCAGGCAGCAGAACAGGGGCTGGCCCATCCTGCGACTCGATGGAAATTCGCATCCCCGCTGCGCGTGGCTTTTCTTTTTATGCAAGCAGATTTAAATCGCTGTTTCAACGACCATAGGTCGCAGGATGGACCATCCCCTGCCCTGCTGCCTGCCGGTGTGCCCCAGCAGATCCTGTTACTGTC
>Ga0099364_10009315_pt1 | contig 13644 bp, 13 predicted proteins | sample TergutTh196P3_FD_73070 | JGI IMG/M metagenome (GOLD analysis project Ga0099364, IMG submission 73070) | Microcerotermes parvus P3 segment gut microbial communities from Pointe-Noire, Republic of the Congo - Th196 P3 | ecosystem: Host-associated > Arthropoda: Insects > Digestive system > Gut ...
AACGATTGGTTCGGAGACTATACTTCTGCAGCAAAAACTAATCCTAAAGGTCCTACATCAGGCTCTACCCGCGTTATCCGTGGCGGTTGTTGGAAAGACCGCGCGACTTACGCAAAGGTGTCGAAACGCCACGACAGCTTCCCCAGTCCCGGCTGGCGCGACGACTTAGGCTTCCGCTTGGCTATCAGTTCGGAATAATCGGTCTGTAGTCATGTCAGGTAACAATATTGCATACAGGATGATAATTAACGGAACTACATACAACGAAAAATTTTTAGAAAACCATATAAATTCAAAATTGGAATCATCGCTACTTCCGTATGAAATTTCACTTTATAAATTTTTGAAAGAATGGTTTGGTGGCGGTGCAGAAATTCTTTTAACCACTTCTGGTTCAACGGGTAAGCCTAAGATAATCAATGTTTCAAAAAAAGATATGATTGAATCGGCGTTGCGAACCATTGATTTTTTTGGACTGAAACCACACATGTCGGCACTGCTTTGTTTGCCGTGCGATTATATTGCGGGAAAAATGATGACCGTGAGAGCAATAGTCGGACAAATGAACTTGATAACCGTAGAGCCAACAGGATTTCCCTTGAAATCAATAAATTGCCCTGTTGATTTTGCTGCCTTCACTCCAATGCAATTACTCAACGAACTGAAAATAAAAAATAACGAAAAACTTAATTTTTTACGAAAAACAATTGTTGGAGGCGCACCTGTTTCTAAAGAATTAGCCGTTCTTGTTCAAAATCAGCCGTTTGAGGTTTATGAAACCTACGGAATGACCGAAACATGCAGTCATATTGCTCTAAAAAAAATGACCGGAAAAAATGTTCAAGAGTCTTTTTTTCCATTAAAAGGGATAAATATATCACTTGATAGCAATAATTGCATTGTTATTGAGCGCACAGACAAAGATATAATAAAAACGCACGATGTCGGTGAAATTTTTCCTGATGGTTCTTTTGTAATTAGCGGACGCATTGACAATGTGATTAATTCGGGAGGCATAAAAATATTCCCCGAAAAAATAGAAGCCATTATTTCTGAAATTATTCCTCAAAAAATTTATGTTTCTTCAGTTCCGCATCATCTTTTGGGGGAGCAGGTAGTTTTGGTTGCCGATAAACCGATTGATAATATTAAATTTTTATTTGGAGAACTAGAAAAATATTTGACCAAATATGAGATGCCTGCCGCTTTGTATCAAATTGATGCCTTTCCGCTGAATGAATGGGGGAAAATTCGGCGAAAATTGATTCCTCATTTCATTTTGTTTCATTCGGAATCTGACAGATTAAATTAATAAAAAAATGACAATTTGAAATGCACCCATAAAAAGTCCCGCCTTTATCAGATCATTCTTAATGATTTTCAATGCTTTACTGATTTGTGTTTCTACCGTTCTTTTTGATAAATTAAGTTCGTCGGCAATTTTTTGGTTTCCAATACCTTCGTATCGGTTCATTTTGAATATTTTTTTACATTGTGCGGGCAAATTTTCCACTGCGTTGGAAATACAGTTTTCCAATTCTGTATATTCAAGATTATCAAACTGTTCTGAATAGTCGGTATTGGTTTCAAATATATGTTGGTGGTGTTCTTGTTTCATTTTGTCTCTTTTGATGATATTCAGGCATCTGTTTCGCACTGATTGATAGAGATGAGATTTGAAACTTGTATGAATGTTAATTTCGTCCCGTTTTTCATAAAGCATTACAAATAAGTCTTGTACGACACTTCGTGCTAAATCAAGGTCTGCAAGAAATTTGTTGGCATAGGCAACAAGTTGCCGATAATAAATATCGAACAACTGTTTAAACGCTTCCTCGTCCCCTTTTTTTAAACGGTTAAAAAAAACGACGTCGTCTTGTACTATGTTATTGTCAGTCATTAAATTTACCAAAAAAAATCGCTGCAAAAATAGAAAAATTTTTACAAATTTTTCATAAAATTTTCATAAAATTTGTTCAAAAAAATTGTTTGAATAAAAAATTTATCTATCTTTGCACCGTTTTTAAAATCATCGGGATGTAGCTCAGTCCGGTTTAGAGTACGCGTCTGGGGGGCGTGGGGTCGGAAGTTCGAATCTTCTCATCCCGACTTTTTTATCATTTTCCTAAGGTTGGTTTTATGCCAACCTTTTTTTTGTTCAATATTTTTCCTATAATTTTTCTGCACCATTTTTTATGATAACATCATAAATTTTAGGTTTAATGTTGAACTTTGCTTGATATTCTTCGGTTGCCTTTTTAATGAATGCGTCATACAATTCATTTTTCACTAGATTGATTGTGCATCCACCGAAGCCTCCTCCCATTACTCGCGAGCCTGTAACTCCGCACTCTTTAGCCATTTCGTTAAGAAAATCCAATTCGGGACAGCTAACTTCATATTTTTTGCTCAATCCTTCGTGTGTTTCATACATTTTTTTACCTACCGTTTCGTAATCATCTTTTTCCATTGCCGCACAAGCATCTAACAGGCGTTGTATTTCACCTACAACAAATTCGGCACGTTGATAATCTACGGCATCTACTTTTTTCTGAACGGCAACAAGCATACTCATATCAGCGTCTCGAAGTAGTTTCACTTCTGGGTGTGTTTTGGCAATTTCTGCAACCACACGCTCGCAGGATTCTCTACGTTTGTTGTATTCTCCTCCTGCAGCCAAATTGTGTTCTACGCAAGTGTTGATTAATACTACTCTGTATCCTTTTGGGTCAAAAGGTACATACTCGAACTCTAATGAGCGGCAGTCAAGTTTCATAAGATAACCTTCTTTGCCGTGGCATGACGCAAATTGGTCCATAATACCGCATTTTATGCCTACATAATTATGTTCGGTAGCTTGCCCCATCAGAGCGATTTCCATAAGTGTGAAACCAAGTGAAAACATGTCGTTCAGGGCAAAACCGAAACAACTTTCAAGCGCTGCGGACGATGACATCCCCGCCCCAAGCGGTACATTGCCTGCAAATACAGTATCAAATCCGGGTACGGATTTTCCTTTCTTTGCCATTTCGCGGCATATCCCGAAAATATAGCACGCCCATTGTAAATCAGGCTTGTCTGTTTCTGCCATGCCAAATTCGCACGACTCATTTAAGTCCAACGCATACGCGCGAACCTTATTTGTTCCGTTGGGCTTGATTTCGCAATACATCGCTTTGTCTATTGCACCCGGAAGAACAAAACCGCCGTTGTAGTCAGTATGTTCACCAATGATATTGATACGACCCGGAGCCTTGTACATCGTACCTTCAGCTCCATACAACGATTTAAACTTTTCTTTAATTTTTAATGTATCCATCTTTATTATATATAATATTCGATTAAAGTCTAATCTTTTTATGTCAAAATGTTGTTTTTAATCCCTGCCTCTTCAAACGCCTTTGCGCGTAGCAGGCAACTATCGCAATTTCCGCACGGGGTATCGCCGCCATTGTAGCAACTCCACGTATATTCAAGAGGTACGCCAAGTTCTTTGGCAAGCATGATTTCTTCGGCTTTCGTTTTGTTGATGAATGGTGCGTGAATGGTTATTGTGCGGTTTTTTACTACGCTTGTTTCTGTTCCTTTATTAATAGCATTCTGCATAGCGTCAATAAACTCTTTTCGGCAGTCCACGTATCCCGAATAATCTGTTTCGCTTACACCGATAAAAATATCATACGCCCCAATTGCTTCGGCGTATGACGTAGCCACCGACAAAAAAATCATATTTCTTGCAGGAACATAAGTTGCAGGAATATCACTCCGAGTAATATTTCCGTTTTCGATTTTCATAGATTTATCCGTAAGAGAAGAGCCGCCCCAAGCGTCCAACTTTAAAGTAACTGTTTTATGGGCTTTTACGCCGGCAAGTGCTGCCAATTTTTCGGCAAATTTTAATTCTTTGATATGTTTTTGTCCGTAATCAAAAGTAAGCGTATATAGTTCATACCCTTTGCTGCGCACTAACCACAATACAACGGCAGAATCCAAACCACCCGATAAAAGAATAATCGCTTTTGTCATCTCTATTTTTTTTCGGATACAAAAGTATATAAAATTTTTGAAATTCCAAAAATGCATGATGAAAAAATCTATTTTTCCCAAAAAATTATTTGTCTGTGTGTAATTTAAAATTTTTATCTATCTTTGCACCGTCATTATAATATAAAAATTGAGTATTTTCAATGCTAAATAGACGATTATTAAGGGTTAAGGTAATGCAGGCTGTATATGCTTATCACAAAAATGAGGATATGACTTTTCAGCAGGCAGAGAATTATTTGTATCACATTATTCATAAATCATACGAGTTGTATCATTTATTGTTGCTGTTGTTGGTGGACATACGGCATTATGCTTTCAGACGTATCGAAATAGGCAAAACTAAATTCCGCCCAACGCCCGAAGAATTAATTCCAAACACACGGTTTATAGATAATTTGCTGTTAGCCACATTGTCCAAAAATAAAAACCTGAACAGATTTGTGGACAAGACAGGAATATCGTGGACAAATCATCCTGAAATTATAATCTCATTGTATAATGAAATTTGCCAAAGTGAACTGTATCAACAGTATATGGCTGATTCAAATACAGACTTTGAAGATGACCGCAAATTTGTCGTAAAATTATGTGAAAAAATTATCTCCCAATATTTGCCTCTATACGCAAATTTGGAAGAACAAAGCCTCTATTGGAACGACGAAGCCGAATTTGTTATGAATATGGTAATAAAAACTATGAGAGAATTTAAAAATAAAGAAGACCACGACCATACGTTACTGCCCGAATATAAAGACGAAGACGATAAAGTTTTTGTTACCTCCCTGTTGCGAAAATCAATATTATATCACACTGAATTTTTAAAACTTTTAGATAAATATTTGCAGAACTGGGACTTAGACAGGTTAGCGTTTTTAGATATTGTAATTATGGAAATCGCTTTGACCGAAATATTGGAATTTGGCGGTATGGCACTAAAAATCTCTTATAATGAGTATATTGAAATAGCCAAACATTATTCGACCCCTAAGAGCGGATTTTTCATTAACGGAATTTTAGATAATATTATAAAAGACCTTAGGAATAAAGGAAAAATCAAAAAAATAAGCGACGAATTACTCGCATTGAATTAAAAAAAATATTTTATGAAATATCGATTTTGTATATATGTAATATTCTTATTTGCAATAATTTACTCCTGTACGGGCAGGACGGGAAAATCCGTGGCAGGAATTGGCGGTGAGCAAGACAGTACCATAATATTTTTTACAAAAACGGTTCACGACTTCGGCACTATAAAGAACGGTGAATTAGTTAATTGCAGTTTCGAGGTCATCAATAAAGGAAAAAAGCCATTGTTGATACAGCACGTTGCCGCTGGCTGTGGTTGTACAAACGTTAAATTTCCCAAAAAACCACTTGCGCCAAATCAAAAAGGTGCCATAGAAGTTACTTTCGACTCAAAAGGAAGGATGGGATATCAGCGTAAAACAATACACGTAACGAGTAACGGAAGCGAAATGCCCGTTCCATTGGCAATTGTTGTTCACGTGCAGTAGAAAACATCAAATATTATTTAAAACAGTATAAATTAATAGATTAATAATTTTTCAAATGAAATTGTACACATTATTTTTACAGGCTCAACCTGCAGCCGAGTCACCAAACTTTTTAATACAGTTTGGTCCACTGTTACTGCTTGTGTTTGTGTTCTATATGTTTTTAATCAGACCACAACAAAAAAAGCAAAAACAACTGCGCACCTATCGCGACGCATTACAAAAAGGCGATAAAATTATTACAACCGGAGGTATTTACGGAAAGGTACATGAAATCAAAGAAAATAACAGAATTGTTATGGAAATATGCGACAATGTACGTATTACAGTCGACAAATCGGCAGTTGTAATGGATATGACCGATACAGCAAAATAAAATGCTAAAACCAAAACATATACGGAATAAAATTAAAGGAATAAAAATTAACCGTGATGCCTTTATTTTTATAGTGTTTCTCTTTATGGCAACGCTGTTTTGGTTTCTAAACGTTTTAAGCGAAACATATACGGCTCATTTTACAATTCCTGTTAAATTTGTAAATGTTCCTGATAATGAAGCGATTTTTGACCAGTCGCATGATGCTGTAAAACTGAAAATTAAGGGTGGTGGTTACACTATTTTGAGACAAAAAATAGGTAAAACGTTCAATACTATTTCTATTGATGTTTCAAAACTTAACCGTTTAAATAATGAAGGTAACGCTTATTTGCTTCCATCATTACAGCGGGAAAATATTCAAAATCAGATTTTTATGGGATTGGAACTCGAAACGGTTGAGCCTGATACATTTTTTATTTTTCTATGTAAAATAGAGCGAAAAACAGTTGTTATCCGTCCAAATGGCGACATTAATCCTGAAAAGCAGTTTTTGGTATCGGGTCCGCTATCATTTTTTCCCGATTCGGTGGAAGCCGTTGGACCTGTAAATATCATAGACACTTTAGAGTACGTCCAAACAGAATATTTTATTTTTGATAAAATCAAAGAGCCGATAATTACCGACATTGAACTGAAAGAGCCAAATAATATTACTCTTTCAAATAAAAGCACTCAAATGTTCATACCAATCGAATTGTTTTCGGAAGCGAGTGTATTTGTACCAATAACAGCGGTAGGCTTAGCGGATAGTTTGATAATCAAAACATTTCCTTCTGAAATAAAAGTTACTTATCAAGCAGGAATAAGTATGTTTGACGGAATAAAACCATCTGATTTTAGTGCTATTGTGGATGCAGGACAATTCAATGAAAATGAACGCTCTACGCGCTTGCGGGTAAGAATAGACAAAACTCCCGAGTATCTGCATTCTTATGACTATTCACCTTATTTTGTGGAATATATATTGGAAAAAAAATATTGAAAAAGTAGATGCTATTCGGGTTCGCTCATATATCTATCGGGGGATACACGGATTAAACGGATTGGACTGATTCGGGAGTTTTTAATAAAAAAATAAGCAACGTATTCAAAAATAACAAAATAATTTTTCTATTCCTGCGTTGTATTGGAGTAATAACTTACTATATCCAATGAACACAGTACGAAAACTGCCCATCGGCATACAGGATTTTAAGAAACTGCGTAAAGAAAATTTTGTCTATGTAGATAAAACGCAATATGTTTATCAGTTGGTACAAGCTGGCGTGCCTTATTTTCTATGTCGTCCGAGACGTTTTGGAAAAAGTTTGTTTCTTTCTACTTTAAGATATTATTTTGAAGACAAAAAAGAATTATTTGAAGGGCTACAACTTGCTGACCTTGAAAAAGATTGGACAGAATATCCTGTGTTTTATTTAGATTTTAATCGCGAAAGTTATCCTAATATTGATTATTTTATCCAATCATTAGATACCAATTTGTCTATTATCGAGAAAAAATGGGGAATTGCAAAAAATGAAACAACACCCGCATCCCGTTTTGTAGGTTTAATTCAGCGTGCCTATAAAGAAACAGGCAAACAAGTCGTCGTATTGATTGACGAATACGATAAACCTCTTATTTCCACAATGGAAAACCGTGATTTGAATGAGAACATACGTACAATCCTGAAAGGTTTTTACGGCGTTTTAAAAGCCGAAGACGCTAACCTGAAATTTGTGTTTTTGACAGGCGTAACAAAATTCTCACAAGTAAGCGTATTCAGCGACTTAAACCAACTTACAGATATTAGTTTGGATAAACAATTTGCAGAAATCTGCGGTATTTCAGAAGCAGAACTATTACAAAACTTTAAACCCGAAATTCAGGCATTAGCCGAGGAAAATAATCTGACCTACGATGAAGCATTCGCAAAACTCAAAAAATTTTATGACGGCTACCATTTTGCAAAAAAGAGCGCAGACATTTATAATCCGTTTAGCGTGTTAAAGACTTTTAGATATTTAGATTTTGCATATTATTGGTTTGAAACAGGCACACCCACATTTTTAGCAAAAGCCCTACGAAATCAAAATTATGATATTCGCAAATTTGAAGATAATGTTTTGATTGAATCGGCATCAATAATGGACTATCGAGTTGAAAATCAAAACCTTATTCCATTGCTTTATCAGAGCGGATACTTAACCATTAAAGAATACAAACAAAACAAAGATGCTTTCGTTTTAGGTTTTCCAAACGAAGAGGTAAAATATGGCTTCTTGAAAGAACTTTTACCTGCATTTGTACAAACCCCCGTCCAAACAGGCAAATTTTCAGTTATAGAGTTTATACAACAAATAGAGGACAATGATATCGAGGGCTTTATGACCTCCCTAAAAGCATTTTTTGTTGCTATTCCCTACGATGCCATAAAAAAAAGAAGACGTGATGAACAATATTACCAACACGTTTTTTATCTACTTTTTACTTTAATGGGTCAATTTATAGATGCCGAAGTAAAAAACAACAAAGGGAGAGCCGATGCAGTAGTTAAAACGGCAACTAATATTTACGTTTTCGAGTTTAAGATGGACAACAACGCCACTGCCGAAGAAGCGTTAGCACAAATAAATAGCAACGATTACGCAATCCCATACATCGTTGACCACCGCAAAATTGTAAAAATAGGCGTAGAATTTTCGCAAAAAGAACGTGGAATAAAACGGTGGGTGATAGAGTAACTAATCTATAATAAAATGAAAAATTTACTATTGCTATTAATAATACTTGCGTTTAGTATTTCATCGTTATTTTTTTCTTGCAAAGATTATGAAAACAATGTTTCGATAGTGAAAAGCATAGATTTTCATACAGGAATTGTTGAACTATTGTTTACTTTTAAAGGGCTTTATTACGATAAACATTTGGACAGAGAAACTGTTTATTTTTCTGACCGCGAGACGTTTATTAAAACATTTAACTTGCAAGGTGAATTATTAGATACTATTTCTTTGACAAACGTTGTAAATTTTTTTGGAAGAAAACCGACATTTATTATTCCATATTCAAAAGATACTATTTTTTGCGGAAATCATTTTGGGGAAATTATAGTAGTTATTGACCATATAGGAAATATTTACCATACAATAACCATTAATAATTTTTTACCTGAATTTTTACAGGGAATAGTTTCTGTTCAACACTTTACGCCTTACCAATTAACAACTTCAAATAAACTTTTGTTAAGAATATATTTAAAATGGTTTGAATTGATGGCACAAAAAAATAAATTTGATATGGATTTAATGGCACAACACGAATTGTTTTGTAAAACATTTCACGGAATGCCATATTTCTTGGAGTTAAGCCATATTTTTTCGGATACAATTGGATATAAGTTGGGATTAAGTGATTTTTATAAAAATAATTTTGCAGAAAATGAAGCCTCTATGTATGAAACTTTCTTTTTTAAGGAAACAAACAACTATTTATTTTTGATGTGTAGCGCTAATAGTAAAATTTTAAAAATAGAACCTGATAATTTTGATATATTAAAAGAAATAGATGTAAAATCAAAGTACACAAATATAAAACGTTCTTATACTTACGAAGATTTTCTCAACGAAGAATTTTATGAGGTAGAAGCATTGTATAAAGGTTTAATTGGTGAGATATTTTATGATGAAATAATTAACAAATATTTGGTGATTGTGTTGCATAGCGTAAAAAATAAAGAAGAGTTTGAAAAATTAGACGGATTTAATTATCGCCCTTTTTCAATAATAGTATATGACCATAATTTTGAAAACCCGAAAGAATACAAGTTTGATGCCAATACATACCATACGCGAAATTGTTTTATGACCTCCGAAGGTTTCATGATACAGCGTAAACCTGAAAATTTGAGTATTAATAACTATGGAACACAAACATTTGATTTACTTAAATTTAATTAATAAATAGATAGATAGATATGAAAAAAATGATTATTAGAGGGATGTTTTCAATTGGAATTATTTGTTTTTCTTGCAATTCTGCAGTAGATAAAGAGTTTCAAAAAATAGTTAATTATTTTGAAAACACGCATCAATATAAAATAACGAATGATATAAATAAAGTTGTGATAATTAGTGAAGGCAAAGGATGCGGTACTTGTGATGCCGCTTTTGCACAAACAGCGTTGAAGTATCTTGCTGACAATTCGGTATTTTTAATTACTGCTAAAGGAAATAATGTTGATATACGTCCGTTTATTAACTTGAAACAAAATTGTTTCTTTGATTGGCAGATTGATTTATCAAAATTTTCCGAATTTGGTAGTTCAAGAGTTATTTATTTTAAAGACAATAAAATAGACACTGTAATAGTTATAAATTCAAAAGAAATTATGCAACAATTTGAATATTTCAAATAAAATTAAATAATAATTTACTATATCCAATGAACACAACCCGAAAACTGCCCATCGGCATACAAGATTTTGAGTATCTACGTAGAAATAATTTTTTGTACGTAGATAAAACGCAGTATATTTATCAATTGCTGCAACACGGCAAGCCCTATTTTTTTGGACATCCGCGCAGATTTGGAAAAAGTTTGTTTCTTTCCACGTTGAAAGTCTATTTTGAAGGCAAAAAAGAACTATTTGAAGGGCTGAAAATTGCTGACCTTGAAAAAGATTGGACGGGTGATAGAATGAATGGGTGAATGAATGAATAACTTAACACTAATAACTAAAAACTATACATGAAAAGAGCAATTTTAAATTTATCCACTCTGGCAGCATTGTTCTTGCTAATAGGGTGTGCCTCCTACTATCCGCAGGTAGTTGACATTCCATTGATACAAGGAAAAGGCGATACCCGGTTTAATGTAGGATGTTTTGCAGCACCAGAATTAAATGGTAAAGGAGATATAACGCCAGATGAGGGATATTTTAAAGCAAGTTTAAGACATAATGTGAATTTTGGATTTCACGGGACACTTTCTGTTGGCGTATCAGATATTTTGGCTGTTCAGGCATATACAAGCTTTGATGCACTTTTAAGATGTCATTTACAAGGTGCATTGGGACTTTATAAAGGCTTTGAAAACAATACGGTGATTGAAATGTACGGTGGCGGAGGGTTTGGAACAGCCGGGTTTTGGAATTTGGAAACGGATTTTTATAGCCTCTGTTTTACGCAGTTTAATATAGGAAAAACAAGCGTAGGAAACGGAAACCTCGATTATGGCTTCGGATTGAAAGGAGGGTATGTTTTTAATGATTATGAGGAGTACAATATACATTATTCAGATAAAGCTAATAAGAAAAATAGTTGGATAATAGAACCATCAGCATTTATTCGCTTTGGAGGCAAAAAAGCAAAAATGAATATAATGGTTAATTATATGTGGGCAGATAATATACCTAAACCCTATTATTTTCCTTTGAGCATTGGTATGGGATTAAATTATAAGTTTGGAAAGTATAAATAAATCAAAGAATATACGCTATATAAAATAATTTGTCTATTCCTACGTTACATTTAAACTAAATAATGGTAAATTTTAAACTATCTTGTTACAGTGGAAAATTATGGAAATCTTTTCTCTTTTTTCTATTTACTTCCATCCATATTTCCGCTCAATATTATTCTACAGGTGCTGACCCTGCACGCTTGAAATGGAGACAAATTAAAACCCCTTATGTCAGGCTTGTTTTTGAAAAAGATTTTGAAAAAGAGGCGTTGCGGCTTGCATATCTTTTTGATAGTGTTGCGCCGTTGGTTGCGGGAACGATGAACCATACTCCAAAAAGAATTGACCTACTGATTCATAACCAGATGAGTTATTCTAATGGACTGTTGTCGTGGGCGCCAAGAAGGATAGAATTTTTCAGTAATCCTCACCAAAACATCACTTCGGTGGATTGGCTGACTGAATTGGCAATTCACGAATATCGACACGCTGTTCAGGCTGATAAACTGAACAAAGGAGCAACAAAATTTGCCTCGGTCTTTATCGGTCAGCAGGCTGTTGGTATTATGCTTGGATTAAATTTACCGATGTGGTTTTTAGAAGGTGATGCCATCGCAACTGAAACTACGCTTACAAACAGCGGACGCGGACGCTCTTTCGATTTTAATCAAGAACTGAAAGCGCAATTGGTCGAGGGAGGTATGTTTTCTTTTGATAAGGCTTATATGGGGTCGTATAAGGATAAAGTGCCAAATTACTATAAAATGGGCTATCCGTTGGTGGCAATGGCAAGACAGGAATATGGTTCGGAATTATGGGAACAAGCAATAGAAAATACAGGGCGCGGCAAAGACCCATTCCAAATGGAAAAATCTTTGAACAAAATTACAGGAAAAAATAGTAGAAAACTTTACCAAGAACAGTATTCAAAACTAAAAGAAATATGGACAGAAGAGGTAAACAGTCAGGAACTTACCCATTTCACGCCTATTATTTATCCTCAAACCGATTATGAAGAATATTCATATCCGAGAGCCATCAATGAATCTATAATTGTTTGTGAATTAAGGGGTCCCAGTATCCGTTCTCAAATAGTTGAAATAAATATTTCCACAGGTGAAAGGAAAACGTTGGCTTATACGGGTATTCGGGAGGAGGAACCTATATCCGCAAATGAAAATATGGTAGTTTGGTCAGAACTGAAATATCATGCTCGGTGGGATAACGAATCGTTCTCGGTAATTCGCGTTTATGACCGAAAAACAGGAAAAATAAAAACTCTGGGACAGAAAACGCGCTATTTTGCGCCAGCCGTTCACCCTGATTTACCGATAATTGCCGTTGTTGAAACTACTACCGACTATCGCTTTTATATCACTTTGATAGATGCTCTTTTTGGAAAGGTGATTATGAGGATACCATCACCTAATAATCAGTTTATTATGACACCTTCGTGGAATCAAAATGGGGACAATTTAGTTGCAATTTTACTTAATGATACAGGCAAATCTATCTATACATTACATCCCAAGCAAAAAAAATGGACGATGATTTTACCTCACTCCTTCGATGAAAAATGCCACCCCGTACAATCAGGAGACGATATTTGGTATGCGGCAAAAGGCGCAATAAGTCAGGAAATTTACCGATATAATATTTTAACAGAACAACACGAATTAGTAACCTCTTCAAAATTTGGTTCTGCGTTCCCCGCGCTGTTGCCTGATTCTAAACATCTTATATACAGTCATTATACCAACAAAGGTTATCATCCTGTAAAATTTCAAAATTCCGATACAAAACCCAATATTGAAAGCATTGGTAATTCCTATTTAGACCGCTTGGCGTATGATATTTCAATGCACGAAATTCCGTTTTTTCAAGATACTACATATAATAAGGAATATAAAGTTGAAAAATACAGTAAATTTAATGTTATAAATATTCACAGTTGGGCTCCGATATATGCTGATTTTAGTAGGGAAAGCGTTCATCCGGGAGTTTCATTGATGTCTCAAAATCTGTTGGGAACATGTGTTTTAACGGGTGGTTTTAATATTGACCCATCATACAGGCGGGAAAAATTAAATTTTGATTTATCTTATTTTGGTTTTTATCCTGTTTTGGGGGTGAATTTTAGTTATGGAGACGAGCCAATTCATTTTGACGGAAAATGGGTATATGTAATTGAAACAGAGGAGGAAAACAATGCATTCATCCGGATTGCTGACACAAAAGTTCATCACTATCGGTTACGAC
>Ga0099364_10009316_pt1 | contig 13643 bp, 11 predicted proteins | sample TergutTh196P3_FD_73070 | JGI IMG/M metagenome (GOLD analysis project Ga0099364, IMG submission 73070) | Microcerotermes parvus P3 segment gut microbial communities from Pointe-Noire, Republic of the Congo - Th196 P3 | ecosystem: Host-associated > Arthropoda: Insects > Digestive system > Gut ...
GGAAACTTGCTACCCTCTGCCCGCAGGCATTTTGTCGGTGAGTCTCATGCACCTTCCCCGGTTAGCCACGACCTGTAACTTTGTAGATGCTATGCACGAAAGCTGAGAATAAACGTGGTTTACAAAACGCCGCGCTAGGTATAAAATGAATTGCACATCATTTGTACATTGCAATCATTGCAATTTATGTTTTATGGGCGGGCTTTCGTGCCCGACTTGCAAAGGAGGCAGCTCTGTGGGGAAAAACGCTAAGATGCTGATATGCCGGGAGCTTGAGCTTGCGGAGATTGACCCTCGCCTTTATGGGTCATTCATAGAACATTTGGGCAGGGCGATTTATGGCGGGATTTTTCAGCCCGGAGATTCTGCCGCGGATTCAGATGGATTCAGGCAGGATGTCATCGCGCTTGTCAGGGAACTGGATGTACCTATCGTGCGCTATCCCGGCGGCAACTTTGTCTCGAATTACTTCTGGGAGGATGGCGTAGGCGAAAACCGCACGCAAAGGCTCGACCTTGCATGGCGCACCACCGAGCCAAACACGTTTGGCGTGAATGAGTTTGCGAAGTGGTGCAAAGCTGTGGGGACGGACGCGCTTATGACCGTCAACCTCGGAACGCGCGGCGTCGCCGATGCGTGTAATCTGCTGGAATATTGCAATCATCCAAAAGGCTCGAAGTATTCCGATATGAGAATCGCCCACGGCTTTGCCGAGCCACACAACTTCAGGGCATGGTGCCTTGGAAATGAGATGGATGGCCCATGGCAAATCGGACATAAGACAGCGGAGGAGTATGGAAGGCTTGCTTCGGAAACGGCCAAAGCCATGCGTATGATCGATCCGGACATTAAGCTCGTCGCCTGCGGCAGTTCGCATTCCGGGATGCCGACCTTTCCGCAGTGGGAAGCGGATGTGCTTGAGCATACCTATGATTATGTCGATTACATTTCGCTCCACCAATACTTCGCAAACAGAGACGGGGACACGGCGGATTTTCTCGCCCAAACAGAGAGCATGGATAATTTCATCCGCACCGTTGCCGCCGCTTGCGACTTTATAAAAGCGAAAAAGCGGAGCAAGAAAACGCTTATGCTCAGTTTCGACGAGTGGAACGTATGGTATCACTCAAACAACGCCGACGACGAGACTATGAGCCGACGGCCTTGGGGGATTGCGCCGCGTCTGCTTGAAGATATCTATACGTTTGAGGATGCTTTGGTGGTCGGCCTGATTCTGATTACTCTGCTGAAACACAGCGATCGGGTCACAATGGCTTGCATTGCGCAGCTCGTCAATGTCATAGCGCCGATTATGACAGAGCCCAACGGCGCGGCAATCCGCCAAACGATTTTCTATCCCTTTATGCATGCGTCGAGATTCGGCCGAGGGATTGCGCTACAACCCGTCCTGACTTCGACAAAACACGACACAAAGAGCCATGAATGCGTCAGCGATGTCGAAGCAATTGCGACGCATGACCCCGATGCTAAAACGCTCACTGTGTTTGCGGTAAACCGCGATTTAACCGAGACAATTCAGTTGGACTGCGATATTCGTGATTTCCCCGATTATCGCATCATTGAGCATATTACACTTGAAAGCGATGATTTGCGCGCTGTTAACAGCTTTGAAAGCGGTGAAGCCGTTAAACCATCTAGCTGCGGATCGTCGTCCATCGAAAACGGAAGCCTGACGGCAATGCTAAACAAAGCAAGCTGGAATGTAATTAGGTTGGGAAAAGATAAATGAATCCTGAGAAGACTTATCTCGGAATTGAGCTTGGCTCAACAAGAATAAAAGCATGCCTAATCGGCGAGGATTTTGGAGTAATTGCTGACGGAAGTTACGATTGGGAAAATCGGCTTGAGAACGGGCTTTGGACATATTCGCTCGACGATGTATGGACAGGGGTTCGCGCAGCCTATTCGCGCCTTGCGTCAAAAGTACAGGAGTTTCATGGAACATCTCTCACGTCAGTCGGTAGAATCTGCATTTCCGCTATGATGCACGGGTATCTGGCGTTCGGCAAAGACGGCGAGACTCTTGTGCCGTTTAGAACATGGCGCAACACGAACACGGGAGAAGCCGCGGCAAAGCTGACCTCCGCGTTGGGGTTCAACATTCCGCTCAGATGGAGCGCGGCTCACTTTCTCCAAGCTGTCATTGATGGCGAGGAACATGTCGGAGATGTTGCATACTTGACGACGCTTGCAGGATATGTGCATCGGATGCTCACGGGCGAAAAGGTGCTGGGTGTCGGCGATGCGTCGGGGATGTTTCCTGTGGATGGCGCTTCATACAATGCGGATATGCTCGGAATTTTCCATGAGCTATGCGATGCCGGCGGGGTAGATGCAAGGGGGATATTTCCAAAAATACTGTTAGCGGGGGATGATGCGGGCGCGCTCACAGCGGAGGGTGCGCTTTTGCTTGATCCGAGCGGGGAGCTTCGCGCTGGAGTTCCGTTTAGCCCGCCCGAAGGCGACGCAGGCACGGGGATGACCGCCACCAACAGCACCGCAATTAGGACGGGCAACGTATCGGCAGGAACTTCGATTTTTGCGATGGTAGTGCTGACTAAACCGCTCGGCGGCGTTTATCCCGAAATCGACATTGTAGCGACGCCCGACGGCAAGCCGGTAGCAATGGTGCATTGCAACAACTGCACATCCGATCTGGACGCATGGACAAGGGTATTCGGCGAGTTTCTAAGCGCTATGGGAGTGCAGACTGACAGCGCGGAGCTTCATCGGATATTGTACGCTTCCGCGCTTCAAGGCGATTCGGATTGCGGCGGTTTGCTATCATATAACTATGTTTCAGGAGAACCCATAACGGGCTTTGACGAAGGCAGGCCGCTGTTTGTCCGATTGCCCGATGCTAAGTTTACGCTTGGGAACTTTGCGAGATCGCTGCTCTACTCTGCGATTACGACGTTAAGGCTCGGTATGGACATCCTCATGCAAAAGGAAGATGTTGAGCTTGATGTCTTAAACGGTCATGGCGGGTTTTTCAAAACGCCGCAGGTCGGTCAGCGCATGATGGCGGCGGCTCTGAATCTGCCCGTTTCGGTAAATCGCAGCGCCGGAGAAGGAGGCGCTTGGGGCGCGGCGCTGCTTGCGGCATATGCGTCACAAAAGAACACGGGCGAAAGCCTAGATTCTTATCTGAACAACCGCGTTTTCGCAGAGGTTGACGGAACCTTAACCGAACCCGATGCGTCCGACACCGCAGGATTCAACACATATCTCAAACGCTACACCGCAGGCCTAGAAATACAACAAGCGGCGGTTAACAACTTTTAGCTTAAGGGGGCGAAAAGCATAACTATGAACATTACATACGCAAACATGCTAACGGTTGAAGAGTACTGTGCTTTACGCAAATCTGTGGAATGGAGCGCCATTGAGGAAAATGTAGTTCAGCAAGCGTTAAGCAAATCCGACTTTATCATCTCCGCAACAGTCGATGGTGTAAAGGTGGGAATGGCTAGATTAATGACGGATGGTACACAAGCTTTGATCATGGATGTTATCGTACACCCGGATTATCAAAAAACCGGTATCGGGAAAACAATGATGCATAAAGTTATGGAATACATAAATGATCATTTGTATAAAGGGCAAAAAGTTTTAGTCAATCTAAATGCAACAAAAGGGCGGGAATCCTTTTATCAACAATTTGGGTTTGAAATAAGACCAACTGAAAAACTAGGCATGGGTATGGCACAATGGCTTGAAAAGTAGGCAGGATATCAACATGCGTCTTGACAGTGCGGCACATTTTTGATACAATCAACGCATAAGTAGACTACTCGCGAGTTGATATAATGAAAGGTGAGTGCCGTATATGTTTTTTGCCCGACATCGCGAGCTCACGGAATTGAACGATCTTTATAATATGAAAGGGTTTAAGCTCGTCGTCCTATATGGCAGGCGGAGAGTTGGAAAGACCGCGCTCATAACCGAATTTGTCAGGGACAAGGATTGTATTTTTTACATATCAATCGAACAAAACGACAAAGCTGCGCTAGATGGCTTTTCGGCGCGGGTTTTGGAACGTTTTCCCGCTGCGGCGTCTATTCTTGACAGTTTTCCCTCTTGGGACAAAGCCTTTTCCTACATATCCGAGCAAGCCGGGGACAAGCGCATTGTTGTCGCTATCGACGAATACCCGTATTTGGCATCCGGCAACCCTTCGATTTCTTCCATACTGCAAAAGCATGTTGACACAGGGCTGAAATCCTCGAACATCTTTCTCATATTATGCGGTTCGTCCATGAGTTTTATGGTGAATCAGGTACTTGGCTACAAAAGCCCGCTGTATGGCCGCAGATCAGCCCAGTTTCATGTAGAGCCTTTTGATTACTATGATGCGGGCTTGTTCTTTGCGGACGCATCGCGCGAAGAAAAAATGCTGGCATACGCAGTCTGCGGAGGCATACCGCAGTATTTAAATGCGCTTGCGGAATATGATAATGTGCCGAATGGCATATGCGAGTGTTTTCTGAAGAAATCAGGAGTCCTTTTTGAGGAACCCGAAAACTTTCTCAAGCAGGAGCTCAGGGAACCCGCTGTCTATAACACGCTCATAGCCGCGATTGCGGGAGGTGCAAGCAAGCTGAACGAAATCTCCACAAAGTCGGGAGAAGAGAACAAAAAATGCTCAAAATATCTTAGATCCTTGATAGATTTGCATATCGTCCGCAAAGAGCATCCGTATGGCGTCAAGGCGGAGCGCAACAGCGTCTATGCACTATGGGACAATATGTTTCGTTTTTGGTACAAGTTCATACCTCAAAATGTGACAAATATCGAGTCAGGTCTTGGGAAGCTAGTGTTTGAGAACAGAATCCAGCCTAACTTGCCCGAATATGTTGGCCGTGTTTTCGAGGATGCGTGCCGCTCATATATGAGGAGGCAAAACGGAAACCAAAGCCTGCCTTTCATGTTTGACGGCATTGGACGGTGGTGGGGGACGAATCCTGGAACAAAGTCCCAAGAAGAGATCGACATTATTGCAGACTCGGGCGAGAAGGCAATTTTCGGCGAGTGCAAATGGTCGAGCGTGGGCTATGGAACTTTGACGGAGTTGCAAAGAAAGAGCTTGATGTTCAAGCGTTATTCGGATAAGAGCTATATTTTGTTTGCAAAAACCGGATTTCAACAAACCGTGATGGATTATGCCGCTCAAAACAACATTAGCCTGATAACCCTAGAAACACTCTACGAGCAATAATTGCTACTGTTTTATTGTGATTCTGCGCAGATAAGCGTTACCGAACTTTATAAAAAACTCGAGAAATAGAAAGGAATGACAGATAATATGGCATGGTTACAGATGGATTTTGCTTCCGAGTCACTCAAGAGGTTGGTGTCGGCCAACGTAATAATCCCTGCGGATATGAGGTTGGGGCCGCAGCCGAGCATGGATAAGCCTTTCAAAACCTTATACTTGCTGCATGGCTACTCGGGCGACTGGACGGATTGGCTGACGGGCACGACACTGATGGAGATGGCGCAACTGAACAACATCGCGGTCGTGATGCCGTCGGGCGAAAATTCGTTCTACGTGGACATCGAGCATTCGGGCAGGCTTTACAGCACGTTTATCGCGCGCGATTTGGTGAATTTCACCAGAAAGATATTCCCGCTGTCAACCAAGAGGGAGGACACAATAATCGGCGGATTGTCGATGGGCGGCTACGGTGCTCTTTATAACGGGCTGAAGCATAGCGACGTGTTTGGGCATGTTATCGCGCTCTCATCCGCTCTGGTAGTCGAAAGTGCGGTCACCTCAACCGATGAGCCGAATATGATGGGTACTAACAGGGGTTATTTCGCAGACATTTTTGGAGACCTTGACAAGGTTATGGAGAGCGACAGGAACTTGGATGTTCTTGCGAAGCAGGTCATGGACAAGGGCGGCGACCTGCCCGACCTGTACATCGCCTGCGGATATAATGACATGCTCGTTTACGGCAATCGCAAGCTGAGCAAACATTTGAATGAAATCGGTTATAAACATGTTTATGAAGAGGGTGCAGGAACGCATGACTGGGTTTTCTGGAACAACTTCCTCAAACGCGGCCTCGACCGCCTCGACCTTGCGCCAAAGGGCGACGCCATGGTCCCGCCGTTCTGGGTAGACGCCTCAAAAGACTCGCCCAATCCTGTAGAGGTATAATCACTGACATAACGAGAACGCGGGAACGGCAAAATCAAAGCCGTTCCCGCGTTTTACTATATTTGCTATTTCTTCGTAATCTCAATATACCCTTCATCGGCGTTGACCAGTACCGTGTCGCCTGTTTCTATGTATTTGAGCGGGTCGTCCTCGAAGTCCGTCATCATTGGGACATGTGCCTGAAGGGCGCAGCCTACTGTCAGCGGGCTGCATTTCGTGTGGACGAACGCGGCGGGCTTTGCGCCGAATCCGTAGGCAAGAAATCCGCCCGAACCTCGCGGCGAGTAAAACACCAGTACCTTGTCCGTGTATGGGACCCTGCATAGTGGGTGGTTGCGCTCCGTCGTGAAACCGAGCGCCGGGTTGACATTCGTAAAGCCTTGCAGATATTTTGGCGCAACCAATGCCTCCGCTTCGACCTTTCCGGGATATACGCAACGGCCTTTGAGCCTAATCTTTTCAGCCATGCCGGTCACCTCCATTCCCCGCGCCATTTGCCTGTCAGCGCGGCGTCGATACAATCATCCTGAGAACCGTAGCAGACTTGCAGCGGGTCGTTCTCTTCGGGATAACAGCCTGTGATGTAATATGCCTGCTTCGCCGTGTCCACCGCGATATTGCGAACACCGTCCGGCACCGCGCCGATTGCGGCGAGACATGTTCCGCTCAGCAGATACGCCCCCGCGTTTTGGAGTATGTCGGCATAGCCGAGTTCCTTTGCGGGACCGTAGAGCCATGGTGCCGTCACTATCCAAAGAGGTATTTTGCACTTTTTGCCTTCGAGTTTTCTCGAAAGGAACATGAGATCGACGATGTTCAGATGCGGGCAACCCAGATAAACCATATCAACGTCGTCGGATGTGTGGTAGTTTAAGAGATCGTATCCTTTGCGAAGCGCGGCTTCATCGATTTTCACATGGTTCTTGAAAGGTTTTCCGCCTGTTGCGAACTCCACCGTCGGCGCTTCGGGCGTTATTCCGGGAAGGTGGTACATTCGCACCGCTCCCCCCGTCGCGACCGCTGAGTTGAACTTCTGATACTGCGTGGTCGAGGGCCGCGAGGTGTTCATGACGACCGGCACTTCCACGTCAACCGCTTCGCCGAGCGCGAAGCCGTATACATCCCATTCCATATCCGTGCGAATCGTCCTGTCGCACTCCACCAGCACGGTGCCGTAGCGGTTTTCCGTTATGTGCATGTCATAATACGGTGCTTTTCCTAACAGGCATGTTGCAAGCGTGCCGTCGAAGTTCGTTCTGGCACCGAGCGTCGCGTTGCAGTATGGCATTTGGTTGCTCTCGAACCATGAGCAGTGCTGTCCTACGCTTGGCAGGTATGACATCGTGAGGTAATTCGCGCAGGAGTGAGTGGTGATGAGTCCCATTTTATTGAGTATCGCGAAGACTTCCTTCTGCATCGCCTCGTCATGGAACGCAGGATCGTCCTGTCGGCATGCCGGGTCCTTTGCAGCGCAGACGTTGCATTTTTCCCATCCATGTATCGGCGGTTGGCCCGGAAACGGCGATTTATCCGCGAATGTCGGTATCGCGAATTTCCCTCCGCTATTGGCGAACTCAGCGAGTTCATCGACGGTGATAATGTAGTGCTGGCTCAAGGCAAGGCCCGGGGTGTGCATGTCCCCCGTACCATCGAGGTCAACTAGGCGTTCCGCCCCTGCAATAGAGCACATTTCCACAAGATATTCCATGCACTTTTGCTTGACAGGCCCTTCTTCGCCCTGCAACATGCGCTTTTCTTCATCAGTCAAATTTGGCTTTGACCACATAATGTTTCCTCCTTGTAATGTAATTCAGTCCCTTGCGCTCAAAAGACGTTTTTTTGCTTCCTCGCAGGGACTGCATGGATATTAATGTTGTAATGAAAAACCGCCGTCTGCTGTGAATACCGCACCGGTTATGATGTCGGCGGCATCGCTTGCGAGATATGCGGCGAGAGCGCCGATTTCGATGGCTTCGGCGAAACGCTCAATCGGTATCATCGTGCTCATAGCTTTAACGGCTTCTTCGGGAATGGCTTTCGTGAAGTTTGAATAGGTAAAACCGGGGGCGATGGCATTGACCCTGATTTTATATGGGGCGACTTCTGTCGCAAGGCATCTTGTCAAATGGTTGAAAGCCGCCTTTGCAGCAGCGTAAGCCGTCAGCAGCGGCGCGTTGATTATTTCTCCGGCGTTTGACGTTATGTTGATGACCCTGCCGCCCTTTCCTGCGTCGCGCATATGCTTGCAAACCAGATAGCTCATCCTGACGCCGCCATGAAGATCGACGTCCATACATTCAAACCACTGGGAAAGCTCGTCGTCCATGTCCAGAAGACCGCCGGCGGTCGCAATGCCCGCATTGTTGACAAGCACGTCTATCGAACCATAGTCCGCGATATAGCGGTCAACCGCGTTCTTGCAGCTTTTCATATCCGAAATATCCGCTGCATAGAATGAAAACTTTCCGTCATACTTGCTCTGCAGATCGCTCACAACTTCGTTTGCCGCCGCTTCGTCACGCGCGAATATTGCGACATTGGCGCCCTGTTGGGCAAAAGCCGTTGAAATGCCAAGCCCGATGCCTTTTGCACCGCCCGTTACAATCGTGTTCTTGCCTTTCAGCGATAACCCTTCACTAACCGTTTTAAACATTATTGTTCCTCCTATATTATTATTAAAACTCGTTGCATATGACTACGTTTTTTAGCGCGCCGCGCTCTGAATCGTCGAGGGCTGCTTGGATATCGTCTAGTTTGAATCGGTTTGACAGAAGCGAATCAATGTCAATCATGCCCCTGCGGTACATATCCATGTATATCGGGATATCGCGCCGCAGCGTGACCGCGCCCATAACGGAGCCGGTAATCCTCTTCCCAAGCAAAAACTCCATGAAGTTAAACTCTTCCATCCCCTCGTTTCTGGGATGCTCATGCCCGACGACGGTCATCATCCCGTAAGGCGCCGTAAAGTCAAACGTCGTGCGCTTTATCCCCGGGCCCGCTACAGCGATGAAAGAATGATCGACGCCTATTCCGCCCGTGATTTCGAGGACGGCCTTCACAGGGTCCACTTCCTTAGGGTTCACGACATGGGTAGCGCCGAATTTTTTTGCCGCTTCAAGCTTAATGGGCTGCGTATCTATGCCGATTATCGGAATCGCGCCGCAATATCGCGCACCCATAATCGCGGACAGGCCGACGCCTCCGCACCCCGTCACGGCAAAGCTTTCGCAGGGTTTCACCTTGCTTCTGTTGAGTACCGCGCCGAAGCCCGACATAAACCCGCAGGCAAGAGCAGAGCCGATTTCAAACGGGATGTCGTCGTCAAGTTTAACGAGCATGTCCTCCTCGCAGTTAGTATAGGTTGCAAAGCCCGATGCGCCCGAGCATGTCTGGATTATGCGCTCTCCGTTTAGGCGCGTGAACGGGCTTGGGACGCGGAAAGACATTGGGCGTATGTTCTCGCAATGCCAATGGCGGTCGTTCAGGCATTGCTTGCATTTCCCGCAACCCTGACGCACTTCCGAACACAGCACCCGATCGCCGGGTTTCACGTATGTGACCTTTTCGCCGATTGCGTCAACGACTCCGGCAATCTCGTGCCCCGCTGCGCCCGGACCTTCATATTCGCCATGTTCTCCGGTGAATGCATGGATGTCGCTGTGGCAGATCGTGCATGTCATCACCTTGATGCGCACATCATACGGGCCCGGATCGGCAAGCTCGACCTCCTCGATAAAAACCTCCCGCCCCATACGAGGCGCCACCGCAAGCTTAACTCTCATTATCATTTTCCCCTTTCTTTAGTAACAATCTCCTCTGTAACGAGAACGAACAACAAGTTATTTCGTCCCCTCGTCCTATCCCCGTATTCTGACTCCTGACTCCTTGCGCTCCGCAGAACGCATTAATTATACTTCCCATTCATAACGTCCATGAATATTGTCTTCAACTGCTTTTTTGATGTGGTTCTCGGATATGTATAGAGCGTGTCGCTGAACTCGGACACCATTTTGTCAATGATTTCCTCCGTGCAGCCATAATCGGCCATCGTCTTGCCGCCGAGAATGTTTAAATCGCGATTCAACTGAATCAGCTTTTGCACAAGCATCCCAACCTCAAAATCGCATCTTGCGACTGCGCTGTCGGGATACATGAGATTATGCACTTTCCAGAACTTGTCTTTGCAAACAAACCCATTAAACTCGACAAACGGCGGGAGCAGAATCGCGCAAGCTTCGCCGTGGGATATGTCCAGAATCTCGGTTATAGGGTGGTTCGAGCCGTGGATTTGGCCGACGAAAGCGTTGTTCCAAGCAATGCCTGCATACATGCATCCCTTGCTTATTGCGTCGGCATGTTCGGGTATTGCGCGGTTATGGTAATACTGGACGATATTCGGCCCGATATGCTCAATGGCGCGCAGGCTCATCATTTCGGAAAAATCGTTGGCCGCGAGGCTGAAATATGATTCAATCGCCTGAACCAGCGCGTCCATGACCGTTGCCGCCGCCACATGAGGGGGGAGCGTCGCCAAAAGGTCCGGGTCGCAGATGGCATATGCGGGCAGGATGCAGTCGTGCATCGGAACCATCTTGTGGCCGTTTGGCTCGGAAATGACTGCATTTCGGATGACCTCGGAGCCGCTGCCGCATGTCGTCGGAACTGCGATAATCGGATATGTTTTCCAAGGCGTCGGATAAAAAGGACTCATATCATAGCACTTTTCTGACGCTTCCTTGATGTTCATGTCGGATTCGCCGACCATCGCAATGCCCTTGGCGCTGTCCATAGTGCTGCCGCCGCCAATTGCTATCATGACATCCGCTTTCATTTTTCGATACATTGGGATACCGACTTCTTCAATGTCCGTTTGCAGTGGATTGGGTACGATTTTTGAAAAGATTTCATAGTATATGCCCGCATTTTTCAGCATATCCTCAACTTTCTGCGCCCCGCCCGCTTTGAGGATGTTGGGACCTACCACTATGAGTACCCTCTTCCAGCCCTCCGCTTCTAGGATTTCGGGTATTTTCTCGATACAGCCGCTGCCTTGATAGATTGTCTGCTTGATTCCAAAGCCCCTATATTCTTGGGGAGTGAACACCGGATGATTAGCTAACATAAACTCAATCCTTTCTAACGCGCTCTGCGGAGCGCAATTGATAATTGATAGTTGATAATTGAGAATGAAGAGCCGTTACCCGTCCTAATTATCAATTTTCAATTCTCCATTTTCAATTGTACCTTAGCGACCAGCATTATCTTGTTTTAATTACCGTTGTTGGTCGCTAAGTTACTATTGCACTTGAAAACCGTCGTGGACGGATGTATAATCTTCATAGTAAAAATAATTTATTGGAGGGTACGATATGTACGGACATATAGGCAAGGTGCTGATTGCGGACTTGAGCGATAAGACTTATGTTGTGGAAGACCTAAACCCGCAGTGGGCAAGGGACTATGTCGGAGGGCCATCTCTCGGAGCGCGTTATCTTTATGATCTTATGCCCGCGAATACTCCCGTGTTTGACCCTCAGAGCGTCGTGGGGTTTGTCACAGGGCCCGTGAACGGCTCAAGATCAAATATGGGCGGAAGATACACGGTGGTGAGCAAATCGCCCGTGACCGGAGGCTTCAACGATGCAAATTCCGGCGGAAACTTCGCGACGTACATGAAGCGGGCGGGATTTGACGCTATATTCGTCAAGGGCATTTCAGAAAAACCGGTCTATATCTTCGTTGACGACGGTAACGTCGAGTTCCGCGACGCGACGGCGTTATGGGGGAAAACGACAATTGCGACGGAAACCGCACTGAGGGAGGAGATTGGCGATAAAAACATATGCGCCGCGCTGATTGCTCCTGCCGGTGAGCGGCTGTCCTATATGGCGGCGGTTATGAACGACGAGCACCGCGCTGCCGGCAGGGGAGGTTCCGGCGCCGTGATGGGGTCGAAGAAACTCAAAGCTATCGTCTGCCGTGGAACTCAAACGGTATCCGTGAAGGATTCCGATACTGTCGCAAATCTGAACAAGGGTTGGAAGGAATATGCAGACGGCCCTGATGCGATGCCGACGCTCAAAGCTTGGGCGGAGCATGGAACTGCGGCTAACTATGAGTTTTGCGTTTTGCTGTCGGATGCGGGCATTAAGAACTGGGGCGGCGCTCCGGAGGATTTGGACCATGAAACGCAGGTTTTGCCGCTGACAGGCGAAGCGATGGATGCTAAGTATAAGGTGAGACGGTATGCCTGCAACTCTTGCCAAGTGGCTTGCGGCGCGATATATCGTATAAAGAACGAAAAACGCGATTTTGAGTCGGCTCGTCCCGAGTATGAGACGCTAGGGTCTTTTGGCAGCCTGCTCCTCAACGGCGATCCTGAGAGCGTGAATATTTGCACCTACCTCTGCAACGAGTATGGCTATGACACGATTTCCTTTGGCAACACGATCGCATGGCTCATGGAGTGCTACGAAAATGGGCTGTTCACGATTGATGAGCTCGACGGCATTGATCTCAGATGGGGAAATGCCAAGGCGATTGTCGAGATGGCGGAACGCATTTGCGAGTATAAAGGCATTGGCGTCCCGCTCAACGGCGCTTCCGTCAAGGCGGCGGAGGAACTCGGACGCGGCGCGGAGTATCTGTGCGTCGCAAGCGGCATTGAAATTCCGCATCACTGTTCAAGAAACAACCCCGCAATGGCAAGGACATTCCAGTTTGACCCCACGCCGGGCAGACATGTCAAGGGGGGCAGGGGCGCCGGGTTCGGATTCGGACCGCCCGAAGTAAAGTATATATTCGACGACACAGGCGAGGCGGACAAGGTAGGAACCATTGGCGCGGAATACGATAACCTGTCAGGTTTTTGCCATTTCGCGTTCCTTATGCAGCCCGGCGCAAAATATAAGTATATTAACGCGGTGACGGGCATGGATTACACCGAAGAGGATTTCGACAACATGGGTCTGCGCTCATATACGATACGCGCCGCGTTTAATCTAAGAGAAGGCATGCGCAGAAAGGATTATACAATCTCTGACCGTAACATCGGTAAGCCCCCGATGGACAAAGGCCCTCTTTCGGGAATCACGATCCCCTCAGACAAACTCGCCGACAATTTCTTCGAAGCGATGGGATGGCACGCAGAGACCGGCGTCCCAACGAAAGCATTCCTAGAAAAAGTAGGCGGCCTAGACGAAGTAATCAGCGACCTATACCCAGAATAATGCGGTCTTCCGCGGCAGAGTTGAGAGTTAGGAGTGTAAGAGTTAGGAGTTAGGAGTTAGGAGTTAGGAGTTACGCTACTGGCTATTTATTGCAATTGCAAGCAAGTTTTTCTGACCCCTGACCCCTGACCCCTGACCCCTGATCTCTGATCTCTGTTCTCTGTTACCTGTTACTTGTTACTTGTTACTTGTTACTTGTTACTTGTTACTTGTTACTTGTTACT
>Ga0099364_10009317_pt1 | contig 13642 bp, 8 predicted proteins | sample TergutTh196P3_FD_73070 | JGI IMG/M metagenome (GOLD analysis project Ga0099364, IMG submission 73070) | Microcerotermes parvus P3 segment gut microbial communities from Pointe-Noire, Republic of the Congo - Th196 P3 | ecosystem: Host-associated > Arthropoda: Insects > Digestive system > Gut ...
AACGACGTAAACCCTCACTGACGTCACTCTTTGGCAGCGCGAAACACGGCGGCTTACTCCGTGCGTTGCCTCACAGTCTCCGATTTCAATTTTCGAGCGAAGTCTAACACACCCAACGTCAGAAAGCGTCAGAAAAAAGGATGACGCTTTTCTGCAAAGTACGTAAGGATCGCAAAGTCCGCTTGCATGCCGTTTACGGTATATTCGGACATTTCCGGCTTTTTCTCATCGTCTCCCCAACGTTTTCCCGAAAACCGCCCATGAGGGACTGCGATTCCGTGTCCTTATTGTAGAGAAAATGGGTAAAAAAGATAAAATTTGTTGATTTTTGCAAATTTATAGGCTATATTATCCCATGGTGAAATCCGATGTCGGTCATTTTCCGTCCCATTACCGGGCGGTAGGAGGTTCAAACATGTTGCGGCAATCCACACAATTTTTCGTTCGGTTCTGTTTCGTCGTTTCTTTCGTTGCATTAAACTTTGCGCCGTCCCTAAACGGCGAAGTCCAGCCCTATCGGTCATACACCGCACCGGAAGGAACACACTACCTCGCTTTCGGACTGCAAGTCCCTGAGCAACCCGCCGCACAACCCGCCGAGGTCGTCTTTCTGGTCGATACTTCGGCAGGTCAAGGGGGACAAGCCCGACTTGATACCCTCAATGCCATCGAATCGGCAATCAATCATCTGCCCGAAGGCACCAAGATTCAACTCCTCGCCATGGATGTCGAAACCGAGCCGCTGACCGCTCAATTCGCAACCAAAGGTTCGCCCGAATTGGAAGCCGCCCTGCGAACACTGCAACGCCGTGTACCGCTCGGTGCCACCGACTTCGGCAAAGGATTGGAAGTTGCCAGAAAAACGTTCGACAGTGCCTCGAAAGATGCTCGACGCTCCGTGTTGTATCTCGGCGGAGGACGAAGTATGGCGAAAACAATCTCGCCGGAAGTCTTTGAAAAAGAGGCAAGAGCCTTTGCCGAACAAAAGATTCCCTTTACGGCGTGTGCCATCGGACTGCGGACGAACCTCGGTTTCATTTCGGCGTTTGCCAACCGAACCGGCGGTAATTTGATCGACACATCTCCGGCGGAACTAAAAGTCGAAGCCCTCGACGAAAAACGAGTGGACATCAATTTGGAAAAAGTTGACTGGAAAGAAATCGGAAAACAAATTGCCGGTTCCGCAACGGCAACGGTCGTCTGGATTGATCCCGACTCGGTCACGTTTCCTGCCGACTGGACGGTTTATCCGGTGCAAATGCAGCCGCTTCGCAGTGATCGGGCAACGATTCTTTTGGGAACAGCCGCGAGCGAAACATTACCGTCATTCGATTTGTCCTTGTCCGGTGCAACAGCGGAAGGTTCCCTCGCGCTAACCCTGCCGTTAACCTCCGCCGGTTCGAATCCCATCAATAATTATCTCCGGGCGGTGGTCGAAACGGCAGCCCGAGACGGCGGAGCCGTGATGCCCCTCGTCGGCTGGGATTCGTTGACACAAATCCAAGAAATGTTCATCGCCAACGTTGAAAGTCAAATTTACCAAGCGGACGAAGCGGTCACGGCGGGCAATTTACAACAAGCGAAGAGCATTTTGAACGGCATACTGCGTATGGAGCCGAACAACAAGATCGCCCAAAATATGTTCAATGCTGTCGAAGAGCAGATTGCACTGGAAAGGCAGATGAATAACCACATATTGCTGAACACGATAGTCCAAGACGATCCACTCGCCGCCGGAGCGTCGGGAAGCAACCCCGGTGCGATACCGTCTGTTGCGTTTGTCGATGCGGCGATACAGGAACGACGGGTCGTATCAGAAAAAACGCAGAAAGAAGTCGAGTCCGCCATTGTCGCAGCGCAGAAGCGAATGAATGCGTCCGAGCCCAATTTTGAAGCCGCCACGCAGGAAATCCGGCTGACTCAACAGATGGTTCGAAGCAATACCTCTCTTGCGCCGGGCAATCGGGACGCACTGCTAGACCGTTTGGGAAATATGCTCAAACAGATTGAACACGAAAGATATGCCCAGGAATTCCGTGATGTGCAGGAAGCGATGAGAATTGCAACCATACAGGAACACCAAGAAATTACGAAAACGGCTCAAGCAGACCGAGAGAAGGTCGTCCAGATTTTTGCCCGGTTCAGAGCGTTATTGGAGGCAGGAGAATACGATGCCGCAACGGCAGTCGCCGGTACAGCGTTCGAGATATTGCCGGACCACCCTGCTCCCTATTTTGCCAGACGTATGTCGCAAATGATGGGATACATCAAAGAATATGAAGAACTTCGGCAAAAACGGCATATTGGATTCCTCGAAACCATGATGGAAGCAGAACACTCCTTCATTCCGACTCCGACGGAACCGCCGTTCACCTATATCGACCGGGAACGCTGGCAACTTCTTTCCGACTATCGGAAGGAAAAATACTCAACGATTTCGCTGTCCGACCCGGACGAGTCGATCAAAACGATCAAGGCAATTTTAGAAAGCCGGGATATCCGTTTGGAAATTGACGAAACAGCGACCTTTACCGACCTGTTCCGAATTATCAAGGATGAGTTGAAGCGGTTGAAACTGCCGGACATTCACATCGATCTGGATCGCAAAGCATTGGAAGCGGCGGGCGGCAATTACCGCTCAGATTCGATTGTTGCTCCCGATGGGTTCGATCATCCGCGTATGAGGTTGCGGAGTGCGTTGGTACGGTTGTTGAGTCCGCTTGACCTAACGTACATTATTCGGGACGAGACCCTTCTGATTACGACCGTTGAGGAGTCCAAGAAGCGGGAGAATATGATTATCAAGGTTTACCCTGTCGGCGACATTTTCTTGTTTGAAATGGGGGGCATGGGTAGTATGATGGGCGGCGGCGGTATGATGGGCGGTATGGGCGGCTACGGCGGCGGTATGGGCGGCTATGGCGGCGGTATGGGCGGCTACGGCGGCGGCATGGGCGGCGGCAGAGGCGGTTACGGCGGCGGCGGCGGCGGTTACGGCGGCGGCTGGAGCATACCCGATGAAATCACTCGAAGCGGTAGCACCACCACTCAAACGACCCAACTGCTCCAAGATGCCCAAGCGGCAACTGATCGTGATACTTTTTGGGCAGACTACTTTGCCCAAGAGGACATCGACGAGGAGGTTGTAAAAAGTGCCGTAAGAAGGTTGAGCGTAGAAATGCAAACCAAAAGGGAAAATGCAGACCAAATCATTGCACTGGTCGAAGCCGCTATTTTGAACGGCAACGCCCAGCCGTGGATGTACGAGGCACTGACCCTTTCGTTGTACCTCAAAGGTGCTCCGAAAGCCCAAGTCCTTCGGGCGGCACTCTCGGCGGCGGATTTTTGCGACGATCCCCTCGATCTGCTTAACGTCGGATTTGTTATGCGGACAACCCTCGACTTGAAACAACATGCTTTCCCGCTTTATCGGCAGGCACTCGAAAACTTGCCGCCGAAGCGGGAACTCTATGCGGCAACATTACGGCTGGCAGACGAACTGTTCACCGAATTCGATGACGAAGAATCGCTTCGCTGGATCGCTCTCACTGTCCTTTCGCAAGAATGGGACGGTGTACTGGGAACCAAACTATCGCGGGATGCTCACGATCTGTTGGTGACTCTCAGTAATCGGCTGATACGGCAAAACCGGAGTGAGGAAGCGGCGGAACTTGCTCACGAAATTCGAGACGCAAAACTTCGGGACTGCGTCGTTACGGTAGAATGGACGGGCGATGCAGGAATCGATTTGATGGTCAATGAACCTTCCAATTCGCTCTGTTGGTTCGGGGTGCCCCGAAGTGTGTCCGGCGGTATCCTGAAAACCGCCCCGGTAATGTTGCCCAATCGAACCAGCAACCTGTCGTCAACCAGGAAAATTTCCTATGTTTGTCCCAAAGGATTTAATGGGGACTATCTGGTGATCCTGAACAAAAGTTGGGGAAACATCACGAATGACCTCGTAAAAGTTACTATCGAACAGAATGTCGTTCCGAACGAAAACAAGCCGGACGGCATGGCAGTCCGAATGGACTCGGAGGGTGCCGTCATCGGCTTCACCCTTGAATCGGGACGGCGCACGGAGACCGAAGATGAGGCGAAACTGGCGGAACTCAACGCACAGACGACCTTTGCCCATCGGGCTGTTGCAAGGAACACTGCCCTGTGGCGGATGCAAAACGACAGCGTCTATGGGCAGATAGTAGATACACCATCAGCGGCACCAGCTGCACCCGCAACACCGGCGGCACCCACCGCACAGCAACAGCCCGCCACACAGCCGACCGCTGCCGCCCCAACGGTAGCACCGGTTACAATTATCGGTCAAGATGGAATATCGGATTATTGGTATGGTTCTCGTTACATAGGTTATGCCCCGGTGATTACGCTGTTGGATATTGGTGCCACTTTGGAATTGCAGCCGGGACAGGTCGTCGTTTCTCCCGACCGGCGGTATGTGTTGATGCAATTCGGTCAAGGCACCGGCGGCACCTACGGCGGCGGCGGTAGCGGCTACGGCGGCGGCTTTGGCGGCGGTACAACGGGTAGAACCGGCAGCGGCAGCAGCGGTAACGGTTTGGAATTCACCACGATACGCAGCGTTACTGAATATAGTTACGATGGCGGCGGCACGGTTATTTCCGGGACGACCTCTGGTCCTACGACCGGCTCGGGAACAACCGGTACTGGCACGGGCGGCAACACTTCCAACACCCAGCGTACAGGAAGCAACACTACAACTGGCGGAGGCACGCGTAACTGATGCGTAACTGACGCATTTGAACACATTACGTCTAGATTCCGGCTTGCGCCGGAATGACGAAGCAAGACATGAAAGCCGGAATCGCAGCAACGCGGAGTGGTCGGATTAACCGGGGTACCGGCTAAATGATCCGATTGCTCCACTGCGTTACGCTCCTGGCTTGCATTTTTTGCTCATTTGTTCCTTGCTTACGCGGCGGGCTCTGTGGATGCAATTTTATGATTACTGATCTGTAAACTTTCTTTTGAACTCAACAAACCGATCTTCTACAATGGCTTGCCGCGCATCGGCAACGAGACGCTGGTAATACGTCAGATTGTGAATCGTCAAAAGAATCGGTCCTAGCATTTCATTCGCCATAAAAAGATGCCGCAAATATCCCCGGCTGCGCTTACAAGCCGGACAAGGACAGGTCTCGTCAAGCGGTCGGTCATCACGTTGATACTGCGCATTGCGGAGCCGAAGAGTGCCAGAGTCCGTGAATGCTTGAGCATTACGTCCATTGCGGGTCGGCATCACACAATCGAACATGTCAATGCCGCGTTCGATGCCGTTCAAAATATCAATCGGTCTGCCGACACCCATCAAGTATCGCGGCTTATCCTTGGGCAAATGCGGCACGGTAACGTCCAGTGTGTCGTACATCTCTTGCGGTGTTTCGCCGACGCTTAAACCGCCGATGGCGTAGCCGGACAGTGTTTGCTTTCCGCCCGCCGGAACAGAGTCCAGTTCCGCTAATGCTTCGGCACACTGGCGGCGTAAATCCGCATACAATCCGCCTTGCACAATAGCAAAAATTTTTTGATAAGGATGATCTGCCGCCGACAGACACCGTTTTGCCCAGCGGATACTGCGGAACATTGCATCCTCCAAAACTTTTCGCTCATTGGGCAATGCAACGACGTGATCGAGTACCATTGCAATATCGCTACCCAAAGTTTCTTGGATTTTAATCGCCCGCTCCGGTGTGAGGTGAATCGTGCTGCCGTCGATGTGGGAGCGAAAAAGAGCCCCCTCTTCGTCGAGCCGCATCATTTTGGCGAGCGAAAAAATTTGAAAACCGCCGCTGTCGGTCAGGATCGGTCCCTGCCAGCCGAAGAATGTGTGTAAGCCGCCGAGATCACGGACGACATCCTCGCCGGGACGAAGCGAAAGATGATAGGTATTGCCCAAAATCATTTCGGTACCGGTCTGCTCAAGTTGTCCGATTTCGATTCCTTTGACGGTTCCGAGTGTTCCGACGGGCATAAAGGCGGGTAGTTCGACCGTACCGTGCGCCGTGTGGAGCCGCCCCCGGCGTGCATGGCAATGGGAATCTTGATGTATGAATGTGTACACGAAAGTAGTATAGCCGAACCATATGAAAATTGTATCGGCGGTGATTCTATAGATGTGCAAGATTTCGAAAATTCCGTACAGATGATGTGCTGAGAACCGACGGCTCTCTTGCACTACCGCCGCTCCGCTCCCTTCGCTTCTACGACATCGATCAAACGGCTCAACAATTCCTGCGACTCCACCGGTTCAAACTCGCTCGCATTGTACCTGTCGTACAACCGCTGAATCTGTTGACCGCGAAGCAACATGCCGAAACGCTCAATGCTCTCCTCAAAGGCTTCCCCCGCCTGTTCCCGCAACCACATCGGATAGACTGCATTTGCCGCCATTTCGTAAACCGCCGCCTGCAATGCCGACGATTTAACCGCCGCCGCTAACTGTAAACCCTCTGACACTCGACGCTCACTGTGCAAGGCGTTCAAGACTAGTGCGTCGAAATCCTCAAAATGGTAAATCTTGGTGCCGGTCGATAACTCCGCTAACTTTATATCCCGAAGCCAACGTAACGCCTGTTTCGCCATTTCCAGCCGTTCCTCTGCTGCCGCCTGCCGTCTGCCGCCTACCGTCTTTTGTATAAGATCATCGTGAACCCAGCGTGCCGACTCTTCATTTGCCAACAGCGGATACGTCAGCGACAACGAAGTCCGAAACGGTGCGTCGGGTTGCCGACGATCAAACTCTGTCATCGTGTTGCGCTGCACAACATTGACATTCGGATTGAGATCGCGGGCATCGTTACTCAAAATCGCAATCGGTATTTCGGCGGTTCGGGCATCCTGCCGCATCGCTTGGACGAATTCGCCGACGGGCGGTTGCGGTGTTCGGGCATCGACGACGATCATTTCCACATCGGGCGAAGCGGCGGCAAGTCGAAACAAGTCCCGACAGGTCGTCGCCACATCGGTCTTGTAGCCCAGTTCCAGAAAAAGATTTGCCGTTTGCACCGCTGTTGCCATCTGCGGATGTCCCGACAAAAGTACGCTCTCGCCGTCCGACTGGGAAAACCAAACTAACGTGTCCGCCACGAGAGACGAACCGGCAAAGGGAGATAAAGAGCCGGAGGTGGAGCGCAGCGCAACCTCCGGGTTGGTGGTCAATTTCATAATCGCCTCCAATGCCGCAAAGCGGACTTCACGGTCTGTAGCAACGACCGCTTGCACCAAGAGACGCGGTTTGCCGTTGGTTGATTGAAGCGAGTTGGTTTGGAGTAGGGCGGCATCGCCTTCTCGACCCAAATGACGGACGGCTGTCGAGGCTGCACCAAACCTGTTGTTTTCAAGACTCGTTTGGAGAAATCGTTCCCATTTGTCTGTATCCTTCCCGAATCCTGCCCAGCATAACTGTAACTGCGGGTTCACAACGACTTCCGGGTGTCGAAAGAGTTCAAAACATGCAATGTGAGAGGCAAATTCATAGACTTCGTTCTCCGGTACAATGTTGTAACTTGGAGTAAAGTATTTGTAGGCAAAATAATTATAGGCACCCTCGACATCCTTCAACGACCGATAGATGATACTATCTGTGTCACCAACTTCCCAATCCCAAAACACAACATTTCCATCGCCGTCGATCCGCAATGGTCGGCGTTTCTCAAAATAATCGGTTGCCCTCTCAAACAAAATCGCGGCGGCTTGTTCCTGACTCGGAAGGGAGATTCGCCGTTGCTGTAAAATGTTTTTCACGGTTGCTCTTTCCTCTTCGGGAACGCCGTGATTGAAAACGAATTGATAGAGCAGAAACGCTTCCTGCGGCGTTACCGATGCCGCCAGTCCCCGTGCGGCGTGATAGCGCAACCTTCCATTTTCGGCTCCGAGTGCGGCGGCGAGGGCTTCCTTCATGTCCGCTCTTAGGGAAAGCAACACGGCAACGAGTTGATCGGCTTCCTGCTCGTCTTCGATGGTTGCCAACTTCGCGAAAACCTGTTGCACCGAAAGTTGATCGCCCTTCCAAAGGACACGCAATGCGGGGACTGCGCGTTGCTCCGTCCCCGGCTCTTTGCTGCCGACTTCCCGCAGTGCTTCGGCGATGCGCTCTTCGTCCTGCCAATGTTCTTTGGCACCGTCGATAATTTTAGCGACCACTTCCTTGCCGAGCGGTACGAATTCAGGATGTACGGCAAGTTGCATCAATTTCTGCGTGCCGATGGTCTCGACGATCTTTGCCGATTCTTCCGGTGTTGCAGCCGGAGTACCGGCTAAAAGGCGGCGGAGATAGTGCCGAACCAACACAGGACGACCGACAACGGAAAGCACATCGACTGCTTTCATTACTTCGAGAGCGGTTTCCGGTTCCTGAAAGAGTACAACTTTTTCGGCACTGTTCAGCAATTCCCGGCGAAACCGCTCCGCTTCGACAGGAATGCTTCCGAGATAGGGCGTTTCGATTTCGGCGAGCAGACGCAGTTCGGCGGCGAACAGATCGTTGATTTCAAACATTTCTTCGGGCGTAAGCCGATAGTGGGGGAGCATCGGTAACAGTTTTTCGGCGAGATCGGACTGTTCGTCCAAGTGGAACGAGTGCAACAGCGCGGCGGCTTGGATGAGTTCCATCGGCGAGATATGTTCCCTATATTTTTCGGCGGCGGTACGCGTTTGTACATTTTCATTGCCGAGAGAGCGGAACCAAAGCAACGCGGCTTGGGCTTTATCGAGGAGTTCCTCCATCTGCGCACGGGACAACTCGGCAGCGCAAGAGCGGGGCGGCGTTAGTCCCCCGGTAAATAACACCGAACAAAGCAATACAGCAACGAAAAAAAAACGATTCATCGGGATATGTGCGAAAATGTCCTTTGCGGTTGAATCTTTTTTAACCGCAAGGAACGCAAAGAAAACTACAAAACAACGGGGCGTATTGTAGCAATTTTTTGGAAATGAAAGAAGAGCAAAATCGGATTTTTTAGGGTTCTGTGAATTCCCGGCTTACGCACCGGACTCTGTGAACGTTTTACTTTCGTCGAGTCCATTCAAGCCGTGAGCGTAGGCGATAGCCGTAGCGACCGGATCGACCGGGCGAATGATCCGGTCGCTGCGCTCAAGGCGTGCTCGCCATCCCCCTCTACGCCGCTAAAAATACCACACGAATATGTGAACGCTTGGAAAAAAATTAGTTGGGAATTTTGTATTAACATGGGTAGTTTAGAGTATAGCAACCGCAAGCCTCTGGCTTTTCTCCTTTGTTTTTTTGCTAAAATAACAGTTCACACTCACCATCCCAAAACACAATGGACTACGCTGCCGAGTCGCTTAAAAAACACTACGAATGGAAAGGCAAAATCGAAGTGATCTGCCGCTCGCCCCTGGAAACCAAAGACGACCTCTCACTCGCCTACACTCCCGGCGTGGCAGAACCCTGCCTCGAAATACAAAAAGATATTTCCAAAAGTTTTGACCTGACACGCCGAGGCAATCTCGTCGCCGTCATCACCGACGGCACCGCCGTCCTCGGACTCGGCGACATCGGACCCGAAGCCGGGATGCCCGTCATGGAAGGAAAATGCGCCCTCTTCAAAGCCTTCGCCGATGTCGATGCCTTTCCGCTTTGCATACGCTCCAAAGATGTCGATGAAATCGTCAACACCATCCGCTTGCTTGCCGGCAGTTTCGGCGGGATTAACTTGGAAGACATTTCCGCTCCACGCTGCTTTGAAATCGAACGCCGACTCAAAGAATGTTGCGACATTCCGATTTTTCATGATGACCAACACGGCACCGCCGTCGTTACACTGGCGGCAATGTTCAATGCCCTAAAACTGACGGGCAAGAAGATCGACGAAATTTCTGTCGTTACCAGCGGAGCGGGAGCCGCCGGAATTGCCGTGATTCGACTGCTCGTGGCGATGGGCTTGAAAGATGTCGTGCTGTGCGACCGGCAAGGGGCAATCTATCAAGGTCGGGATGATCTCAATACCGAAAAAGCGGAAATGGCGGCAATCACCAACCAAAATCGCAAGAAAGGTTCGCTTGCCGAAGTGTTGCGCGGGACAGATGTATTTATCGGCGTGTCCGTACCGAATTGTGTTACGGCGGAAATGGTCAGGAGTATGAATCCGCAGCCGATTATTTTTGCGATGTCGAATCCGGTGCCAGAGATATTCCCGGACGAAGCGAAGGCGGCGGGAGCGGCGGTCGTCGGCACGGGACGGAGTGATTTTCCGAATCAGATCAACAATGTCTTGGCGTTTCCGGGAATCTTTCGCGGTGCGTTGGATGTCAGAGCAAAGGACATTAACGACGAGATGAAAATAGCGGCGGCGAGAGCGATAGCGGACGTTGTTTCGGACTCGGAACTGTGTGCGGAGTATATTATTCCGAGTCCGTTGAATCGGAATGTTGCTCCGGCGGTCGCGCAGGCGGTTGCCGATGCCTATCGGCACCGCTACACTGCGGCACGTCAATAATTTGCCTTTTTCCCTTCGTGTCTCCTTTGTGCCCTTTGTGTCTTTGTGGTTCATCCTTTTTGAACCACAAAGGCACAAAGATTCACAAAAAAAAAGTGCAATCATTGGCATTGTACAGTATATACTATGGCACGCCAATCATTGTACTTTATTTTCCTTGTTACTCTTTGCGTCCCTTGCGTACTTTGCGGTTAAAATAAAGGATTTAACCGCAAAGTACGCAAAGGGCGCAAAGTCCAATTTATACCGTGTTGCAGTATAGCCGGTACGGCGTTACCAGACACAGATGACTCTATTGGCAGGGTGGCAGGGATACGGCAGTTTCTTTAAGAAGGTTTCTTTGCGGCTCCATCGACATTCAAGGCATCGACAATCACGGCGACGGCTCCGTCGCCGGTAACGTTTCCGGCAGTACCGAAACTGTCAATCGCCAAATAAATCGCGATCATCAACGCAATCTGCGGCTCGTTAAACCCGAGCGAACTCTGGAGCAATCCCGTCGCCGCCATAACCGCTCCGCCTGGTATGCCGGGTGCCGCAACCATCATTACGCCAAGCAACAAGACAAAACCGGTAAACAGAACCAGATCGTGCGGCAAACCGACCATCAAGCAGACCGCCAATGCTGTTGCCGTGATCTTGAGCATACTGCCGGAAAGATGGATCGTCGCACAAAGCGGAATACAGAAATCAGCGACACCTTTGTTAATTCCAAGTTTCCTTGCCGAGGCTAACGTTACCGGAATCGTTGCCGCCGAAGACGATGTACCCAATGCCGTTGCATATGCCGGACTCATGGTCCAGAGCATCCGCAGCGGATTCTTGCGTCCGACGATTCCCGCAACGGAAAATTGGAACAGAAGCAGAAGCACATGCAAAACGAAGATCACGCCGATCACTTTGCCGAAGTCGCCGATGATTTGCATGGCGATACCGCTGTGCGTCATGTTCAAAAACAAGCCGAAAATATGCACCGGCAACAGCGGTACGATCACTGTAACAATCAGTTTTTCGGTGACGGATCGGCTTTCCGAGAATCCGCGCAACAGGATTTCTGAACCGGTAACTGCCATGCCGATGCCGAATACGAAAGCAAGGAGCAGTGCCGTCGTTACGCTTACGGCGGGGGGAATGTCAATCGCAAATATTGGCGGCGACAATCCGAGTGACGTTGGAATCGCCTCCGCTGATCCGTCGAGGACACTCTCCGTGATGCCGAGCATCGGCGGAAAAATTACAGAACAGGTCGAATAGGCGAGGAAGCCGGCAAAAAGTGTCGATCCGTAAGCAAGGGTAACTGTAATGCCCAAGAGTCGTCCGCCGTTTTTACCGAGTTCGGCGATACCCGGCGTGACGAGTCCGAGAATGATCAGCGGTATCGAAAAACTGAGAAATTGCCCGAACATGACGTTGAACGTCGCAAACCAGCGGACGAAGGTTACGCCGACGAACTGTCCGAGAACCAATCCGGCAATGATCGCCAATATAACGCGGGGCAACAGACCGAAATTCTTGAATCTCATGGGTGGTCTACTGAAATTTTTTTCTGTCATCGGCGGATCGCCAACGGGCTTCAAACACTATGACAGGCAGGGACGTGGCGGTCATTGTAACACACAGAACCCGCCGCGTCAGTAAGGGGACACGTTCCGCTCCTGGCTTATGCGGTCCGTCGACACGTTTGCCTAATGAGGTCGGTTGCCTACCTTTTCCACTCCAACCCGCAAACGTCTCGACGGACTGCTGGCTTGCGCCACGGGCCCTGTTTGTTCAGCGTTAAAATTTTTCCGCCGGGGCAGTAAAGGAACTTTTTGATATGTTACGACACACTGTCTTGCCGGAAAGTCAACCACAATCTTGCGCAAGCCAAGAGCCGGATGTTTCATTCCAGAACGTCCGAATTGACGGCAACGGCAACGCGCTGCTCAGCAGAACGATGAGCCGCTTCGCAGAGCAAAACGTTATGCCAACCGTCTTCGCCGCTGAGCGGCTTTCCGGTAAGGATCGACTCGGCGTGTTCATCGATGACCGCTTGATAAATGTTCTCCGGCGTGTCGATGAAAAAGTCTTCCTGGTGCGAAAACGTATCGAACTCCAAACGCAGTTGAATCGGCTCGCCCGGATGTCCAGAAAGTTGGAATAACGTACCGTAAGACCGCAACACGGCATCGGAACCGTAAACTTCATAACCGAGACCGGTAAGCGTTCCGCCCAATCCGCCGCGAAAATCACGGAACGAAACCCGAACAGAACAAGTCAAACCGCTCGCGAGTGTTACGAAAATCAAGGCACCGTCTTCGACGGCTATCGGCATCGTCTTCGGATAATACGTCGCGGCAACGGAACGTATCCGACTGTCAAACAGATACTCGGACATGTAAAAACAATGGCTGGCAACGTCGCCTATCGGTCCGCCGAGTTCACCGGGATCGGCACAGCGCCATGCCGCCGCCTCCGCAGAATCGTAACCGTATGCAAATTCCATGTGAAAACAGGCATCGTTCACAGTGCCGAGTTTTCCGTGACGAATAATCTCCTTTGCCTTTCGGTTCAGGACATTTTTCGTCATCATATGATCGACGCTCAAACTGAGATTTTTTGTCTTGGCGAGTTCGACCAATTTTTTTGCCTCGCCGCCGCTGACGGCAAGCGGCTTGTCCACGAGGACATGTTTTCCTGCTTCAAGAGCCGCCGTTGCCAACGGAGCATGACTGCGGTTGTTCGTCGCTATGAATACCGCTTGAATTTCCGAATCGGCAAGCACGGCATCAGTATTTTCGTACCATTTCACGCCGAGTTTTCCGGCGGCATCTTTGCGTGCCGGATTCAAGTCGGTAACACCGGCTAACTCCGCAAATTTCGGTCGTCCGACACGCTCGGCATCGAGACCGAAACCTTCCTTTGCAATCCGATTTTCGGCGATACCGCCGAAACCGATTAGGGCATATCTGATTATTGTCATTGGCACAAAATGGTTAGCGGTTGTTTTTGCTCCGCAGAACGAAGCGGTTAAACGGTCAAAGTGTTTTATACTGCGACACGGCAATAATTTACCTTTTTCCCTTCGTGCCTCCTTTGTGCCCTTTGTGTCCCTTGTGGTTAATCCTTTTTTACCACAAAGGCACAAAGAACACAAAGATACACAA